>JAABUK010003782.1_pt1 | contig 25221 bp, 24 predicted proteins | sample 5559141 | NCBI WGS metagenome assembly JAABUK01 (sample SAMN10711869, study PRJNA513367) | rock metagenome | isolation source: Antarctica rocks | place: Antarctica: Victoria Land, Pudding Butte nord | collected 2016-01-03 | reverse complement strand
CGCTCATCTTCTTTAACTTATCCGTAGCCTTGTTTCTGTTTTTGCCCGCTTTTTCTCTTGCTAGCACGTGGCCCGGCGCGCCCGCTAGCCTCAGGTGGCCTCTTGTGGCCAGCCTGGGCCTGATGAGAGGGGTAGGGATTTTTTGTAGCCTCTTAGTAACCTGCTGGCTATGAAATCACGCGAGCAAGAGTACCGGGAGCTGTTCATGGCCGAAGCGCTGGAGTACTACGACGCCATGTCGCGGCACCTCAGCGAATTGGAGCGTAACCCGCAGGACGTGGCGGCGCTCAACGAGCTGTTCCGGCTTATGCACAACCTCAAGGCCAATGCCCGCGCTATGGGCTTCGTCGATATGGGCGAGGTTGCCCACAGGATGGAAACCCTATTTGGGCAGATTCGGGAGCAGGAGCGCACCTTCACGGGTGCGCTGGTGACGCTCACCTTCCGGGCCGTCGACATTCTGGGCAACATGATTCGGGCCGTGGGCGCGGGGCAGGAATTAGCTGATGCCAAGCCGCTCATTGAAAATCTGGAGCGCCTGATTCAGGGCCAGGAGCCCGTCGAAACCCAGGCCAAACCCACCGAGGAAGAGGCCGAAAACGACGCCGCCCGCAAGCTGGAGCTTTCAGACCTGGTGTATATTCCGGTTAAAAAGCTTGATAATCTACTCAACTTAGTAGGAGAGCTGGTTATCGACCGGGACCGGATTCTAACGCTGGCCGCTGAGCTGAACAGTCCGGCGCTTCGCGCCACTGCCCAGCACCTGTTTCGCATTTCCGACGATTTGCAGTACTCCGTGATGGATGTGCGCCTGGTAGGTGCCGGGGTGCTGCTCAATAAATTTCCGCGGGTAGTGCGCGATGTGGCCGCGTCCGAAACCAAGCAGGTCGAGCTGACCCTGGCGGGCCAGGAGGTACAAATTGACCGCAACGTATTACAGCTTATTACTGATGCCCTGCTGCACATCGTGCGCAACGCCGTCAGCCACGGCCTTGAAGGCCCCGAAGACCGAAAGGCCGCCGGCAAGCCGGCCACGGGGCAGTTACGCATTTCGGCCCTGACGGAGCGTGACGACGTGCTGCTGCAAGTGCAGGACGACGGCCGGGGCATCAACACCGACGCCGTGCGTAAGAAGGCTATTCGGAAGGGGGTAGTAACGGCCGAGGCAGCGGCCGCGCTCGACGAGCAGGGCGTGTGGACGCTACTGTTTGAGCCTGGCTTCTCGATGGCAGAGCAGATAACCGATATTTCGGGCCGGGGCGTGGGCCTCGATGTGGTGAAGCTGGCCATCGACTCGCTGGGCGGCCGCCTGCGCGTCGCTTCGGAGCTGGGCAAGGGCACCACCTTTACGCTGGTCCTACCCACCTCAATTGCCGTAAAGGGCGCCTTATTGATTGAGCTTGATGAGCGGGCCTACGCCGTGCCATTGTTGCATACCGATACGGTACTGGCCCTGGCTAATGACCAGATATTCGCGGTGGGCGGCTTGCTAATGACGCGGGTACAGGAGGAAAGCGTGCCGCTGGTGCCCCTGCGGCAGCTGCTTTACGCCGAGGGCGGCGAACTGCTGCCCCGAGCCACGCGCGCCGAGCTGCCCACCGATAATAGCCTCTCGCAGGTGCTAATCGTCAGTTACGGCAACCGGCGCCTGGGGCTGATAATTGACCGTTTCCTGCGCCAGCAGAACATTGTGGTAAAGTCGTTGAGCAAGCCACTCGATACTATTGACCTTTTTGGCGGCGTAACGCTGCTGGGCAGCGGCCAGCTGTGCCTCGTGCTGGACGTGCCCGCCTTAACCCGGCTGTTTCTGGCCAAGCTACCTTGACTTTAGCCCCGCTCTGTCTTTTTTCGTATTACCTTGCCGGCCTTGGCCGCCGCTGCTACGTATTAAGCTGTTATGACTTTATCAATGAATGAGTTAGAGCGCGATATTATTCGCGAAATTCTAAATATCGGCTTGGCGCGGGCAGCCGACAGCTTTGCTGTTATCGCGCAGGAGCGGGTCATGCTGGAAGTACCAAACCTGGACTTGCTGCCTAGTACCAGTATCATTGACCGGGTGCGCGAATATCAGACGCGCTACGTGGCCATTCAGAGCGACATTCGGGGTGATTTCAACGGCTCGACGTTTATGTTCTTCTCGGGGCAGCACATCCAGCGCCTCTCCCACGTTTGCCTGCGTATGCAAGTGACGGATTCCTTACAGCTCGATGAATTGCAGGAGTCGTTATTATTAGAAATAAGCAATATTATTACCGGTGCCCTGGTAACCCAGCTCGCTAATATTCTGAAGGCCAACATTTATGGCGCTCCGCCGCTGGCCCCCACCGGCGACCTGGCTACCGCGCTGCAAAGCCTGATGCCTGACTCGGAAACCCTGCAACCCCTTATTTTTTCGGTCATCACGCAATTTTCGGATAAAGACAATTCGGTTGAGCTACCCCTCATGTTGTTTTTTGACCGGGCGACCTTCGAAAAAATCCTGGAAATTATTCGTACCTATGATTTTTTAGGTAAAACCCAATCGGCGACTTAATAACCAGCTTGGCGTTTGGCGCCAATGGCCACCCAAATGGTTAGCTATTACTGAATTTCTTATTTTTCCATCCACCAAGTGTCCATCACTTGGTGTTCTTTTTTTACCGTGTCTGAATCAACTCTCGCGCAAAAAATTGCCAACTTTGACCCCAATGCGCCCGGCGATGCCGCGGGAGGCCTGTTTGGCCTGCCCTTCACCCCCGAGGAAGCCCAGGTAGTGGTGGTGCCCGTGCCGTGGGAAGTAACCGTGAGCTACCGCGCTGGTACGGCACAAGGCCCCGAAGCTATTCGCGCGGCGTCGCTACAAGTGGACCTCTACGACCCCGACCTGCCCGAAGCCTGGCAGCTCGGCCTGGCGATGGAGGACGAAGACGAAGCCATCGCCCAAACCAGCCGCGAGCTCCGTCCCATTGCCGCTGACTACATTGGCTGGCTCGAAGAAGGGCAGCCCCAGGCAGAGGCGGGCACCCATAGCAGCGTGCCCGCCCGCATCACGGCCGAGGGCAACAAGCTAATCCAATGGCTTAAAAACAAAACCGGCGCCCTACTCGACGCGGGCAAGGCCGTAGCCGTGCTGGGCGGCGACCACAGCACCCCGCTGGGCTTTTTGCACGCCCTGGCCGAACGTCATCCCGACGGCTTCGGCATCCTGCAAATTGACGCGCACTGCGACCTGCGCCCGGCCTACGAGGGTTTTCAGTACTCGCACGCCAGCATTATGTACAATGCTTTGCAGCTGCCCGCCGTAAAAAAGCTGGTGCAGGTAGGCATTCGCGACATGTGCCAGCAGGAAGCTGACCTCATTGAGCATTCGGTGGGCAGGGTAGCCTTATTTGGCCAGCGCTTTATGAGTGAGGAGAAATTCGCTAATAAGTCCTGGAAGAAGGTGTGCGGCAAAATAATTGCCCAACTGCCTCAAAAAGTATACATTAGCTTCGATATCGACGGGCTGGACCCCAAGCTGTGCCCCGGCACCGGCACGCCCGTGCCCGGCGGCCTGGAGTTTGACGAGGCCACCTACCTGTTGCGCCTGATAGTGCGCTCAGGCCGCACCATTATTGGCCTGGACCTCAACGAGGTAGCGCCCGGCGATACCGAATGGAATGCCATCGTGGGCGCGCGGTTACTCTATCAGCTCTGCAACTGGATGGCCGTGTCGCAGGGCCGCCTGGTGGCCAAAGGCGTGGAAGGAGCCGAAGAAAAGAGCGCTAAAAAGTAAGGCGTAAACTGCCTTTTCAGGTTCTACTAATCAGCCAACCAGCACCGTAAAAAATGGGTAAAATTCTCATCAAATTCATTCTCACGGCCGTGCTCACCTACGGCCTGGCGCAGGTGCTCCCCAACGTGCGCCTCGATGGCGTGGGTAGCGCGGCCATTCTGGTTATCGTGCTGGGCCTGCTCAATGCCACGGTGAAACCAATTCTCAAGATAATCGGCTTCCCGATTACGGTCCTGACGCTAGGCCTTTTCCTGCTGGTTATCAACGTTATCATTGTGAAGCTGGCTGATTTTCTGATGAGTAGCTTCGCCGTAAGCGGCTTCGTAAGCACACTGCTTTTCAGCGTGGCTCTGTCATTGGTAACGACGGTGGTAGACATGGTAATTGACTAGCTTACCCGGCTGGTTTTAGCCAACGAAAAGGCCCGCGGTTGCTACCACGGGCCTTTTCCTATTTAAGCTACGCTGCGCTACACGCGCCGAATATCGGCCCCGAGCGCATTCAGGCGCTCGTCGATGTTCTGATAGCCGCGGTCAATCTGCTCCACGTTGAGGATTTTGCTGGTGCCATCGGCGCTGAGCGCGGCGATGAGTAGCGCTACCCCCGCCCGAATGTCGGGCGACGACATAGTGATGCCGTGCAGCTGCTTGTGGCGGTCAAGGCCAATAACCGTGGCGCGGTGCGGGTCGCAGAGAATAATCTGCGCGCCCATGTCGATGAGCTTGTCCACGAAGAACAGGCGCGACTCAAACATCTTCTGGTGAATGAGCACCGTGCCGCGCGCCTGCGTGGCTACTACGAGGATAATACTCAGCAAATCAGGCGTGAAGCCCGGCCAGGTATGGTCGCTCACCGTGAGGATGGAGCCGTCGAGGTATGTGCCAATCTGGTAGTGCTCCTGAGCCGGCACGAAGATGTCATCGCCCCGAAATTCGAGTTGAATACCCAGCTTGCGAAACGTATCGGGGATGATGCCCAGCTCGGGAATCTGGCAATCCCTGATGGTGAGTTCGGAGCCCGTCATAGCCGCCAGGCCGATAAAAGAGCCGATTTCAATCATATCGGGCAGCATCCGGTGCTCGGTACCGCCCAGCTTTCCTACCCCCTCAATCGTGAGCAGGTTGGAGCCAATGCCCTGAATGTTAGCGCCCATGCGTACCAGCATCCGGCACAGCTGCTGCAAGTAGGGCTCGCACGCGGCGTTGTAGATGGTAGTAGTGCCTTCGGCCAGCACGGCGGCCATCACGATGTTGGCGGTGCCGGTTACGCTGGCCTCATCCAGCAGCATCGAGGCGCCCTGCAGCTTGCCGCCGGGCACGCTGAGGCGGTAAAAATCGGTGCCTTCCAGCGTGAGCTGGCCGCCCAACTTTTCGAGCCCCACAAAGTGCGTGTCGAGCGGCCGGCGGCCGATTTTGTCGCCGCCCGGCTTGGGTAGCTGGGCCCGGCCGTAGCGCGCCAGCAGCGGGCCGAGTATCATCACGGAGCCGCGCAGCTCGCGGGCCTGGGCCACGAACTCGGGCGTGTCGAGGTAGTCGAGGTGCACGTCTTCGGCCTGAAACCGGTAGGTGTCGGGGGCCAGGCGGCCCACTTTCACGCCCATATCGCGTAGCAGCTCGATGAGCTTGTTCACGTCCCGGATATTGGGCACGTTGCTGATAGTGACGGGCTCGGCGCTGAGCAGCACCGCGCACAGAATCTGGAGCGCCTCATTCTTAGCTCCTTGAGGAATAATTTCCCCGTGCAGCTTCCGTCCGCCGCGCACTTCAAATGCAGCCATTCTTTTTCAATTAACAATTAACAATGAGCAATCAGCAATTGGCTAAGGACAGAGAATCTTTAGCTAATTGCTCAAGACAAAGCTACTGCGGCGGCTGCTGAGGCTCGGAGCGAAGTTTCTTGCCACGCTTTTTATCGCGCTTTTTCCCGTTGCCACCGCCATTGCTGAAGCTCGTGCCGCTCTCGGGCCGGTCGGTGCGGCGCTCGCGGGCGTCGCGGCTGCCGCTTTGGCCGCTGGGGCGGGGGGTAGGGCCGGTGGCCGTAGCTGGCAGCGCCGCCAGCTCAAACAGCCCCTGGTCGGCCACTATCTGCGCGTCCAGTTTCAGCTGCCCGCCGGATAGCTCACCCAGGTGCCGGATGATGGTCACGTCCTTGGCGTTTTCCTTGTTGTGCTGGCGGTACAAAAACTTCATCGTGCGCCCAATCTGCGCGGCAGCCTGCTCGCGCTCAGCCGCGTCGCTGATAGTCAATGCCTTGGCAATGAGGGCTTCCACGCCCCGGCCGTAGGCTTTGAGCTTGGGCGCTTGGCGCGGATATTCCAGGCGCTTGGGCTTGGCCTCGTACAGGCGCGGCGGCGTCAGGGGCACCGGCGCGTCAAGGGCCACTTCGGTGCCCGCCAGCGCGTGCAGGTGGTTCCAGAGGCGCGTCTGAATCTCGGGCACGTCGCGCAGGCTCGGGCGCAGGCGCAGCATCAGCTGCACGATGCCGGCGGCGCGGCGCGTGCGCTCGGCCACGTCCTCAATCCGGGCCAGGCCCTGGATGAGCTGGTAAGTGCTTTGCCCGTATTCGCGCACCAGCAGTTGCAGGTGGAAGGGCAGGGTAGTGGGTATTTCTTGCATTTATTAAAATAATTTAGCGCGGAGTTTCGCAGAGTAGGCAAAGTTTCGCGGAGGGAAATACCAAAAGCTTCGCGAAACTTCGCTTACTCTGCGAAACCTTGCGCTACAGTACCCGCAGCTTGGCAAAGCTTAGCAGCAGCGTCTTCTCGCCTACTTCCTCAAACTGGATGATGGCCTTCACGGTGCCGTTCTGCTTTTCGAGCGTGGCTACCTTGCCAAAACCAAATTTGGCGTGCTCCACGCGCTGGCCGGCCTGCAAGTTACTCGTGTCGGAGGGTTGGAAGTCGGCGGGTGCCACGTACTTGGTAGCTACCGTCTTACGAGGGGGGGTAGCAACAAGGTTGGAGCGCCGCTCAAATACGTGCTGAAACGGCGACTCGCCCACCGCCGGGCCGGCCGCAAATTTTACGTTAAGGTACTGTGGGTCAATTTCATCCAGAAAGCGCGACTTCTCGCACGAGCGCAGGTTGCCCCACTGGTAGCGCGAGGTGGCGTAGCTGAGCGTCAGCTTCTTTTCGGCCCGCGTAATGGCCACGTAAAAAAGCCGGCGCTCTTCCTCCAGGTCGGCCCGCGAGGTAATCATCATCTGGCTGGGAAAAAGGTTTTCCTCCATGCCCACGATGTACACGTTGCGGAATTCCAGGCCTTTAGCCGAGTGAATGGTCATCATCGTTACGGCCTCGCCCTCCTGGGCGGCGTCCTTGAGGTCGGAGTCAGTAACGAGCGCGATATCCTGTAAAAACGCGCCCAGCGACTTGTCCTCGCGCTCGTGGTCGTCCACGTATTCCTTGATGCCGTTGAGCAACTCCTGAATGTTCTCGTAGCGCGACAAGCCCTCGATGCTCTTATCGGCGTACAATTCCTCAATCATACCCGAGTTTTTGGCAATTAACTTGGCCGCCTCGAAGGCATCTTCCTTGGCCGCAACGGCGGTGTAGCTCTTGATTTTCTCGGCAAAGCCCACCACCGGATTACTCACGCGGGCCGGCAAAAACTGCTCGGCGTTGCTCACCACTTCCCAAATAGTGTGGTTAGCTTCCTCAGCCGAATTAATTAATTTGCTAATCGTCGTGTCGCCGATGCCGCGCTTCGGATAATTAATTACCCGGCGCAGCGCCTGCTCGTCATTCGGGTTCACCGTGAGCCGCAAATACGCCACTAAGTCCTTGATTTCCTTGCGCTGATAAAAGCTCAGGCCACCCACGATTTTGTAGCGAATATTTAATTTGCGCAGTGCCTCTTCCATCGCCCGGCTCTGGGCATTGGTGCGGTAGAGAATAGCAAAATTGTCGTAGGACAGATGCAGATTCATCTTGTCCTCGTAAATAGACTGGGCAATTAATTTGCCTTCCTCGTTGTCGGAAGCGGCCTTAATTACCTCAATTAAATTGCCATCTTCATTATCCGAAAAAACGTCCTTGCGCAATTGCGCCTGATTATTCTTGATAACTGAATTAGCCGCCCACACGATATTTTTAGTAGAGCGATAATTCTGCTCCAGCTTAAATACGTTTAGCTCGGGATAGTCCTTTTCGAAATTCAGAATATTGGTAATATCCGCGCCGCGAAAGGCGTAGATACTCTGCGCGTCGTCACCTACCACGCAGATATTCCGTTCTTTAGCCGCGAGCTTGCGGGTAATTAAATACTGCGAATAGTTCGTATCCTGATACTCGTCCACCATCACAAATTGGAATTTATTCTGGTATTTATTCAGAATATCCGGATGGTCGCGGAATAGCACGTTAGTCTGGAACAACAGGTCGTCAAAATCCATCGCGCCAGCCTTGAAACAGCGCTGCTGGTACTGCTGGTACAGCACCCCGATTTTAGGCCGCAGCGCCGCCTCGTCATCCTGCTTGATAACCGGGTCGTTCAGGTACTGCTGCACCGATACCAGCTTGTTTTTGGCGGCCGAGATGCGGCCCAGTACCGTGCTGGCCTTGTAGAGCTTATCGTCCAGCTCCAGCTCCTTCACAATCTGCCCGATGAGGGTCTTCGTGTCCTGGGTATCGTAGATGGTGAACGAGCGGGGGTAGCCGATTTTATCGGCCTCGGAGCGCAGGATTTTGGCAAAAACGGAGTGGAAGGTGCCCATCCACAGGTTCTTGGCCTGCGCGCCCACTACCTTCTCGATGCGGGCGCGCATCTCTTTGGCCGCCTTGTTGGTGAAGGTGAGGGCCAGAATATTGAAGGGGTCTATTCCCTGCTCCAGCAGGTGAGCGATGCGGTAGGTGAGCACCCGCGTCTTGCCCGAGCCAGCACCAGCGATAATCATGCAGGGGCCTTCCGTTTGGAGGACGGCGGCGGCCTGCGAGGGGTTCAAAAGAGCGTGATAATCTAAAGCCATACGAAAAGGCCGCCCCGGAGGCGGCTAGCTGACAAAGATAAGTTGGAGGGGGGTAGGGCGGTATCTTTGTGCTACCGTTTTTAGGCAGCCCTGCTGCCCGGCGGTCCTTTACTAACCGTATTCCAAGGCCGATAAATTCGCTCTATCCCATGATTGTTATCCAGAATACCGTTATCTCCGACGATGTGGCCGAAAATTTCTTCGTCTGCAACCTCGATGCCTGCAAGGGCGCCTGCTGCGTGGAGGGCGACCTCGGCGCGCCCCTGGAGCTGGAAGAGCTGGAAATCCTAAAGAACGAATACCCGAAAATCGAGCCTTTCCTCACCGAAGCCGGCAAGCAAGCCATTGCCGCCCAGGGGCTTTACATTGAGGACTGGGAGGGCGACTACAGCACCACGACCATCAACGACCGCGAGTGCGCCTACGCGCTCTACGACGAGCGCGGTATCCTGAAATGCGGTATCGAGCAGGCGTATCTGGCGGGGGCTACGAGCTTTAAGAAGCCGATCAGCTGCCACTTATACCCCATTCGCGTGACGAAGTACGAGGGCTTTGAGGCGCTCAACTACGACCGCTGGGATATTTGCTCGCCGGCCTGCTCGTTTGGCGCCAAGCTGGGCGTGCCGGTGTATAAGTTTTTGCAGGAGCCGCTGGAGCGCAGGTACGGCGCCGAGTGGTACGCCGAACTGGCGCGCGAGATTGAAAAGTAGCGCGAACTTTCCAGTTCGTGCGCGAGCGCAGCGAGCAGGTGGGACCGCACGGCGCGAACGACGATGCTCGCCGCGCTCGCGCACGAACTGGAAAGTTCGCGCTACTGCCTACTGGATGAATACCGGCCGAATGAGGTTTTCAAACGTGAAAATCTCGTCCCATTTCTCCTGCGTTAGCAAATGGCGCTCGGTCACGGCTATGTCGTGGACGGACTTGCCGGTGGCCAGTGCTTCCTTGGCGATGCTGGCGCTGGTTTCGTAGCCGAGCACGGGGTTAAGCTGCGTCACGATGCCGATGCTGTTGTAGACCAGGTTGGCCGCGTGCGCCACGTTGGCGGTGATGCCGAGCACGCACTTTTCGCGCAGCGTGCGGCAGGCATTGGTCATGTAGGAGATGCTGGTGAAGAGCGCGAATGAGATAACCGGCTCCATCACATTGAGTTGCAGCTGGCCGGCCTCGGCGGCCATCGTCACGGTGAGGTCGGCGCCGATGACGTAGAAGGCCGTCTGGTTCACCACTTCGGGGATGACGGGGTTCACCTTGCCGGGCATGATGCTGGAGCCGGGCTGCAAGGCCGGCAGGTTGATTTCGTTGATGCCGCAGCGCGGACCCGACGAAAGCAAGCGCAGGTCGTTGCATATCTTGCTCAGCTTCACGGCCGTGCGCTTGAGCACGCCCGAGAGCTGCACGTAGGCGCCGGTGTCGTAAGTAGCCTCGATGAGGTCGCCGGCCAGGCTCAGGTCGAGGCCGGTAATGGTGCGCAAGTGCTTGGTTACGAGGCCCGCGTAGCCGGGCGGCGTGTTGATGCCGGTGCCAATGGCGGTGGCCCCCATGTTAATTTCGGCGATGAGGCGGCGCGAGTCGTCGATGCGCAGCAGCTCCTCGCGCAGGTTGGTGGCGAAAGCGTTAAACTCGTCGCCCATGCTCATCGGCACGGCGTCCTGAAGCTGGGTGCGGCCCATTTTCAGCACGTTCTGGAACTCCTCGCCCTTGGCAAAAAACGCGTCGGCCAGCTGCGACAGCGTGTCGCGGTAGCCGGTCAGCTTGTTATTCAGGGCAATGCGAAAAGCGGTGGGGTAGGCGTCGTTGGTTGATTGCGAGCAATTTACGTGGTTGTTGGGGTGGCAGTACTGGTACTCGCCTTTCTGGTGGCCCATTAGCTCCAGCGCCACGTTGGCAATCACCTCGTTGGCATTCATATTCACCGACGTGCCGGCCCCGCCCTGAATCATGTCGGTCAGAAACTGATTGTCGAACTCGCCGCTGGCCACGCGGTCGCAGGCCTGGGCAATGTAGTCGGCAATGATGGGGTCGAGCACGCCCAGCTCCTTGTTGGCCAGCGCCGCGCCCTTTTTTACGAAGGCCAGCGCCTGCACGAAAAGCGGCTCGACCTTAATCGGAATGCCGGTGATATGGAAGTTTTCCAGTGCCCGCAGGGTTTGGATTCCGTAGTAGGCATCATTCGGAATGGGCAGTTCGCCCAGGAAATCGTGTTCGGGGCGGGTGGAAGTCGGCATGGGGGGGTAGGGAAAAAATAAGGGAGCTTAATCTTACGGCGCCAACTGCGATAGGGAGAATTGTGAAGCAAAAAAGCCTGCCGGGATTAGCGGCAGGCTTTGGGGATGGCGCGGACGAAATTGCCCGCAGAGGGCGCGGAAGAAACGCGGAAGTCGCGGAAGCTACCGGCGCGGCTAGTGCCAGGTGTCCGTTACATTCTGGCTGCTACCGCTGGGCGTCACCGAGTTGTTGGGGTCGCCTTCCCACAGAATATTCCCCGAGCCATCTTTGCGGAAGTACTTGTACAGCACGTTGGTACCGGTGGTCAGGGGCACGGTCACGGTCCAGTTGGGGTAAGCTGCCCCGCTGAGCTGAATGGCGTTGGCCGTGTTCCAGGAGCCGAGCTGGGCAGTGCTGCCCACTAGGTAGAGGTTCTGGCCGCTCACGGTGTTGCTGTAGTTAATGGTGAACTTAACCGACGTGTTGCCGGTGGTGCCGCTGCCGCCGGGCACCCACACGGCGTACGAACGGGCATTGACGGGAAACGTGCCGAGGCCGTTGGCATCGGTGGTTACGGTGCCGGTGGTGTTGCCGGTGAGGTCGGTGAGGGTAGCGTTTTTGAAGGGGGTAGTGAGGGCCTTGCTGGCGGCGTTGCTGCCGTCGTTGAGCAGCTCCAGCAGGCCGGTGTGGCTGGCGTCGCCGGCGCGCGAGTAGGCGTACACATCGGCGTCGTCGGCGCTGGTGTACTCGTAGCCCGAGCCGAAGCCGTGCGCCTGCCGGATGCCGATGAGCGTCTTAAGCTGCGCCCCCAGGCCGTAGTTGTAGTAGTCTTTGTAGAATACGCAGGGGTAGCCCTTCTCGCGCGTCAGGATGTAGCTATACGCCAGCAGCTTGAGGTTGGCCACCGGCGAGTAGAGCGCGCCGCCCGTCTGGTCGGTGTCGTGGTTGTCAACGAAAGAAACGGACAGCGCCCCGTTGGCCTCCGTAAAGCCGGCGAATTGCAGCCCGCGCATATCCCAGGTGCCGTTACCGTTGCTCATATCGGCGAAGGTATAGTGCAGCGGCACGTCGAATAAGCTCGTGCGCCCGCCCGTGGCCGAGGCGTAGTTGTTGAGGTCGGTCAGGTTTCTAAACCACGCCTCGCTCACCGCGAAGCGGCCGCTGCTGCCCTTCACGTTATCCAGCCACGAGTTCACAAACGAGGTGAGCAGGTGCTTGGTGGCGTCGAGCCGGTAGCCGTCGAGGCCCAGCGTGGTCGTCATCCAGTTGCCCCAGCTGATGGTTTCGTTCACCTGATTCTGGTCGGCGTAGCGGATTTCCGAGCCCAGCAAGTTGTCGTAGGCGTCGCCGTTGGCGTAGGGCTGGAAATCCCAGGCGTTCCACTGGTACCAGCCGTTATTAGGCGCCTGCTGGGTACCGTTGAAGTTGTAGTAGTGCCACTGGTAGGTGCTGTACTTATTGGCCCGGCCGGGGTAGGTAAAGCTGGTGTACACGTTGTAGCTCGTGCCGCCCACCGTAAACTGCTCCTGCGCGTCGGCCGAGGTCAAGTGGTTCATTACCATGTCTTCATACACCTGCACGCCCTGCCCGTGCAGGGCCGCGATGCAGCTCTGCAGCTGAGTCAGCGTGCCGTAGTGCGTAGCCACGGTGCCCTTCTGGTTGAACTCGCCCAGGTCGTAGCGGTCGTACACGCCGTAGCCCACGTCGTTCACGCCGCTGCCCTTGTAGGCGGGGGGTAGCCACAGGGCCGTGATGCCGGCGCTTTTCAGCTCACTGGCCTTGCCGCCCAGCACCTGCCACCACGTCTGGCCGCTGGTGGTCTGGGGCACGTCCCAGTAAAAGCCCTGCATCAGCACGCCGTTCGCGGTGGTGGCATTCGCCGCAGTGGTAGGGGAGGGGGTAGGGCTGCTGCCCGGAAGGGCAGTTTCCTTGGCGCAGCCGGCCAAAAACAACAGGGCCGCCGCGCCAGCGAGGCGCGCGGCCCCTGGTAGGGGGTGTAGCATGGTAATAGGGGTGGGAAAAGGATGCTGCAATGTTAAGTACGCTCCCGCATTTTATCGCAATAAAATTTAGATTTTTTTTAGTATAATTAAAAATAAATGAAGTTTTTTGTAACCCAGATGGAGCTTGACAGGCACTGATTATTCGCAATTTTTGTCACTCAATCTGCTTGAAAAAGGGTTTTTGACAAATAAATATGCTGCAAACGTTTGGGGTACTTGCTCTGAATTCACTCTGGCTTTTATTGGATAATAAATGGCCGGCCACGTATACCGCACAGGCAAGCTGTAGCGCTGCGTTTTGGCCGGAGTAACCCCAGCCGCTGATTTGCAGTTTTACGGAGAGTACCTTGCTTATCGCATCGGTTTTTGCTTCCTAAAGCCTTCTTCCACATGATTGCCCACCTTCCTGCCGCCGACCGCCACCACGCCGCCCCAACCGCCTGGCTTAGCTCATATTTCCTGTTTTCGTTTGCCGATTATTACGACCGGCACAATATGCACTTCGGGCCGTTGCGGGTGTTTAATGACGACACGGTAGCGCCGCAAAACGGCTTTCCGCAGCACCCGCACTCCGAGATGGAAATCGTGACGCTGGTGCTCGAAGGCGAAGTGAGCCACGAAGACACGATGGGCAACCGCACCGCCATCACGGCCGGCGAAGTGCAGCGCATGACGGCCGGCACCGGCGTAGCCCACAGCGAGATGAATCGGCAGGACAAGCCCCTGCACCTCTACCAACTCTGGTTTATGCCCAGCCAGAAAGGCCTGGCCCCGAGCTACGAGCAAAAAGATCTGGGCTTTTTGAAAGGTAAAAGTAATGAGCTGGTGCCGCTCGTAACCGGCCAGCGCGTACTGGAAGACGTAGTGTATATGAATTCGAACAGCACCGTTTACTGGAGCAACCTGGACTGTGGCAAGACGTTGACGTTCAAGACTTTCCCAATCAGATTTACCTTTATTTACGTGAAGCAGGGTAGCCTTACCGTCAACGGTACGGAACTCGGCGCCAATGACCAGGCGCGTATCGACGCCGAAAACGTGCTGGAGATAGAAGCTACCAAGGATGCCCAGTTTATTTTAATAGACCTGCCCGGCAACGAGGCAAACTATTGAGCAGCGATGCCTAGTACTACTACCAACTTTCCGGATTCCCTGATACCGCCGCACGATGCTGCCCGGCTGCGCACGCTGCACCAGTATCAGATTGTGAACACAACGCCGGAGCAGATTTTTGACGACTACGTGGTGTGGGCGGCGCAGCTTTTCGGCGTGCCCATCTCGCTCGTCGATGCCGACTACGTGTGGTTTAAGGCGGTGGCCGGGGCCTCGGGTATTCCGGGCCTGGCGCGCAACGAAAGCATGTGCTCGGCCGCCATCCTGATTGGCGAATCAGTAGTAGTGTCTGATTACAAGCCCGAAAGCTGCCGCCTCATCAAGCCCGACGTAGCGCAGGCCATCGGCCTCAATTTTTACGCCGGGGCAGCGCTTATCGCCAAAGACGGTGCCCACCTGGGCATGTTGGCCATCATTGCCCGCGAGGTGCGTGCCTTCACGGCCGCCGAGGCGCACCTGCTCACGCGCCTGGCCCAACTCGTGAGCCAGACCATCGAGCTGCGCTACCATTACCTGGCCACCAACCAGGCAGCGGAGTGGGACGACGCCCAGCAGGAACTCACTAAAGCCCTGGACGAAAACTCAGCCCTGGCCCGCTACCTCGCCTCCCGCGGCCAAGGCATCGATTTCAGCAGCGAGGAAGTAGCGCAGCCTATTATTCGGCGGCTCGCCAGCGTAGCGCAGGTGCTGGAGCGGCGGCTGGGGTAATAGCGCAACGTTTCGCCAGGTTAAAAGAAGTTTCGCCAGGTCTTATTCGTGGCTTTGCGAAACCTCTTTTAACCTGGCGAAACGTTGCGCTACATCGTGTACTTACGCCCCTTATTCTGCGCTTGCAGATAGGTCATCAGCGGCTGAAAGTAAGCGACCATCGCGCGGGCCGACAGGTCCTCGCCGGTTTTCTCTTTCAGCACCACGCGCCAGTCGCGGCTACTGCCGGGGCGCATGATAGCCTGCAAAAACCGGCCTACTTCGCGGCTGCCGTAGTAGTTGGTGGCGTGCGGGTCCTGGTGCAGAATCTTGCGGGCAATATGGTCGTGCAGCTGAAACAGCAGCACGTAGCTCAGGGCGTAGTCGTAGTACTGCGCGGGGTCGTCGTTGATGTGGGTTTTGGTGGCCGGGTCGAGGTAGTCCTCGCCGCGGGGGGTAGGCGGCACCATGCCCTGGTACTGCTTGCAGAGCGCCCACCACCTGGCATTGAGCTGGTCGGCGGGCAGGTTTTCGGCATAAAAGGCATTTTCCCACTCGCTCATCACGCCCGAGGCGAAGGGAATAAACGGCACGTATTGCAGCGCCTCCTTCAACAGCTGCTGGGTCTGGTCGGTCGGGGTTTTGGCGTCAACCAGCCCCAGGCCCACCAAAAAGAGCTTTTGCTGGGCGGCCAGGCCCATCATGCTGCCGATGGCCTCGTGGTAGGCGCGGTTGGCGCCCTGGCGCAGCAGCGGCGGCACGTCGGGGTTGGTGTAGGTGAGGTAGTAGTAGATATGGCCCAGCTCGTGGTGGGTGGTTTCGTACCACTCGGTGTTGGGCTCCACGCTCATCAGGCTGCGCACATCCTGGTTCAGGTCCAGGTGCCAGGCCGAGGCGTGGTTGTTCTTCTTGTAAGCCGCGCCGGGGGGTAGGGGGTAGAGGCTGCTTTTTTCGTAAAAGCTGGCTGGCAGCGCCGGAAAGCCCAGGCTTTCATAAAAACGCCCGGCCTGCCGCACGGGCCATTCCTGGCCTTTTTTGGCAATGGCGGCGTCGAGGTTGATACCGCGTACCGTTACCAGGCTGCCCCAGTCCTGGCCCCAGCGGTTGGGCAGCCAGGAGGCGGGCAGGTAGTCGGGCACCTGCCGGGCGTGGTATTTTTTGGCTAATTTGTAGCGGGCGTAGGTGTGCAGCTCGCGGTAGAGCGGGCGCAGCTCGTCGTTGAGCTTACGCACGAGGGCCATCATCTCGTCGCGGGTGAGGCCATAGTCGCTGGCCTGGTACGAGAAAAAATCGGGGTAGCCCAGCGCCTGCACGGTCTGGTTGCGCAGGTCGCGCAGGTTTAGCAGGCCCGGCTTGAGGGTAGGGCCGATGGCCTTGCTGGCTTCCCAGATTTGCTGGCGCTTCCGCGGGTTGGTTTCGGTGCGCAGCAGCGCGTCGATGTCGTTGGTCGTGACGCTCTTGCCCGCGTATTGATAGTCGAAGCCGTAGAGCTTTTCGGTCTGCGCCGTCTCGGCCTTGATGCGGCGCTTCACGAGGTCGGCCACGGTCTGGGGCGAGTTAGCGGCATTGTAGAGCGCCGTTTCTAATTGCTTGACTTGCAGCGGTGTGAGCTGGTTTTTGTGGGTCAGCAGCTCGCGCAACTTAACAATGGTTGAGGCCGAGCCGGCGAAAGCGGCCATGCGCTCGTTGGCGCGGGCGGTGCGGCCGGCGTTGGTGGTGTCGCCGGGCACGATGTGCGTGTTGCTGGTCCACTCGGCCTCGCTCGACTGCGTGTAGAGGCGCACGTACTCAGCGGTGTACCGCGCCAGGAAGGCCTCGGCCTGGGCGCGGTAAGCGGGAGGGGTAGGGGCGGTGGCGGCTGGCGGGGCGGGGGTAGTAGCTACCGGAGCCTTCGCCGTGGGAGCGCAGGCGGTGAGCAGCGCGGCCAGCACCGGCCAGGGCCGGGCAAAACGAAATTCGGAATAGCGCGTTTTCATGCCCGAAAGGTAGGCGGCGAGCCGGTCGTGCGGCCGCGCCCTTCGGCCGCCCTACCCCCTACTTTTACTGATAACCTGAAATTTATGAAAAAAACCACCCTGCTGCTCGCCTTGGGAGTTTTCAGCCTTGCCCTGCCCGCGCACCTGCGCGCCCAAACCACGGCCGCCGGCACGCCCGCGCCCGTACTACCCCTCTATTCGGGCGCCATCCCCGATTCTAAGTCCAGCCAGGCGCAGGAAACCACCGAAGCGGCTGGCGACCGCCTTAGCGTAGCCAACGTGGTGCAGCCCACGCTCACCGTTTTCACGCCCGCCCGCGACCGAGCCAACGGCACGGCCGTTATCATCTGCCCTGGCGGCGGCTATGCCCGGCTGGCCATCGGCCACGAGGGCTACGACGTAGCCAAGCGCCTTACGGAGATGGGCGTCACGGCCTTCGTACTTAAATACCGCCTGCCCGACGACCGCAGCCAGCCCGACAAATCCATCGCGCCGCTGCTCGACGCCCAGCAGGCTCTGCGCCTAGTGCGCCAGCTGGCGCCCAAGTACAGCCTCAATCCCGAGCGCATTGGCATGATGGGCTTCTCGGCGGGCGGGCACCTGGCGGCCACGGCGGGCACGCACTTTGCCCGGCCGGTGGGCGATAACCCCGGCCCGGCCTCGGTGCGGCCGGCGTTTCTGGTGCTGCTGTATCCGGTTATCAGCTTCTCCGACAGTATTATGCACAAGGGCTCGCGCGATAATCTGTTGGGCCCCAGCCCCAGCGCTGAGCAGATTCGGCAGTATTCCAACGAACTGCAAGTGAGCGCCCAAACGCCACCTACCTTCCTCGTGCACGCCGAAGACGACAAGACGGTGCCCGTGCAAAACAGCCTGGTATTTTACCAGGCGCTGCACCGCCACCACGTGCCCGCCGAGATGCACCTCTACCCCCAGGGCGGCCACGGCTTCGGGATGAACAACAAAACCACCAAAGACCAGTGGATGGACCGCCTCCAAAACTGGCTGGACGCCAACGGCTGGCTGACGAAAAATTAGGAATTGGGAATGAAGAATGAGGAATTGTTTCCTACTCCGCGAACATTACGGCCACCTCAATTCTTCATTCCTCATTCCCAATTCCTAATTCAAAAAAATATGCTTCAGCTCGGCGACCTTGCCCCCGATTTTACGCTGCCCACCGATAAGGGCGACACCTTTCACCTGGCCGACCAGCACGGCAAGCCCGTGGTGCTGTACTTCTACCCCAAGGACGATACACCGGGCTGCACCGCCGAGGCCTGCGCCTTCCGCGACCAGTACGCCGATTTTCTGGACCTGGGCGCGGTAGTGGTGGGCGTCAGCTCCGACAGCGAGGCGTCGCACCAGAAATTCAGCCAGAAGCACCGCCTACCCTTCCCGCTGCTGGCCGACACCAGCGGGCAGCTGCGCAAGCAGTACGAGGTGCCACGGGCGTTTTTGGGCCTGCTGCCCGGCCGCGTCACGTTCGTGATTGATAAAGATGGCAAAATCGCCTACGTCTTCAACTCGATGAGCGGCGCCACCAACCATGTCAGCAAGACCAAGGACGTGCTGCGTGGACTGGCTAAATAAAGGGGGGTAGGGCTTCCTACATTTGAAGGTGTTTAGGAAGTAGAAAAAGTTGCCAGAACGTCATTCCGAGCTTGCCGAGGAATCTCGCTAGCGGTCGTTGAACGAGACCCGAACGATTGCGAGCGAGATTCCTCGGCAAGCTCGGAATGACGTTCTCTTTTACATTTCCTTTTGTGACGAATAGAATACCTGAATGACAGTTTAAATCGCTTAACCTCAATCGGTAACCAACTAACTTGCTGCGGTAACTGCGCAATGCGCAGTTACCGCAGCAGGCAGAAACAGTTTACAGCCGCGGCCAAATAGGCAGCGGGGCCGGTGGCGCGAGCTGATAACGGCCGGCCACACTCGTTTACCCTGTTTTTTATGCGCAACCGCCTGGGCCGCCTGCTCGATAATGCCGCCGTTTCCCGCTTCCATCGGTCGCGCATCGCCGAGTACGGCGCGGGTAGCCCCGGCGCGCTGGGCTGGCACCCCGAGGGCCAGCAAGTACGTTTCCAGATTCTGGCCCAGATTGGCGACCTCGCGCACTGCTCGGTGCTCGACGTAGGTAGCGGCTACGCCGACCTGTATCCCTTTCTCAAGCAGCGCTTTGCTGGCGTGCGGTACAGCGGCATCGAGCAAATGGCCGAGCTGCTCGAAGTGGCTAAAGCCCGCTACTACCACGCCCTGAATATCACCCTAAGCCAGGGCGACTTCCTGAGCGTGCCACTGCCTCTCAGCGACTACGTGCTGGCCAGCGGCGCGCTCAGCTACCGCCACCGCGAGCCGCGCTTCGTTTACCAGGCCATCGCGCGGCTGTTCGCGAGCTGCCGGCTGGGCCTGGGCTTCAACCTGCTCGACTGGGAGCCACCGGGCGGTGGCCCGCTAGCCGCCTACGACCCGGCCGATATCATCGCCTTTTGCGAAACGCTGGCGCCGAAAGTAGTACTGCGACAAGGCTACTGGCAGGGCGACTTTACGGTATTTATGTACCGCTAATGCCCCCGACAGCGGGGATTAGGGCCGTTTCAGAGTCGGTGGACCGCAGGGCGAATCTGGTAGCGGGCACCGAGGAAGTACCGTGCGGGTTGGCCCACTAAAGAGGGGGTAGGCGCTACCGCCCGCGCCTTTCCGCGTATCAGCTAGCTATGCAACCCTCCCCGAGCCTCGTCAGTGACATTGGGCTGGTAGCCGCCGCGCTCTCAGCCTTCACGTTTTTTCCGCAGGTGGTGCACACCTGGCGCACGCGCTCGTCCAACGGCCTGAGCGGGCCCATGCTGGCGGTGGGGGCCAGCGGCATGGTGCTGTGGCTGGTGTACGGCGCCTGCGAGCACAACCTGCCCATCCTGTTTGGCAACGGCGTCAACCTGTTTTTTACGCTGCTGCTGGTGTTTTTCAAGCACCACTTCAAGCAGTTGGGCGAGCCCGAAAAGCCCGTGTCCACGCCGAAGGCGTGACAGGGAAAGTGAGCTGTTTTGGCTGAGGCGAGCTTTACAAGTTGGAAACGACCGTTTATAAGATGTGAAATAGCTCAGCGGCTTATTTAAATCACCGTTTAATAAAACTCAACTCTGTATTCGTTAGGCGGCTTTCAGAGCACTTGCTTTAGTTGAAGCCGAAGCGTACGCTTTAAACTGAGCACGGTAGTTATTCAGAAGAACATTGAAAAGTGTATGATAGCCCTATTCTTGGTTGGTATGGAGCTTGTTATACACTTTTGAGTCTTAATAGCGGTTTCAACGAACTATACGGGTGTGCGTGGTTCAATACGTTTTTATCAGCCACACCCCCAGCAGCAGCAGCCCCACGCCCAGCCCACGCAGCAGCGACACCGGGTGCAGGGGCAGGCCCAGCAGGCCGAATTGGTCGAGCACCAGGGCCAGCAGTAGTTGCCCAATGATGACCAGGCCCACGGTGAGCGTAGCCCCCAGGCGGGGAGCCAGCACCGTAACCGCCGACACGTACACGGCTCCCAGCAGGCCGCCCACCAGCGTCAGCGGGGGCAGGGTACGGACCTGCGCCACTTGCTGCCACGATGTGCCCTGCGCCAGCACTATCCCCAGTAAAGCCACGCCCCCGATGGTAAAGGAAATGAGGGCCCCCGCGATGGGGTTGCCCACGGCGTGCCCCACGCGGGCATTCAGCGCCGCCTGGATGGGCAGCACAACCCCGGCCGTAATGCCGAGCAGAAACAAAAGCAGACGAATCATAAAAATAGTAAAGCAATAAAAGCCAGCCTATTGCATCGGTCGGGACCTGGCTCAACCAGTCCTAATCGACGCGATAGGCTGGCTAGTAGTTGAGTTGGCGCGCTGGCGGGCGGCTTCGTTATGCCCGGCCACCGGCGCGGTAAACCAGCCAGCTAAGCCGCTAGGGCAAGACTACTTTGGTAATGCTGTACTGCGCCGCTGGCGAGGTGGCCCCGCTCAGCAGCGTGTTGATGTGGCTGTAGAGCACGTAGTTATTCGTGCCGCGCGGGGCCAGGGACGTCGGGAAAATGTCGCCGGTGGCGACCGAGCCGATGCCGGTGGCTGTGGCCCAGCCGTCAGCGGTGGCCAGGCGCAGCACCAGGTTTTGCGAGTTGGAAGCTACCAGCACGTGCTGATTATCCGTCAGCAGCAGGCCATCGGCCCCGGCCAGGTTCTGGCTCACCGTCACGGCCGAGTAGGCAGCGGGGTTGGCCAGCGGCACTTTGTAGAGCACGCCTTGGGTGGAGTGCAACACCAGCAGGTAGCCATCGGGATGATAGACGATGCCGTTCAGCCCAAACTGCCCGGCCTGGGTAGCCAGCTTGCTGCTTTCCAGGAAGATGGAGGCCACGCCCTGGGCATCAACCTTGTAGATGATGGGCGAAAAGCTGTCCGTGACGTAATAGTTGCCCTGGGCATCGAAGGTGATGTCGTTGGCGAAGTGCGGCTGGCCGGGGCGCAGGGCGCTCAGGTTGGCGTAGGCAGTGCGCTTCCCGGTGGTAACGTCGAAGGTGGCCAGCCCGGCCAGCTTAAAGGAGGTGGCCGCCGTGGAGCGGGGCGTGTTGCCGAAGTCCGACACGGCCACCAGAAGGCGGTTGCGGCCGGGGTCCAGCTGCAAGCCGGTGGTCGAAACCAGGGCGGGGTCATCGGCGAAAGCCGCGTAAGTGCCGTCGTCCTTCACCTGCCCAATGGTGCCCTTGGTGAGTGAGCTGACGAAGAAGCGCTGGCCGGTAGGGTCATACTCCATCCCTTCCGGGTAGAGGCTGGCTTGGGTAAAGGAGACGGCCGCCGGGCCGGGCGGCACGGCCGGCGAAGAGTCGTCGTTCTTTTTGCAGGCCGAAATCAGCAGCAGTGCCCCGGCCAGGAGCCGGCCGGTGCCGGGGGTAAGCAAGCGTGTGGGAAATAACATGACGAAAATAAATTAGGAAGATTTATGTAAAAATTTGAGGGTTACCACCTTATCACGCATCAGTTGCGAAAGGGCGTGGCCCCGATGGGCAGCTTGTAGATGAAAACCGGCGGCCGGAAGGCATCCACGCCGCCGTGCAGGCTGGGGAGGCGGTTGAGCTGGGCGGCCGGCAGCCAGAGGTTGCCGTGGTTGTCGAGCCACATGGCATCGCACCACAGCAGGCGCGGGTCCTGGAGCAGCACGGTCATCTGGCCTGCAGGGCTGATTTTGAGGATGCGCCGGGCGTTGACATCCGACACGTACAGGTTGCCGGCCGCGTCGATGGCCGTGCCGCCCGTCGTGGGCGTGTCGTAGAACGGCTCAACCCGGCGACTCAGCTCGGCGGCTGGCAGGTGCGGGTCGTTCAGGTAGCGGGTTTCGACGCGGCAGAGCGGCCCGGATAGCGGCTGAAAGTACAGGTAACGGCCGTCGGGCGACACTTCCAGCTGGTCGGCGTGGACCAGCACGGGCGGGCCGGCGGGCGTAGTCAGTTGCACGCCCTCGGCGTACAGCGGGCGGCGGGCGGTGGTGCTGGGGTCGTTTTCGAGCACCCGGCGGCCCCGGCCCGTCTGCTTATCGAGCACCACCAGGGCCGGGGCCCCGGCATCGGTGAGGTAGATGGTATGGCCCAAAAAGCGCAGGTCGTCCACGAAGCTGGTGGGTTTCAGCACCGCGTCCAGGGGCAGGGTGCGCACGACCCGATTGGTCGCCAGGTCGAGGGCCACCAGCTTGGGGCCGCCGGGCAACACGTGGCCGCCCATGCGGGGCGTGCCCGTGTCCACCACCCACAGCAGCCCGTCGGGGCCGATGCGCAGCGAATTGACGCGCACGAACTTGTGGGCGGTGGCGGCCCCCGGCTGCCAGTCGTTCCAGGCCGCGTCGGGGTAGGGCACGGGCCGGCCGGCCTTCATTTCGGCGATGCGCGGGCCGGCCTCGCCGCCCAGGCGGGGGTAGAGCACGAAGGCCCGGCCCGCGTCGCTGACCGCGATGCCCGTCCAGGGCACGTCGCCCCGGTACACGGCTTCGAGTTTTCCGGCCGGCGCGGGGGCGGCCGGCAACGCCTCAGGAGCTTGTTTCATCGGCGGTTGGTTGCCGGAACACGCGCTGGCGAGCACGGGCAGCGCCAGGGCCAGCAGGCAGGTGCGGGGATTCGTCATGACAAATGACCCGCTCGGTTACGGGCCGCTAAATGGATTCGCTGCGCTACACGAGCGAGGTAGGGCGCGGGCAAGGGCCAGCGAGAGGGGAGGAACAGCGCGTTCCGCCCCTCAGGTCCGGCCTGGCGCGGCGGGTAACTCGTGTAGTTTTCGCTACCGGGAAGACCCCGGCAGCGGCTACTTCGGGGCGTCGAAACCGAGCGCGGCCAGCGCCTTCACGGCGGCGTCCTGGTCTTGCTGGTAGCTGCCGCCCGAGATGCCCAGGCCGCCGACCAGCAGCCCGTTTTCAAAAATCGGGTAGCCCCCGCCGGCGGCCAGCAGCCGGGGCACGTGGGCGAGCTGGGCCACGTTGGGGTCGGCGATTACCGCGGCCCACACGTGGGTAGGCACGCCGTAGGAAACGCTGGTGTAGGCTTTGTTAATAGCGACTTCTGCGGTGAGGAACAGGGCTTTATCGCTCCGCTCGAAGGCCCGCAGGTAGCCGCCGTTGTCGGTGACGGCGATGGAGGCCTCGAAGCCGATTTCGGCGGTAGCGGCCAGCGACGCGGCGATGAGGGCAGCCGCGGCTTCGCGGGTGATGGCAGCCGTGGCAAACGACTTGGCGATTTGTGGGGCAGTAGTCATAAAAAAAAAGAGTTGGGGGATGGGGTGAAATAGAGAGGAATGCGCCGGGCGAGGCCCCCGGCTCAGTTGCGGAGCGCGTAGCGTTTGATTTCCAGCGGCCGAGCCAGCAGGGCCGGGGCATCGCGCAGGAAATCGTGCAGGTGGGCTTGCTGGCGGTGCTGCTCAACGGCCGCCTGGTCGGGCCAGCGCTCCACCATCACGAAGGACGCCGGCTCGTCGAGCGACTGCCAGAGGTCGTATTGCAGGTAGCCCGGCTCCTGGTGGGTGCCGGCCATTACGGTGTGCAGCAGCGCGAGCAGGGCATCTTCCTGGCCGGGCTTGGCCTCCATATGGACCAGCTGATAAAGGGGTTGGGACATGGGAATGAGAGGGAAATGAGACGAATGAATGAAGGGGCCGGGCGGGCACGAGCGGGTAATTGCTAGGGTATTATCCGGGAATAATTCGCCGTACTGGCCGGCCGGCTGCGGTTGGGTTGCCTACGCCGTCCAGGGGGGCGTCACCTGCAAATACTCGACGGTCTTGCCGTCGGGGTGCTGGATGAAAAAATTGCGGCCGCCGGGGACCGGGGCCGGTTGGGTGAGGGCGTGGGCGGACTGAGCGGCGAGTAATTCCCAGTACGCTTCCACGTCATCCACCGAGAAGATGGCATCCAATTGGCGGGGGATGGCCAGGAGGGCTTCGTCGGCGGCGCTGATGACCACCGCCAGGCTTATCTTCGTGATGTGCAGGCCGTTGTCCTCAAAGCTGGGGCTGGCGGGCTGCTCAAACAGCTGCTCGTAGAAAGCAACGGTAGCGGCGTGGGCCAGCGAGCTGGTCACAACGGGCGTGAGAACGGCTAAGATTTTCATGGGGAGGCGGCGTAGGAAGTAGCGAGTGGTAATGGCAAGCAGCGAGTGCCCCTGTTCAGGCAGCGGGCACGTAACGGTTCACTGCCAGCGGCCGAGCCAATAAGGGAGGCGAATCGCGCAGAAAAGCCTGAAAGTGCGGCGTTTGGGCGTGCTTTTCGGTGGCGGCCTGGTCGGCCCAGCGCTCTACCATCACGAAGACGGTGGGCTGGTCGCGGGCCTGCCAGAGGTCGTACTGAAGACACGCAGGCTCTTGCCGCGTGGCTTCCACCAGGGTGCGCAAGGCGGTGGCAAGGGCGGCCTCCTGGCCGGTTTTGGCCTCCATATGAGCTAACAGATGAACGGGCATGGCAAAAAGAAAAAAAGGAGGAATGGCAGTAGAAATGGGGAGAAACCCGATTGTCCATCGGGCCGGCCGACTACGCAGCAGCACTAGTAACCCAGGCTTGTCGGCGGGGATGAGCGCCGAAAATGGCCGACCCAGCTTGGCGGTGTTAAGCAGCAATCAAATGGTTACCACCACTTTCCCCACGGTTGAGCCGCTGTCGAGCTGCCGGATGGCATCGGGTAGGCGGTCGAAGGGCAGCGTCAGGGAAATGTGCGAGCGGAGCTGGCCCGTGGTCAGCAGCTCGGCCAGGTGGCGCATATCCCGGCCGTTGGCCCGCACCAGAAAGCCGGCCGCGTAAATGCCCTGCTGCCGGGCTTGCGCCTGAATGCCGGGTATCTGCTCTTCGCGGGTGCTGACGAGAGTGCCGCCCGCCCGGAGCACGGCCAGCGAGCGGGCCGTAGTGTCGTGGCCCACGGTATCCAGAACCAGGTCCACGGGCAGCTGCACCGCGTCTTCGAAACGCACTTTTTTGTAGTCCACGACCTCATCGGCCCCCAGCTCCC
>JAABUK010003781.1_pt1 | contig 25224 bp, 40 predicted proteins | sample 5559141 | NCBI WGS metagenome assembly JAABUK01 (sample SAMN10711869, study PRJNA513367) | rock metagenome | isolation source: Antarctica rocks | place: Antarctica: Victoria Land, Pudding Butte nord | collected 2016-01-03 | reverse complement strand
GACCTAGGCCCCGCCCCCCCACCCCCCCACCCCCCCCCCCCCTCGCCCCCCCCCCCCCCCCCATCAACCCCCCCCCCCCCCCTCCCCCCCCCCCCCCCGGGTTCCACGTTGTATACATTCTGCATCATTTTGACTCGTACCTTGTGCACTGATGCTCATCCTGAAACGCCAAATTACCTGCCACTTGACCTCCACCTCACCTCTCACATTCTTGCGTCACTCATCATTCCCATTTCACCTCCATGTCACATATCGCTCGTCAACCTTCGGTCTTCTCAGCGCAGTGATTGTCAAAATTGCTGGAGTGAGAGACCGTGCGACGCTTTCTTGCTACTTCCTCTCCACCTTCTCCGTTGCCGCTCGATGCCCTCTTTGATTCGTATCATCTTCCTCCCTACTCGTGTGACTATTCTCGTCACCTATAGGACCTTCATTGTTCTCTACCACTTCTTCATTCGCCCGCCTTTCCACGTCATGAGCGCCATCTTGGAGGCCCTCCTGAACAATCACGAGGGGACCGACACCGCTCGCCCTTCCCGGGCCGATCATCTAGGCTCCGAAGTCCACGGCGAAGTCGACCTGATCGACCTCAAGGATCCCGAAAATCCCAGGATCCGCAACGACACCCCGTTTCCCAGCTCGAAGATGTCCATCTCTTCTCGGTCTGAAAACTCGTCATTCCGTGCCCATCTCCCCATCCCGGAGAGCCCGCTCCCAAAGAAGAGGGGTGAAGCAGGCGAGTCCACCAGCTCATCCCCTCCGGACGATCCTACGACACTAAACAGCCCGGTCCGCAATGAACAAACAGTCGATGCCGACCAAACTCCCGCCTCCGCCGGATTCAGCAGTACCTACTCCACCCCTACCGAGCTTCTCTTCGGTCCACAGAGTCTGCCATTCGTCCTCCGCCGTCACGCCACTACCAACACCGCCGACACGTCTCCGACAAAGCAGCCAAAGACTCCCTATCTGCATCGCCCTCGTAACACCTCGATCCCGGCAGTCATCGTGCTCTCCGGCGACGACGATGAAGACGAACAGAACGACCCAGATCGGGAAATCGAACAGATTGTTCACAGCATGAGGACCCCGCTCATCAACGGTGCTCGGATCCCGCACAACGCAGCCAACATGTCGAGCTGGCGAACCGAGCAAATCAAGTACACGAAGCGCGCTCGTCGTGGGCCCGATTCTGGCCTTAAGGCGGTCCCCCACCTCCATGGTCCGCTCTCTCTTCCGTACGCGAGGAATCCGAGGTACGTGACCTCGTCCCATATCAACCTCATGGTGGCTGATACTTCATAGTGGTGTCGATGCGACAATCGCCGACTCCTCGGCCTATCTCTCCCACGTCTTCGGTCTACGAGCCGCTCCACCTCCTCCACCCGTGGACAGCTCGCGGTCTGCGTCCAACACGACGAGCGGTACCGATTCCTCCCGCTCGGCTTCCCACGGGGGCGTCGTGTATATGCGCAGCAGGCCCAAGGTTCAAGACTCCCGGCCTGCAACAGGTGGACAAAGCGGGGCGCATGGCGAGAGACCACTCGTGGTGAGGGACCCGTACCAGAATATCGGGATCCGCAAGGGCATAGGGATGAGGGAGAAGACGGACTGGACCGATAAGCAGGGGTGTACCGGCAGTGATGAGGTGAGCACGCCGTCCCGTTTCGTCTCGATGTCACCACGGCACGGGCTGATCATGTCCAGCAGTATATTCCGATGCCTTCCCGAAACCCGTCATCCGAAACGGCCCCGTACACCGGTTCGACCACGATTACATCGGGCCACCTCCCGAGTGCCTCGTCGATGCTGAGAGCTCAGCTCAGCATCCATGGCGCCAAGCTCTCTCCGATTCCCGGTTCGCCTGCCATCGAGCTTTCCATCGAAGACATCCCGCCTCTCTACGAGACAGCGGGTGTGGTAGCCCGTCAAGACCTCCACAGGTCTAGCACGAGCGATCTTCAGGCTGTACGAGCTCACCAGAGGGGTACCTCCCTACCCATCCCTTCAAAGGGCGCGAATGCCGGCACGAGCGATTCGCTTCAGCGTTCTAAGGCGTCAACGTACCAGTGGTCTGGTCCATTCGGCACGGGTCAAAGCAGCGCCGCCCTCGGCGCTTCCACTCCTACTCGCGCTCGAGGCGTTTCGCAAGGGCTCCAGGTCCGCTCTCAGCCATTGCAAGGGAGCTTCACCTCTCCAGAAGCGATCAGAACTCTCCCGCCATCTCTGGCCGGTCTATCGGCGAGTCAGCCCAGCAAGGCCGACGTCAGCGAAGACTGGCGTCAGAAGTCTCAGCAAGAAATACCCGCAGTTGAAATTCAGCGGCCGACCGCTCCGGCGTCACCGCAACAAGACACGGAGAACAGTCCTCCAGACGTGATGACCATTGACAGTCTCTTTGCCAAGTTCCAGAAGGTGAGTCCCCTTGATGCTGTTCGCTCATGCTGAATACCCTCTGCAGCAGCTCTCTCCTACCATCGCATTCAGCCCTTTCACTTCCGCCGACCCGGCCATCAAAGAGACCTCGCCACTCCGCCTTGCACGGCGAACCCCTTCTAATCGATCGATCCCACTTGAGCGGGATCTGCCACCCCCGCTCGGCGAGAGCAGCGGCAAGGCCGTCAACATCGTCTCTCATGGCCCGATGAAGCCGGTGAAGTCGGCAGTGGCGTCCGCCAGCAAAACGACGCTTGCCAAGGGGACGCCGAATGCCGGGAAGCTGCTCAAGAAAGCCACTGTATCGGCAGCAAAGGAGAAGCTTCCGCCAGTCCCAAAAGTGCCGAGCAACGCTGTGACTGCAAAGGGCGTCGAGACCAGGGGGAAAGGGAAAGCTCGGAAGTAGGGGTGTCATTCTCATCCTCGTGTTTTTCGTTTTTTGCTTGAAATGTCCCCCCGCGGACACGATTGCTTTTTACCTTCCTGACTTCAGTCATTCCCCTATACCTTTTCCCCGTCCTGCCTGTAGGTATCCGTTCCGCAACCCTGCACATATTCCGCCCCGAGTCGTCACCATTACAGTAGTAGCATGTTTTTCATCGCCCTCATCACGCAAGCCGCCGTACCCATACACATATGCATAGATCATGTCTTGAGTACAAGCGCATTTGTCTCCTCTAAGCATAACTCGATCGCCCATCTGGAAGAGCGAGGAGTAATATATGAGGATGGTTGAACCGATTCTTGTTGGCTTACTTTTTGACCCCTCGGATCGGGGATGGCGACGCCGAGGGGCTTCGAAAGAGCCGTGAGGCAGGGAACACATCCGGAAATCAACAGGATTGAGGTATGGGCGAGACCGTCGCAGGCGTGCTTCCGAACCAAAGCCCTTCCCTTTATTGGCAGGTGCGTGATTGCATGAATGAGCGACAACCTGACCTTTGATCGGTCAGACATGGCGCCCTATAAACGCGAAGCCACCCACTAGATCCTCCTCCTCTTCCTCTGCCTCGTCCCCGTAATGACATACGGAGTCCTATCCTCCACCCTGCCAATCAGCCCTCGAACCTCACTCCCCTCATTCCCACCCAACGCCGTCGCAACCGCCTCCCGACCACTCCCAAACATCCCCTTGAACGCGACCCTCATCCTAACCCGCGGCACATTCCGACTATACTCCACGATCCTGGCAATCATCTTCAGACTAGCCTGATAACCCGCTTCATAGGAATTCCGATTTGATTTCTTGAATATCCCACCTGTACCTCCTGTTATGGTGGGGAGGAGGACGCCGAGGGAGTCTGTGAAGGAGAGGATGACGTTGTTGCGTGAGGAGGAGATGGTTAGTGTGTGGGTTAGGGCGGTGAAGTCGGAGGAGGCGTCTTCGGGGGAGTAGCGCAGGGGTTTGAGCTCGCCTTTTCGGAGTTTGGAGGGCTGGGAAGGTGGGTTTAGGTCGAAGAGCGGGGATCGGGTGGGTGTGGGGATAGGCGTGGGGCGAGGAGGCACCTTGCGGGATGGGGAGGGAGAGGGCTGTTCTGGTGTGGGAGAGGGCTCGGATGGTGTCGGAGAAGTCTCAGGCTTGGGTTGGTCCTCTGTGGTAGATGGCTCGGTCGTGGTCTGTGAGGGTTCGTCGACAAGGGTTGTAGAGAATCGAGGAGGTTCAGCTCGGAGGGGAGAGGTGAAATCGAGACCGCTGCGGGAGGATGAAGCGAAGGGTGACGATTGCGAAGGCCGAGGGAGACGAGCGGCTCGGAGTAGAGAGCGGAGAGCGATCGGAGGCATGGCTGACTGGAGCACAGAAGTTCGTTGGAGCTGAAGAGATTGGAGAGGAGTTCGACTGGGAAGCAATTTCGGTCGACAGAGCACGTGACGGGTGAGGAGAATCTAGTTTTTGGTGTGGCTAACGTTCATCCTCCTTTGGTACAGTACGCCCACCGACCAAATCATTCGAACGGCACCACAAGCCGCAGTCAGCATTCTGTCTTCCCAGGGTGTCCGCCAAGACGACCCTCTCGGTCCTTTGCTTTTCTCTATAGGCATACGAGATCTCCTAGATGGTCTCATCGCCATTCTCGGCGAGGACCACTTGCTCTTGGCATATCTCGAAGACGTTTTCATTCTTGGGCCAGACTTTGGCATCCTTGACCGTGTACTACAACACCTCAACGGACGATCTTCTCCGATCTCCCTTAAGCGGTCAAATAGCAAAGTCATTAGCTTCGAAGACATACTCAACAGTGGCCGCCCAACGTAAGCGAAGCTTTTCCGGCGAAGATCGATGCAGAGGACAACAAACTCAAGCTCCTGCGCAAACTCCCAGGCCAGCACGCGTGGCTGATCTTATGCTACTGCTTTCAGCAAGACCTGCGCCATCTGCAACGCTCTTTACATGCTGCAGACCTGGTCCACCTGTGGCGACGCTGGACGAGGCTCAACAGGGAGCTTAACCTTATACGGGGATCTGGACAGATTTCACCCGAGCGGTTGGCCATTGACAATGCCCTTGTCACCTTGCCAACCCGGGTGGTAGGAGTGGGTCATCTCTCACATGAGCAATGTGCGCCCCACGCCCTCCAGGCCGCCAACGATGCCTCGGACGCTGTGCATCACCCACTCGTCCCGGCCTTCCCCTCCCACCAGACCAGGTGGTCTCGCGAGGGGTGCGCTGCCGTGAGATGTTCGAGGGACAGCGCTCGGCCATCTTCCGTCAACTCAGCGACGTCGAGAAGCTCTCGATGATCCAGGCCGGCTCCGCTATAGGTCGCAGAGCTCTAACCACACTACCCCTTCCCCCAACATACACTTTGACGGAAACCGAGATGAGGACAGCCTTTCACGTCCGCACTCTCGCCCAACCCATCAGCGGCCTGTGTCGGAAGTGCGACAGCACTATTACTTGTTCCACGGCGAGAGCTGCCGAGTCGGAAACCAGGCGGCACGCACGAATCGGCACGAAGGGGTGAAATTGGCGATCGGGGCAGGACTCAAATCGCTTCCGGGCGTATCGGTGTTCTATGAACCCAAAATTTCCCTGGACGAGAATCGCCGAAACGACATCCGAATCGTCGGATCCGCCGCCACTGAGCAGGGCACAGAGGACTACGACGTCACGGTCGTGTCCCTTTCGAGCAACCAGGCTGAGAGCTGTGAATCGTCAATCCGACACCGTCGACCCTCGAGACTAAGCCCTGGATCAGGCACACCACATCCTCACAGCGGCGGCGGACCGGAAACACGCCTCGCTCCCTGGAGATGCCGATCCAAACATCAAGTTCTGGCCGCTGGTGTTCTCTACCGGGGGTCTTTTGGAGAAAAGGTACACTGAAGGTTACGGAGGGATGGCGGAAGCATATGACGCCGTGGGAATTCGATAGGATGTCTCAAATCATTGCGGTGAGCCTCGCCAGGTCGCGAGGTATCAATTTCCAGGCCTAGTACCGTAGCGAGGTGTCCGTTCCGTGTTTCTGGTCCATACCTATCTGCTGGCTGCACATATCATGACCATGTAATCAGCTCAATGCGCTGCGCATTTTCATGAGCAATCTCGCGCCCAAAAAAGTGTCGGGTAGGGCAGTGACCATTGGCTGGTCTGGACGATGATGAGAGCTTTGTCGCAAAGTTGGGTGTCGAATACTCCAGCCAGAGACGCAGGCTCGCATTCGTCGCCGAGGTATGCGGGAGCAGCGGGGTTAGATCTCAATGCAGTCCTCAATCGGCGCCGGACTCATCATGTCTCGCTTCCCTCTATCATCTGAGTAATTTGTAGCTCAACACCCTCCTACATAACAGCGTTGATATCGCCACTGTGCTCGGTCCCCTGACGTCGTTGATTCCGCCCCTGATTGTCGCAAGTCACCATTTTACTTTCATCCGTCTTCCGTCCTTCTCAATTCTTTTCGACGATTTCACGGGGATCATCGGCGGAAGGACGCCGGTGAGGGTTCGATTGTGCATTGGGGAGAAAAAGAGACGCTGAGGCGCTTCACTTCGCGACAATCATTCCCACTTGAGGTTTCATCGGGTTTCGGACGGCTGGGTCATAGTTGTCCCGGAGTTGAGAAGGGATAGAGGCCCGTTTGTGCGTGATGACCTAATGTTGGTAGACAGAGCTGACACTCGTCGTCCTCCTAGTCTACCGCCCTCATTCGTCTCCGACATCAGCATCCGCCATGCGACCCCGATTACGTCTCTCCACCCTTGTCCTTCCCCTCCTTGCACTTCCTTCGGTCCTCGCGGGAAATGGAGTACTCTACACCGAATCGGTGACGTACTGCGCCGAGGCCAAGGCGGTCATCGTCGAGGAATTTGACATCGCCTATCATCAATCCAATGGCTCGGTCGTCTTCACCTTCTCCCTCGCCTCGGTGGAAGCAAACCTCAATGTTTCGGCCAACATCTACCTTAACGCGTATGGAATAGACATCGTCAATCAGACGGTGGACTTGTGTAGCTATTTCGAAGGCGTCATCTGTCCCCTTCCTCAGGTCAACTTCACCGGTAGGCTGAATCTTTTGGTGGTAGTCTACCCTAAACTCGTTCAGGTTACGGTACCTACCCCATTCCCAAATCCTACACCTCCAAGATCCCGGGCATCGCCTACAGCGTTCCCAACCTCGAGGCTTATGCTCGCGTGGAGCTTATCCGAGATGGGTCCGGAGAGGTCGCAGCCTGCCTCCAAGCGACCCTATCCAACGGTCACTCTACTCGGCACAAAGCTGTAGCTTGGGCCACCGGCATGTTCACACTCGTCGCGCTCATCATTGGCCTCCTGCACACCGGCCTGTCGAGCTCCCCCTCTCCATCGGTATACCGATGGTTCGACATTCTCTACCTGTTCCAGACCGCCGCGGCGACCGGTCTACTCCACCTCAACTACCCACTTGTCTACTCCAACTTTGCCGAGAACTTTGCATGGTCGATCGCAATGTTGTACTCGAGCAAGATGCAGAGCAGCATCAACAGGATGCGGATGAAGACTGGCGGACATCTGTCGGGTCTAGCATCCCACGAGGTACAGTACATCGATCGAAAATTATCGCCTTTCAACGACTACATCAGCCTCAACGGTTTCCCCGATCCGCCTGCTTTCGGGTCATATCTCGCGGAGATCCCTTCAGGGAACACGAGTGCGGTAGCCTCAATTCCACGTAGCCTATCGAGCCGCGGAATGATCACCTCCACTATCGACCAGAACGGAACCAACGAACTCGACACAGGATTGCCGGTGTATTCGGAGACCCTGTCTATCCCCGACGCAAACGCATTCAGCACCGTGTTCTTCTTCTTCCTCGCCTTTGTCGCAATCGCAATCGCTTTTCACGTCTTGCTATTCGGTGTGGTCTGGGTATGGGATCGGGCAGGGAGAGGAAGAAAGACTTTGTGGGTGACAAAGTTGAGGCAGATGTGGTGGGGTTTCTGCGCTGGTAACGCGCTTCGTCTGGTATGCCTCTAGCTTGGACCGCTCCTCAGACACTCATCGCTTTCAGTGCCTTATCTGGTTTCTTCCCATATGGATCTTTGCGCTCTGGCAATTTCACATCGGGGACTCAAAACTTGCCATCTTCTTCGCCGTCTTTGCGATTCTCCTCACCCTCGTTCCCCTCGCCACGATGTTCATCCTCTCGATCTTCAAGAACCGCCGACTGTCGTCCACCGCACCCACTATCTCACCTCTGTACACCTCCTATCGATGGTTCCACTCGGTCGGCGTACTCTACCGCCCCTACCGCGAGCGATTCCACTTCTTTTGGTTCGCTCCGCTCGTTCTCGCCATGATCGCTCGTGGGGGCTTCATCGCGCTCGGTCCCGAGAATGCACGGGCGCAAGTCATCGGGAACGTGGTCGTCGAAGCCATCGTCCTTGTGGCAATTCTCGCCTGCCGACCTCACAAGGACAGGAAAGGCGACTGGCTGGCCGCCTTCCTGAGCTTCTGCAGGCTTTGCGCTTTCGGCTTGTTGATCGCCTTCATACCAACCGTCAGAGTGGCTCCAATACCTCGTACCGTCATTGGCTTCGTCATCATCGTGGTCTTTGGTATACCAACAATTCTCCTCTTCTTCGGTCTCATCTGGAATGCTGGTAGGTTATCAAACCAAAGGACGTGATACGGTACTGACATCCACAGGGTATGGCTATTGGTGGCGCCGACATACTCACCGTATCGAGGACGGGCTCGAGATTGAGCGATTCGTTGCGGCGGACGACGAGTCCGAAGAACCCGCGATGCAGCACGTCGATGCGGGAAACTTCGTTTCGGCTGCACCCGCAGCTTCGCGTAAAGGCAGTAGCGGACAAAGCCTCAACCGGCGAACATCTATCATCGAGCCCATCGACAACGTCTACGAACCGAGTTTAGGGTCTCATCACTACCCGAGCAACTCGAGCCACGGACACCAACTCGAACGATATGACGATTCACAGAGCAGTCCTCGACTTGCAACGCCGATCGATCCGGCAGCTGCATACGCCTACGCCGCATCGGGTCGCGGTGTACATGGCGAGGAAGAAGACTCGCCTCACGCCAGGACGATGTCACCTGTCGTATCGGCAAGCGGCCGACCACTTTCTGGACAGAGCCTGTATCACTCGTCAGGATCAGGATTCACAAGCCCCATTGCAGACGAGGGAAGGCATCGTTACTCGAATGGTTATGGTAATGCGAGGTACTAGGTATACACATAGAGATTTAGACCCGAATCGGAGCTTCCGGTGTTTTACGCCAATAACGGAGTTTCTGCATCTGCGCATGGACGTTTGATTCATACACGACATGACCTCATGAAACAATGCATTCGATGTCCATCTTTGCGCCATTCCAAACGAGGCATAGTCACATTAGCGATCGACTCACGTGACTCGATGGCGGGTGATTTTATCTTTCGCAAGCGCACCTAGACCTGACACCGTGGAGTTTGAGATTTGCGGCCATGATCGAAGTATCCTAGATCATTGCCGATGATCACCCCATTCGTAGCCGATCCGATATTGGCTCAGCACCGCAACGGCATCCCGGAACCCATTCCTGCCGGCGTCCTCCCGGCTATACGACGACTCTCTCATCAGGTGATATTCGATAAGATGGCGGCAGCACCGGTGGAGGTCGAGGAAGAAGTCGCCCAGCTAGATTTCGTGTTTATGGCGTCTCACGGTGAGGATGATATTCTTTCTTCTATGAGGATTCTCAGCTTCGGACGATCGTCCTAACACCTTTGGTTGTAGCTAGTAGTGTCGTCGCCTCACGCAAGCCGCTCAATACGACCAGATCATCTCCAGCTGGGGCGAATCGAAGCCAATGTGAGGCGCTTAGAGGGTAAGATGACAATGTTGCAAGACAGATCGGACGCAGTAAGCTCGATTTGAGTTCCCGGATGATGGGGTTGAGCTTCTGTTCGTATTAGACATCCCTTTCCGTTTAGCAGATAGTCGCCCGTGTGAGTAGTGTGTACCAATTTGCGTGATCTCGGCCAATTCAACGGACTTTCAGGACTTTAATCGCCAGCTGCATGTCGGGGAACAACCCCTGCGGCCTGGTCCCGTTCGGGGACTGCAAAACCCTCAAGGAATGCCTAGAGTCAGTAGGCGTCGCGTCCTGTCACCCTGCTAAGCTGATGGCTTAACGCCAGGCACATCGCTTTTTGGCGACTTGGGATGACCTTCATCGCCTCAGTGACGCCGATCTGGATCGGTGGCTGGAATGCTATGGCCTGGAGGACCTCTCACGGGACTCTAGCAGGAGCCTGAAGCTTCAAACCCTCAGGGGGGGGCGCCGACTTCATCCTGAAGCCCCTGTCTAGCCATTAATAGGACAGGTTACTTGCTAGATTTGATCACATAGTAATATGTATACACTGTGGATTTGGCCCCGGATCGGTGCTCTCGGTCTTTCACGCCATCGACGACTCTTCCGCATATTCGCATGGACAATGGGGTATACACGACATGACCTCATGAAGCAATGCATCCCATATCCACCTCGCACAGAAGACCGGGATGCGAGGAATAATCGTCAGAATGTATTCGAGTAATCTGAAACGCGGCGATCACGCGGAATCAACCTGATCAAACGTTTGGCTGAGTGAACGAGCCTCCTCACTGCCCTTTGATAGAACTTCTAGAATTCCGTATTCCCCCCCCGTGATGGCAGAGTATGACTCTGACGCGGGTGACATCTCCCTCTCCAACCCTTCGTCGTCGAGCCAGATCTTCCATCCGCCTCGTCCGAACGATGTAACTACCCCGACACCCCAAAGGCTCTTCGGCAAGAACCTTTGGGCGAACCCAAAACCTCAGTCTGTATCGCTGAACGAGGAGGATGAACCGACCACTCCGCTCGCCGGCTCGAGCCCCTGGTCGTCAGGATCTGCTCGTCCCTCTTCCGCTGTCCCCAGCTCCTCCCAGGGTCTCGCAGATGATCCCCAGTCTACGCCGACACCTCGAATGCCGAACCGTCGGACCTCTTCTTCTGGCTCCTTGACGCGCTCGAGATCACTCAATATCCGTGTCCCATCCGTTGATCTTTCCACAAGCCCTTCAGCTCGAGGACCGTCGTCCGCGACGAGCCGGACCCCGAGTATGCGACTGGGCTGGTCGCGTCGTCCGGGCGAGCCGAGACCTCCACCACTGGTGAATGAGGAGGTCTGCAGGCGAATGCAGCGATGGGTCACAGAGATTGTGGTGTGCAACTTCGATCTCGAGCGGGGTCCTGTGGTCGAGCGTAGAGCTGTGGGTCGGCGGTGGGGCGTAGGAGAGAAGGAGAACGTGTGAGCGTAGCGTCTATAATCAAGTTTAGTTGAAGCTGAGAATAGGCAGTGCTTTCTCATCTTTCCCCGATACCTCCCTCTTCGCCGAAGGATCCATCGTATTCTCTTTCAGGATCCGACACATCCCTCCAGATCCCCTTACTCTCACCCAATCCGAAGCCCCTTCACCCTTGCCCGAGCGACCAGGCGGTCCGTCAGTCGAGCAGAGTCTACTCAATCTCTCCATGGCCGAACGGGCGATCGCTTCGAGTTCTCTGCCGAAATCCACAAGTCTAAGGGATATGAGTACGGGTGAGAAGGCTGAGGAGTATAGACGATGGGATGAGCGGGGACGGCAGTGGCTGTATGGCTTCGTGTGGTTCGAGCAAAGAAGGGATAAGGGTGTCGTCCGGGGCTATATGCAGGTGAGCTTGGCAATTTGCGGCTTCAGATGGGAGGCTGTCTCATGTGTTGCTATGATCGTCGAGCTTGTGCTGATGTGCATTGGGTAGAAATCATTGGTTATCCTGACTCATCTCCCATTCCCATCACTGTTCTCCGCGGTGCTCCAGCGAATAGGACCCGCCTTCTTCGAGCATGGGTACTCCGCTCTCGAAGCAGCATGCAATTCGATAGCTTCATGGTACGTCCCGTCATTCGATCTATATCTACTTCGAGCCTGACCTACCTATAGGCCAGATCCCATTCCCGATAAAGTCCTCGAGCTCCCCCTCATGTCGCACATCCTGAATGTCAAGCTTCCCGACTCCACAGAGACCCCTCAGATCGGTCGAGCTCTCGGCGTACCCTCACCTCAATACCCCGTGTGTACCGAACGTGTCGCGTTGCTCCACTGACAAATTCAGATCCTCGCATCACTGCCTCGCTCCACACCACTTCGAGCGTTCGCTAATTTCCTTCCCTCACTGTGGTCTCTTTGGGAATGCCTCATTCTTGCCGAACCTGTTCTGGTCATCGCTCCTGACCCACGAACATGCTCTGAGATCGTCTGGTGGCTGCGCGATCTCGTTCGCCCTGTGAGGTCTTCTGCAACGGGAGCGGGAATCCCGCTGACCAATGAAACAGATCCCTCCGGCGGGAGATTTCCGCCCGTATCTTCATATTCATGATCACGACTTCTCGTTACTCATCAACTCGAACAAGCCCCAAGCCGGTGTGGTCATCGGTGTCACTGTGGGTCAGGAGTCAGACGACCTGTTCGACGACGTTTCTAACAGCACCAGAACCCAGTCTTCCGCAATGCCGCATCGCATTGGCCAAACGTCATATCCATCTCATCGGACCGGCCAGCGCGAGTGATCAAGAACGGTATGAGCCCCTCCACTAGTCTTCGGCCACCTCAGCCGGGAGGGTTCATCAGTCGGCGCCATCGGAGTGTACAGAAGGACCGGCCACTGCTTAAAAAGCTGGAAGCGCTTGCTGCGGATGGCAAACTAGATGGTGCGTGCATACCGTCGGAGTGTGCTCACGAAGCAGATTCCAAGGGCAACGAAGCGCTCCGAGCCCACTTCCAGCAGCTTACCGAGAAGATGCTTGTCCCCCTCAATCGATATTTCCAGACCCTCGTCCCGACGTTGTCTCCCGCTCCTTCCCCTAATCCCAGCGAGGTGACCCAAAGCTCCGGCATCAAACCATTCTCCCTACCTGCCTTTCTCACCCATCTTCGCACCCATGATCCAAATCCTCTGTCTTTCCGCACAAAGGGCCTGTCGACCAAAGCGAGAGTGGAACACGACTTCTATGCGGCTTTCGGCATCAGCGCGACATTCGCTGGTTGGCTTGCTGCAAGGGTCGAATCGCTTGGTCTGGCTGTTGCAGCGCAGACCTCGAATCTTGCCGTCCCAAACAACGGCGCCATCCAAAAGTCAGCTTATTCCTCGGTGGGGTTGGGACTCGAATCGTCCCTTCGCGACGGGCAGAGATCAGCTGCTCCATCGCTCAGCGACGCTAGCGAGAGCGACGCTACGCGGATGAGCAGCGAGGACGATAGTTCCCTCAGCTCTTGGCGGGCTAATGAGGAATCTTCGCGGGAAAACGATAGGCCGATCGGAGAGGATTGCTACCGGAGGCGCGCGAGTGAGGGGGCAGTGAACTTGTTCTCGGGCGCCCAGAGACGCACAGACCGATCTGGATGAACGCAGTTGTATTCTAGCATTGCATTGTATTGTCATGAGATGCATCAAGCATTGAGAGCAGCAGCGAGTCTTCGCCGATCCTCCTTCTCCCGCTTATCCCGTTCCTTCCACCGGACTTTCCCCTTCTTCCCCAGATCTACGCCTTTGATGACCCGATATCGAGCTCGCCTTTGCGCCTCACGAATCTCCTCGGCGGAGTGAGTCACTTTCTTCGCAGTGTACGTCGCGCCCTTTGGCCGTGTCCGCCGATATCCGATCCCAAGGCGGTCGAGCTTGAGTGCGGTAGCTATAGGCGCGGTCCGACCTGGTCCACCTTGCGAGACCGGTTGGTCGTCCAGGTCGTTATCGTCGTCGGAGTCGGCAGTGAGGTCGATCACGAGATTCCCTTTCTGATCAATCTCAATCACCTCTCCCTCCTCCTTCTCCCCCAGCCGAGCATCCCCCATACACCCCTCCGGCCGACCAAGCCCACCGCCCTCCCACCCCAACCGATCGCGCAATAGCTCATACCCCTTATTCTCGGGACCAAGGACATAGTGCGCTGGTGGGACTCGGGATTGCGAGGGCGCGATATTGAGCAGTGAGCTGATGGAGGTTGGTCGGTTCGGTGCGGGAATAGGGGAGGGGTCGGTGGAGAGGAGGGCGCGGCGGATGAACCAGTCTCGACGGTGGAATCGGATTGGCGGGGCGGGAGCGACGCTTTTCGCTAGGGCCACCGTGGGCGAGTTCAGCTTCGGTATCAATGCCGGCTCCGTCTTCTGTCTTAGTGGCATTGATGATGATGCACCTGAAGTCCGTGATGGTCGGGGCTGGGGAACCTCAACAGGTTCCCTCGAAGGACCTGCTCCCGGTGTACTCTCCCTCGACAGCGCCAGATACCACTCTGCCACCCTCCCACCATCTTCCACCTCCCTCCTCCGTCCATCCCCTACCTCAACTTCGACACCATCAACCACGGACCGTCCAAGCTCATCATAGCTCTGCTCGCTCGGCAGAAATACCGGCGGACGAGTCATTCGCTCCGGCCCATGTTTTGCTGGGTTGATGTTCCATTCTTTCCATCCGGCGTAATCTTGGTACCGGCTTGGAGAATCGAGAGTGGATTCTGCTTCGGTAGCGAGGAGACGGGTGGTTTTCGAGGGGAGGGGGGCGGAGGTGATGGTTATGGCGGAGGGGAGGCCGAGGCCGGCGCGATAGCGACGGGGGTCGGTCATCGTGGGTGTGAGGGGTCTCTGAACAGCATGACACGAGGTAAAGTCCGGTAGAGACGGAGGGATCGGACGGGACAGTGGTGCTAAAAAAGGTGACGACGAGAAAGGTAAGGATGAAAGGGAGGAGAAGTTGTCGAATTTGGGTGGCAACGCGGTACTAGAGTCGGAGGGAATTTGTACTGGCGGGACCTCCACCTATAAAAGTCGTCATTGTAAACATCCGAAACTCTGCGGAAACCTCTCTGAGCGCAGTATAGGAAAGCATGACCCGTGACGATGAAGTTTGGCAGGTGAGCTTTTCATCTGCTGCTCACATTTCTGTATGCTCATGTCACGAATAGATATCTCGCGGAGAACCTCACGCCAGAGTGGAAGCGGGCGTATATCGATTATCGAGCATGTAAGAAGAAGATCAAGGCCATCGCGATCAGATTGGGTCAAAAGGCTGTCGAGACGGATGAGAAGGATAGTTCGGATGCGGATGAGGATCATGGACCGTCTGCGAAACCGAAACAGGCGACTACGCCAAAATCTCCTTGGGGTTCGAGCAGGAGTCGGAATGGTGCTGGACAGGGCTCCCCGGGCTTGTCTCGTCGTGCCGTGCGTGGCCGGCCTTCAAATTCGTAATGAAACTGAGCTGACGGTATGTAGACCGGGAGATCAAATGAAAGCCCCTCCTCATACGGCACGATGACTTCGAGCCCCAAACCACTCAACCGGAATCCTCCACCCCTTGATCTGGGTGAAGCCAGCCTTCCAAAAGATTCCCATATGCCAACACGCTCCGGTGGTGCGGATGACAATAGGATCCGAAAAGGCGTTACCTTCCCGGCTTCGGACCAGACTCATAGCCCTCCTTCGCCCAGCAGCGCTGAAGGCTCCAGACATCGCTCGAGCGATGAAGGGGCGGCGACATCTGACTCTGGTCAGCCGCTGACTTCTCCCGGTCCTTCCAAGTCGCGTCGGAGTCCGAAGCTGGGGAAGAGTCCACGTTGCGCCCAGAGCCCTCGCGTATACAACGGCTCCATCAAGCAATCGAGTCTCAAAGCGATGTCTAGCCCTCGAATCGGTCGTCGAAGCATCCGTGAGTGTGACGGTGATCATTAGGCTGATGCATAGGCTCCCTCACCATGCCATCGCCAAGCATTCCCAACCGTACAGCTCGATCTTTCGAAGAGCTCTACGATGACCTCGAGGATGACGAGAAAGACTTCTTCGATCTCGTGGAGGAAGAGCTCAAGAAGGTGGAGGACTTCTACACCGCCCGCGGGAGGGACGCGACTCATCGAGCTCACGACCTGCGCGATCAGCTTCACGAGCTAGCGGAGCATCGCAAGATCTATCATGAGCTGTACCCGAACGGCCTGCCGCAATGGGAGGCTAACTTTGGACGTATCATCCCCGAGCAGGTCGCTCAGACCGGTATCGCTGGGATCGCGCAGAAGCTCCATCTCCGCGTTCCGTTTGTGCACGAGAACGATGCGAAGGACGCCAGAGGGAATGGGAACGGTCAGGGGCCTATAGCATTGCCGACCGGTCCAGCGGATGAGGCGAAGCGGGATCGATTGCGGAATGCGATGAGAGAGGACAAGGACCATCATACCTATAGTCCCGAGCGGTATCAGAAGTATAAACAGGAGTTGAAGACTGCGGTATTGGAGTTTTACCGGCAATTAGAGCTGGTCAAGAATTACCGAGTATTTCGTTTCCTCACACTTTACTGTCAGCCTCGGCTCATGAAGTAGATCATGAACTTCACAGGCTTCCGGAAAGCACTGAAGAAGTTCGAGAAGGCTACCAAGGTGAGTCTCATGTCTCTGATGGGTGGACTCAGCTGAATGGCGCGCAGGTCCACTGCATGGAGATGTACACGGACGAACGGATCAGCAAGGAGCATTTCTCGAACGGCAAGCTGATCGAGGATCTCATCAAGCAGACGGAGGATCTGTACACGGAGCATTTCGGTAAGTCCGGGCCTGGCGACGCAATTTGCAAGCTGATAGACCTGTTCAGAACATGGAGATTCAAAGAGAGCTCGTGATAAGCTTCGTAGGCAGACCAGAGAGAAGACGGTATGCGGCTGTCGAATGCGAGGTGTATCGAGTGACAACAATTTTAGCATTACTACAGCGTCTTCAGAGCAGGGGTTTCCCTTGGTCTTGGTCTACCACCAGCTGTGCTTGGTCTCGTGCTCGGTGCAGATTCTCCCTACGCGTGCGTAACCAAGGCTGACGCGGTGCAGCCTGCCGGAACGATACTCACGAATTGATTCCTGCCTGGAACGGCCTGTTGCAGGTGTATGGAGCACTCTATCTGCCGGTCATCTTCGTCTTATTGTTCCAGCTCAACCTGGAGGCTTGGGTTCAAGCGAGGATCAATTACGAAGTATCTCATAGGCGTTGCGGAATACTGAGTGTTCACGCTAATATCCCTAGTTCGTCATGGAGCTGTCAAACCCCACGATTGACTACCGATCTTTTGCTGAGGTCAGTTCGTCCTCATAAAATGACAACTCATCTGACGTATTGATTTTCTAGCTCCCCGCATTCCTCTTTATGACCCTCAGCTATTGCCTTTTTTTCTCCTACTACCGCGTCAGCTCGTCACATGTCGCTCCCACTACGTGAGCGATCTCCCCTGACACCTATGATAACGTCGCTGAAGCATCGCACAGCTGGCCAGCTGCCTGGCTGGTGTTTCTTGCCGTCTTTTTCCTCAATCCGCTCCCAGTCCTCAGGCGAAACTCACGATGGTGGCTGCTTCGAGTTTTGTTTCGGGTCTTGACCCCTGGCATAAGTCGTGTCGAGGTGAGTGGCCAGTCAGTCTTATCAAGATCTAGATGCTGACCGCCCGATCAGTTCATTGCTTTCTTCCTCGCCGATGAGCTCAACAGGTTCGTATCAACATATCCATGGCAGCGCTAATCACGGCCAACAGCCTTGTTTACTCGATTCAGAACATTTATTTCCTCTCCTGCGCCTGTGAGTTTTGCCGACATGAAACCGTCCAAGTAGTTGTTGACGAGACTCTCGCGATAGATGCGCATTCTTGGCCCGACGACATCTTTGTCGCCTGTCCCTCCGGTACCTCTTGGCCATATGCGCTTTGCCTCTGCCTGCCTGCTTTGTCTCGTCTGATTCAATGTCTTAAGCGGTACCGGGATTCGCGGCTGGCTATACACTTGATCAATGTTGGTATTTCTATCAAGCGTCATCAACGCGCTGAAAGGGCGTCCAGGCCGGGAAATACTTGGGTACCATCTGTCAGTTCTGCATGTTCGTTGTCTGGCGATCGCGAGGTGAGCCCCATCCGCTTGTGCTGAATCTCCCGTTGACTCCTCACAGGAAGCCATTTCCACGACGCCTCTTTTATCGTCTGGGTTATCGTCGCGACCATCAGCGCGAGCTACGCATGCTCATGGGTAAGTCATACATCGATTCCTTGAGCTGACGGTGCATAGGACATCGTCGTGGACTGGAGCTTACTACGCCCGAAGGCCAAGCTGCTTCGGAAAGATCTGGGATACCGCAATAACTACGTAGGTCGTATCTGGACGAGCGGAGCTTCATCTCACAAGCGTCCAGGTCTACTACTTTGCAATGGTCACAAACTTTTTGGTCCGATTCATCTTCATCTGGTATATCCCCGCTTCAGCAAAACACACTCGGCTGCGGAGCTTCTTCTTTGCGCTCCTGGAGATGTTGCGGAGATGGCAGTGGAACTTTTGTGAGCTTGACCCAGTTTCTTCGGTCAGAATCGTTGAGCTGATCATGAGGAGTTCGAGTGGAAACCGAACACCTGGGTAATGCCGATGCCTACCGCGTACGTCTCCTTCACCTCGCATCTAAGCGATTTTGACCCCTCTTAGGTGACCCGAGAGATCCCCTTGCCATACCGACGAATCGAGCACGACTCCGACGATGATGCGCCAATTGCCCGATCGGAGTCCCGTCACAGCACTATCACCGTCCACCTCGATCGCATCCGGCGAGACATTGTGGGCGAAGGGACCGGACGTGGTCCAGATACGCTCAACGTCGGTCCACGCGGTCATCACCGACAGAGGGAGTATGAAGCGCGTCGGCCGGGAGATCCGGAGAGTTCCACCGAGAGTGAAGAGGTCTGATACCATCAATGCATGGTATCTTGCCAAACTTTTTGTGACAGAAACTCATTGCTAGAAAGTCGTCGCCTGAGCCTTCTTGCCGGTTTCACCTGACGTTGAGTGATTTTACTGATTGATCATCGGTGCGGCCATCCCAGACCGACTGTATGTCGGTCAGTGAGGTAATCGCCGGCGGAGATACGTTCAGGCGCTTCGGCCTGGCGATCAGGGGTTCTCCATGAATACAAAGAGGTCCAATGGCATACATGCATGGGTGTCTTCGCAAGACGGTATTATGACATGTGCAGAATCACCAAAAGTCGTCGCCCTCGCCCCCTCCACTCTTCTTGCCACCTGCCGTGACCTGGCGCTGATAGAATTCGCTGATCTAAGCTCGGACAATCAGTGCTACACTTCACGGATTACAGCGGGCCCACCTGTTCAGCTGTTGTTGCTTCGTCGGCATTCTTGTCGTCCCGCACCTTGATGAATCTCGGAAACCGCAGTGATATTCCCCGGCTGTCGGCCTGTCTCTGTCTCAGCCGATCTCTCCTGCATCACTCTTCACGCGACTAACCAGACCATGCGCCGCGGTATAGATCGGACTCAAACTCAAATCCGCGGTCAAGACCTCCCAAACGACCCTCGGCTCGAACCACACATCCGGCTTAGCCCCGCCAACCTCAATATCCCCCCTCGCCCCACTCTCCACCTCCAGCGGCTTGAGAGACTCGTAGAACTCGGTGAGGATCTCATCCGAGAAACCCGTGCCGATCTTACATATCGTCTGGAAGTTCTCGGAATCGGGGTCGTAGCATGCGAGGAGGAATGCGCCGTACACGTTGGTTCGCTTGCCTTTGCCGTGGTAAGCGCCGACGACTACTAGGTCGAGAGAGTCGCCCACTCCGGATAGGTAGTCTTTCTTCAGCTGGAGAAGGCAGATTAAACTTTCAGAATGACGTGGGAAAAACGCGGAAGTGGGGCTTACCTTTAGCCAATTGATACTCCGCCGACTCGGCTCATAGGTGGACGCCGGGGTAGTGAGCATCTTCACCATCAAGCCTTCACAGCCATCCTTCACGCTCTCCTCGAGGAAAGCCTGGATCTCGTCCGTGGTGCTCCCGTCGGACGATTTCGCGAAGTCAAACTCCGATTCGACGGGCTGGAAGTGCTCTCGAAGCATCTCTCGCCGCTCCTTCAGCTCTTTGGTCAAAAGGCTCTAGGCTGTCTCAGCTATTGATCATCGGTGAAGCAGGACACACCTCTCCGTTGAGGAAGAGCAAGTCGAATGCAAACAGATGAACCCGAACTGTAATGTCCTCTGTCCGTACATCTTTTCGTTTCCGCCGACTCAAGTCCTGGAAGGGAAGGAGCTTCTTCGTCCCGAGATCAAACGCGACCGCTTCGGCATCGATTACGAACGATTTCACGCTAGACTTGATACACTGCCGAGCAATCAGTCCACATACTCGCCAAATTGTATGTGGTCGACGCACTCGAGGCACCTGCTCCACAAGATCCGGGTATTTCGCACTCATGTTTTCCGAGTTCCGGCTGAAGACGGCGATTGTCTTGTCCTCAAGCATGTGTACTTGGGCGCGCTCGCCATCGTACTTGTACTCGCAGGTGAACTCCTTCCCCTCAAAGCGGTCGAGGACTTCGGTGATCGCCTTGGTCGGCTTGGCGAGCATTGGCTTGAGTGGCACACCTGTAAGAACAACAGTAAGCCAACGAGCAGCTCAGAGTTTTTGGGGCATACCAGGTGAAAGGTTGCATATCTCCCTCAAGCCATCGGTCCCGTTTTTCAGCAATGCCGGTATGACTAGGTCATAATTTGGTAATTCGCTGGAATGCTCAGCGAGTATGTCCATGAATGGAGGAGCTCACCTGTAGACAGATTTGACCACCTCAGCACCCTCCTCAAGCTTAGCCGCCAGCTTGTCATGCGGTACCTTCTTCTCGCCTGTTATGCACATCAGCATTCGGGGTCAGGACGGATGTAACAGCATACCGAAACTTCTCAACACAATAGCGTGTGCTATAGCCACCACGAGAGTCTTATCTGCCAGTCCTATCCGCAATTTGCCTTCTAGTGATCGAACGATGAATTTCGCTTCGTTGCCCTGACATGCGGCGAGAAGCTTCTTGATGATGCCGACTTTCTTCGTTTGTGACTTAGAGGGGCATGGTCAGCCTAGCAGAACCAGAACGATAGGGGAGGGAACCTACGGCATTTCCTGTAGCCTTGGCGATCTCGGTCAAGTCCTTGAAGACGCCCGGTACTGTGAGAGGCTTGGGCTTGAACATTGTCGGCTGATTACTTCGAGATATCTGGGAATGGTCAGCCTAGCTTTGGGAGCCTCTACCTGGCTTGAGGCGTGTGGGGAGGACTGGCCATTGCGACTTTCCCCAGATCTCCCTCTCGCCGAAGGTCATCCTTGATCTTCGTCGTTGCTCTCCCAGTGCTTTCCGCGATTGACTTGACGATCAACATCTCGCCTATACCCAGCTCGATGCCCATGTAGTCGGGACATAGCTTTAAGGCCCCTCGTCAGCTATCACAAATCCACTCTCGCTCCTTCTTCCAATGCAGGCATTCAGGCATTGGAAGATTCCGACTCACCCGGTTAATACACAAGTAGACCACTTTCAGCAGATTCGAGTCTTTCGCTTCCGACGCTGTATCTCGCTTCGCAACCACCAAGAGGAACTGGGTCAGGATTTCCAGTATCTCCAATCGTTTGGTTGTCGCTTCGATCTTCTCGAAAGTGGATATCAGCGCTGCATACGGTACTCTGTGACCTTGTAAGCGAGGTCGGTAGGCCATACGTACGGTTCGCCCTCTTTCCAGCCCTGATCTGCAACTGGAACGGACTTGTGATTTTTCGTGAATATCGAGGCACTACAGCGGTCAGCCAAAAGGTCGTTTGAGCTGGATGATCCGCTGAACACACAGCTTGACCGCCGCTTCACCCTCCTGCTCGTCCTCGGCCTCGTCGTCCAGCTCATCTTCCCCTTCCTCATCTACCTCCTTCTTTTCCAAAGCCTCTCCCTGTCTCATATCCTCATCCCAATCCTCGTCGTTTGCGGAGCTCCACGATGGCCCACCGTTCGCTTTGCTCTTCGACGAAGACGCAGCTGCTGGTTTTGCGAAGATTGAGGCGAACGGCTTGCTGTCTTTGCTGCCTTGGGCGGACTTTTCGACGCCGCCATTCTGTGCTGCCTTGCTCGGAGAGCAGGCTTCTTCGACTTTTGCGGTCGATGTCTGGGGTGGGGTAGGCTTCTTCTGCGGGGAACTGAATATCGAAGCGAGCTTGGGGGAAGTCTTCGGACGCTTCGGAGGGGGTGTAGCTCCTGGGACACCGTTTCAGCCCTCATCAAGGCACAGCTCGGAGTCGCTTGCCTTTGGTAGAGCTCTCAGCTTTTATCTTCACCTTCCCGTCTCGCTTCGGCTCGACCGCATGAGCTGCAGCAGATGATCCATCGTCCTCTTCGTCCGACAGTATAACGCGCTTCTTCTTGCTCGGTTTCGCCTGTGCTTTCCTCGGCACCTCTGTATCTGCAACAAATATCAGCAACTCTGTCACTATCATGAGCTGGTCTTCTTACCGCTCATCTGAGAAAGACCGAGCAATTAGTTCAAAGCATTCCGCTCTACAATTGAATTGCCGAAATCCATTACCAGAGGCGTCAGGAAGAAGCCGGGGAATCTAAGCGTGAGAATGAAAAGGACCCAAATTCAAGCACGCATTCAGACCACTGATCTTTCTATCCTCGAGGTCTCAAAACGCAGTCCAACGCAGAGAGCTTTTCACCACGCGCTTCAAAAAGGGATTCCTAGGTTTCACATTCCAACATCCGACCCTCACTCGCCCGTCGTCCTTTTGCATCCTCTTGAGCTCGATACGCGCTGTCCCCTCACCGAGCCTCGTCCCCGCATCTCCATCTATCACCTTCCACGCGTATCCTGGCGGTACTATCGCCACCATGGAGCGCTCGTCTTCACGAAGAGACCTGCGGGTACAGCGCCTCGACCGCAGTAGTCCGTACGCTCGCCCAAAGACCCAAAGCAAAAAGTCTACAGCATCGGCTGTGAGTCCTTTCACCGTTTGTGTGTTGGCGGCGCTCGTGATGGTGCCTGACTTTAGTCGCATTTGTCCTCACCTCACCAGCCATTCGTCACCATCAAATCAATCTACAGCTACTTCACCTCCCCCTTTGCTCGCTCCGAGTCCGAATCAACCCTACCGATCCATTTCGTCGATGTCGACCAGAATTCCGAGTCCGGCTCAGAAGACGGTTGGAATGGCGATGCACCCGCTCTGATGGAAGGTCAAGATGTCATCGACCTTGCTGCTGCGGCCGGGAGGGATGGGCAGGAATTTGAGGGTCGGGCGGCGGAGTGGAGAGCTAGGGGTGAGAAGGCTGGCGGTCGGAGGGACACCGTCAGGAGGAATCTCGAGGTGGGGTTCAGGCTTGCTTCGGACTCGACGGACGTCTAATGGGGAAGTAGGGCACCACTTCCAGCTCAGCGCTCAAATCACCGACCATGCCTGGCCACATGATAGGTCTCAAGGCATCTCCTTCGCTGCCAGCGGTCACTCTACACAATACCCTCAAGCGGAACCTCTCTCCACCACGACTACCCGCTCGATCACCTCTCCCCTCTTTCCTTCCTCCCAGTACTAGACCGGCACCATCCATCTCCAGCGTCGCATCTCAATCTGCCTCGTCGGCCGCTCTGGCTGCTTTCCTCGAAGCGAAGAAAGGTCAACAAATAACTGTCGAGGACTTCCGCGTCATTGAGACGCTGACGGCCAACATGAAGTCCGAGTCCGTCGCAGGAAGTCCCAGAAGAGCGGACGTTAGGACAGGCGGGTGGAGCGCGGGCGTGTTCTCGGAGACTCCTAGAGCTATTCGACCAGTACGAGGCGCCAACGGGTACGACTCGACCAACACGACCCCCGCCAAGCCTACTAATACCTTTGGAACCCCTGGAGCTGCTTTTTCGCTGGGCATGGATACACCTCTCGCCGGTCCATCAAGCGCGAACCGACATAGAATTACCTATCTTGGCCCTGGCATGTCCCCGCGACGCATGATCCCGAAGCCCCAGTCAGGACGTAAACCGCTCTTTAGCTTGAACCTTTCAGAAGATGAGAGTGCGCCAAAGAAGCGTAGGGTGGAAGAAGGCGGCCTGGAGATCGATGGAGACGCGAATCACCAGCGAAGCAGGGTAAACGGGCTCAGCAGCAGCGTATCCATGCCGAATTTCGCTACTTTCGACCAGAGGAAATCCACTGCCATGGACAGTGAGAAGGATAATACTTCAAAGACACCTGGTCGGCCATCTCCTCTGAGCTATCAGAATGGCGTAAACGGTCGCCAAGATGCTGATGCAATCGGGAAAAAGCGAGCCGCGGATATCATGAAAGAATTGATTGACGAGGAAATGGGGCCCGAGGAGGCTGCGCGGCAACCTGAATACATCATGATCAACCCTTACGACACCGAATCGGCTGCCAGCTCATCGGTACCGACACCGTCCACTCCGAGATCGCCAATGAGGAGTGCTATTCCTCAGAAATCGATCCTGAGGTCCTCATTGAGGGGGAAGGAGACGCCGAAGAGGGGTGCGGCGGCGAAATTGGAAGGTCACAAGTCTCGGCGGAAGCTCACGACACTAGAGGTTCTGCAAGGGAAGCGACCGGTAAGCCTGGAAGCCTCGCAGACGTACCGTAAGCTGACGGTAGATCAGTGGACCGAGACGTCCACCCCAAACCACAAGCAGAACGAGACACCTTCCAAGTCTCCGCAGAGCGAGACTTGGACACGCGAGGACGATGAGATGGGGATCGATGCGTATTTCGACAAGACTCCTTCCCGTACTCCCGCACCACCATCTCGCCCAGCCGGACGCTCACCCTCGACATCACCCGTACCTGCACCAGCACCCTCATCCAGCAAGATCCCTTCTCCCGAACCCTTCGCCCCCTTCGTTGTTCCCACACTCACCTCTTCTAACCTACCGATCCCATCTTTCCAACCGACCACCTCCTCGCAATCCTTCCCTTCGCCCAGCCAGGATTCAGCTTTGGCTCCGGCCCAAAAGAAGGTTCAGCCGAAATTCAACCCCTCGCCACTGTCATCATCCATCACGCCCATCGACATTGACGAGCCAGAACTTCCTCGCCGCGCGCCAGCCTCGACTACCAAAACACCAACGGACGCCAACGCGATCTACCTATCCGCTAAGGACAGCGCGCTCAAGATCGCTAAGCCTGCCTTACCATTCTTCACATTCACCCTCACTGCTCCCACCTCATCCCCATCCGATCCAGTCCGTTCAAAGGCGCTCGAGCGTCCTACCGAGATTTTCAAATTCACTCTTCCAGCCGTGGACGCCACGCCTACCACCTCGAAGTTTGTTTTCGGTGCGCCGAAACCGCAGGAAGAGGCGGAGTGGACTTGTAGTATGTGCATGCTGAAGAATCCGGGATCAGCGAAGGAGAAGTGTCTGATTTGCGAGGAGAAGCGACCGTGATATGAAGGCGCCGAGCAGGGAAGGAAGAAGAGTG
>JAABUK010003780.1_pt1 | contig 25225 bp, 26 predicted proteins | sample 5559141 | NCBI WGS metagenome assembly JAABUK01 (sample SAMN10711869, study PRJNA513367) | rock metagenome | isolation source: Antarctica rocks | place: Antarctica: Victoria Land, Pudding Butte nord | collected 2016-01-03 | reverse complement strand
TGGCCATGTATGCGCGTATCTATGGCAGCAGCAGTGGCCATGTATGCGCGTATCTATGGCAGCAGCAATGGCCATGTATGCGCGTATCTATGGCAGCAGCAATGGCCATGTATGCGCATATCTATGGGCCATGTATGCGCGTATCTATGGCAGCAGTAATGGCCATGTATGCGCGTATATCTATAGTAGTAGTAATGGCCATGTAAACAAATAATCCTGAGCGGCCCTGAGCGGCCCTGAGCGGCCCTGAGAATATTAAGCCGGTATTAAGAATCCTAAATAATCCTGAGCGAGCCTGAGCGAGCCTGAGCGGGCCTGAGCGGGCCTGAGAATTCTTACCTAGCTCTAAGCTATTTTAGCGCTCGCGAGCGGGCCTAAGCGCTCCGAGCAAACCAGGATTCTCAGAGTCGCTTGCACTTTTATAGATGTAGTAATAGAGTATATTATAAAGTAATAATAGGGTATAATATAGAGTAATAATAAACTATACTATAGAGTAGTAATAGGGTATACTATAAAGTATATTATAAAATTATATACGAGAGTATAGTAGAGCTAGTACTAGGCTCTATATTTAGATATAATAAAGTTATAATTACCCTACTACTACTCTATAGTATATTTCATTATTACTCTATAATATACTCTATAATTACTCCATAGTATACCTCATTACTATTTAATAGTATACCCTATTATTACTCCATAGTATACCTCATTGTTACTCTATAGTATACCTCATTACTACTTAGTAGTATACCCTATTGTTACTCCATAAGTAGTATACTCCATGGTATACCCTATTGTTGCTCCATGGTATACCCCATTAGTACTTCATAGTATGCTCCATGGTATGCCCCATTGGTGCTCCATGGTATGCCCAATTGGTGCTCCATAGTATGCTCCATGGTATACTCTATTGTTGCTCCATGGTATACCCTATTACTGCTCCATGGTATGCCCCATTGTTGCTCCATGGTATACCCTATTATTGCTCCATAGTATGCCCTGTTACTGCTCAATAGTATACCCTTTTATAGCTGAATATATCTTCTTCTACTTAAGGTAAATGGTTGCTGTATATAAATTTTTGTGGGTGGGCCATCCGTTTAGCGCTTCCGCCAATGGTTTCCGAAAAGACAGTACCGCAGATCATTTTCGGATTTTTGGTTTTGTCCTATCTTCAGCTATCGTCGGCCGTATTGGGGGCGACTGACAGGCATTTTGTCAAGCTAATCGGCAGACCCTGCCAAGCTCTGGTCAAGACCCCGCCATTCTCCTTACACATGCCACATAGAAAAACACAACATCAAAAAGACAACCACCTTCCAAAACCATCCACCATGGGTGACATCGAGAACAAAGTTGAAGGGGACGCGATGAAGGACATGAGCGGCGGAGGAGGTGGAAGAGGGGGGGCAGCAATCAGGTGGTAGCGGAATGGATAAAACCATTAACCAGGATAGCGCAATTCATTCATCGCCTACAATTCCCCTTGACAAACGCAGGTTCTATGGAATAGATGCTGATTCTCTGCAATACGCCAGGCGTCGACAAGTTCGCGAGCAGCGAGGGTATCCCCAGCGCTGGAGATGGCATGATCAACAAGGAGGTGGACTCTGAGGCCAACGAATTTACCTAGGTGAATTACTGTACAACAACTAGGCGTACATACTTGGGATGATGGCAAAGAGATACGACACACAAAATATGGTTGAGAAGCGTGCATAGCAGACTGGATATACTAGTCGAGCCAAACACTTTGTGATGATGCCGTGCAGTTCAATCGCTACATTACTGCATTATCAATGTGATCCGAGCGTGCAAGTTCCGAGGCTTCGATCCAGCCAATTGTTACAGAAATCTTTGATGGCCATATCATCAGCCACGCTTCCCTGTTCGTTGTTGTTGCGACGACCTGTTGCTCTCTACGGCATCAGCATGCAGGGCAAGTGACTTCCTCGATTCTCTTTCCCCTCGAACGTGTCATTTCTCTTGCAGATCAGATAACGCAATTGAAGGCGTTGGCGAGCCCTGCTAGGGCGTCAGCAGGTCTCGATGTCCTGCGGAGGCCATGTTTCCTGCTCGTACGTAACTTACACGCAAGCCATAGCGCTCGCATTCCGACAAAACCCCCAGGAGCGGAGAACGGCAGAAGATGCTCGTATAGACGCAGCTTCCTGAGCCTTGATAACCGTTTCCGTTTCAAATATTCCTTCGCTTTTGGGCGAAGGCTTCCTTGACTCATCACATTCATATCCAACCCGGCGGCCTCCCCCCAAACTCCTCACACCGCGCATCAAACCACTCCACATACCCACCCCTCCCCACCCTCCCTTTCTCCGGGCTCCCCGTCTCCTCCGGCCGAGGATCATATCCCAGATCATTAACATCGCAGAGAGCCTCTTTGCTATACATCGGCACCGGCTGATTAAACCCAAACGACGACGAAGCGGAATTATTCGCTCGTCTTGGTTCCGTGAGTTTGGCTGATTGCAAGGGTGCAGGAGAAGAAGAAGAATTCTCGTAACTGGGACATAAGGGTTTGGGCCAGCTTCTCTGGCTTTCACTCCTGTGGGGCTGTAGGGTCGATTTGTTGAGGGTGCCGTGAGTGAGTAGCCTGAGTAGTGGTTTCATGGCAGGTACGCAGGCGCATACGATCCCGATGTTAGTCTCGACGGCTGTCCAGATTCCAAGGTCGATAAAGTCATAGGTGAAGTCTGTGGAGATTTGATGTACGGCGATTGTTTCTAGGCGAAGGCCAGCGACTACGATCACGAAGCCACCGAGGGTAAAGATTCCAGAAAGTGCAATCCTTTGAGAGAGGGTGATGTGGAGGTTCCAGAGATAGGGAAGGGGGAGCATCATGATTACGAGGTCGAGGATGATATTTGGAATTTGGATGCCGAGGAAGTAGTGTAGCGTGTCGATGCAGTTTCGGTGCGGTATCATTATATTCCAGTAGGCGTCTATTGGATTGCAAGTGAAGACTGCAACGAGCAGCTGCACAGTCTCTATCAGTATGCATGATCAGAGATGTGCTTTTTCTTGTGCTTACGTACCGTGGCAGCTCCCCAAGCCCCGACTGTTATGCCAATCATCGATGCATATAGCCTGAATTGCGGAATATGGAAGATGCGGTAGAGGAACAAGAGGATAGAGAATCTAACAAGTACGATCGATATTGGGTAGATGATCTCCGACGCATATAGGAAAAGCCAGAAGTTCTTGATATCGGCTGGTATTGCCATTATCAATTGTTTTCCAAAGTTGAAGTGCTGGGCACCTGTTAGTGGTCAGTAATGTCTTGATCAAATTGCTATCGCACCATCTTACAATATATCATCAAGACACTCGGTAGCCATGAGAATGGGAGTGCAAGCAGTATGAGCCAATCATCCCACCATAACGAGACCTTGGACAATCTTCTTGAGAGAAAGCGAAGAGTGACTGTTGTAGCTGATAACGCAATCATGGCACAGCAGACTCGGATTATAAAAGGTCCTCTATCTGCGATGAGATCACAGCCTGGTGGCTCGACGGCAGTGGGGTAATTGATTGGCGACATTATGGCTGCTGGGGCAGCACAAAAGCAGCAGCAACACTGAGACCGCGACAACGAAGAGTAGAGATAACAAGTACACCACCATTGACTTTATGTGTGCCAAGTTGAAACGCCACACTCAGAGCACAGACTCTAGCCTTTCGTAGTAGTTTTGAGCTAAGAGTGCGGATGCCACATGGCACAGCATTGCGGAACGAAATTCGTTTGAGCGACAGCGCCTTCCACTTGCTAAACAGCACTGACAATCAGGAACCTAGACTGTCAAACCAGCATTCAGACTTTAGACCACGGGTTGTTGCTTGATGATCCTCGAGCCAGAGCCCCAGGTCTAAGCAAGTTTGAGTCTGGATCTATCGCCTAATGTTCACTGCACGACTTTTGATCATCCTCAAAAGGGTTTGTAGTTTGTTTCATAATAGCAACCGGTGTCAAGAACTCTCTGACGGATAGCACAACTAATAAGCTGATGGACCACAATTCCTAGGATCTTGGATCCCATTTGTCAGAATTGTCCCCAGCCAGCATAGCCTCGGATGTCCCCAATTCGCACGCCGAAAACCCAACCGCTATGGCACGGTGCGGCGTGGAAGGTGGCCACGTGCACGTCATGGTAGTCAAGAGAGGTATGAAATATAAAGTTGAACACCGGCTTATCCTCTAGTGCTTTAGACAGTCGTGACTAGACCATATGGGAACAGCCGAACCTAATGGCGCTTGAAACCCAATTTTACGGCGGGATCCAACTTTCGCCGTGATTGATCCATACAATGTCGTGGCATGTGTTGTGAGAAGAAAATGCCGAGATCATGGAAATATATTTCCATCCATTGTATCGCGCCTTCCTCGTGTAGGGCACAAGCAAGAGTGTGACAGAAAGCATCAAGAGTTTTCAGCTGCTCGTCTTTCCGCTCGCCTCTAGGTCCCAAATCAGCGAGACCCAACCTTAAGGTAGGATTCATAAGTGAGCCAATATATATCGGCGGGATCGCATCTCAGATTGTGAGCGGCAGAAGCAAATTGCCATTTCGGCATGACAGTCGTAGGTGTTCCCGTCTTGAGTACTTGACTCTGATAGATCCAGTATAGCTGATGGCTTTGCTGAATTTGAGCGACACGTGCATCTTTGGCGACAGCTCTAGTTTAATGGTAGACCTGCTTATTCGCGAGAAGTAGATTGGGGTACTCCTTATGATATTTCTTCGAAAAGATGCGTCGAACAGCGAAGTCAAAATATAGCTCCCAGATTGGAAGCCGGCTCTCCGCGGGCAGAGAGAGGAATGACATCTGAGTCGACGTCGACGTCGTTTGAAGATCTTTGTCGTCTGCCATGGTCCTAGCTGTAGAAGGTGAACGGTCCAGATCGCTGTCATTTTGAAAATCTCCTGGTAATTCTTAAAAAGTGTAGAGAAGAGGGCGATCATACAGTGTTGTCTTCGTCTAAGTGTGGGCTTCTCCAATGTTCCGGCGAAGTTTGAGTAAAACCCAAATGATCGAACGCCCAAGTCTTGGTATCCAATGCCTTCCGAATAGTGCAGGAGAACTGGTGGAAACATCATATCTTCGCCACAATTCTGGCCGAAGTCTTCTCCCACAGGATCGAGTTTGAAGCTATCGAGACGGATCTGATGACCAATAAGGCGGCTCATGGTCCATAGGAAATCTTCTCCTAACATCATCTGGAGCATCTAGCCAGTGATATACTCTTGCCTTTACATGATCCCCGGCGAAAAGATCGTGGCTGTCTCTCACGAGGTCTATGTTGTCCAACAGGTAAACAATATCACACTGTTTCCGCGATCTTATGAAATATCGTGACTTCAACAAAGGTCCCGTAGCTAGAAAGAGCGATATCGATATCTTCTTGAGTTGGCCTTCGAGGTAGATTTCAAGTCTCTCCATTGCATCCTCGTTGCGGAGGTGGTAGACCAGCGAGCGGAAGAAACCCTCGAGAACCGCCAGTTGCTCATCATACCGGTAGCGATCTGACTCACGAATAGTCAATCCCAGCTTCGGTTGGCCGAAGTTGGGCAAGTGTTTTCGCGCTTCGACATTAAGGTTGCCAGTGGAACTCGCTCTGAATTTGCCAGTTCCATTTGGGTGACTTCGACTTGGATTGGCGGCTGGTTTGGCATCAGAAGTAAGTCTGATGCGTCCGAGTCGTTTGGCGGTGTTGTGCTGCATATGCGATGTCCCTGGCTTCACGATAAAAAGGGTGATTGACTAAGAGAAGGTCGATTTCGCGGAAGTACTCGGGTGGCCGTCCTTGCTCTTCGAGATCTCGTTGCGAGTCTGTGTGCGAGTATGTACGTTTTGGAAGAAGAAGAGATCTTAGATATCAAGGCAGATTTCCAACGGTATTGACAGCAACGCTGATGGTTTATTATTGATGGACGCCACTGGGTGATCTCTGCGGCAGCTTCCGGCAAGGACATTGTTGTATCTGCAGCAACCGCCATAGATTGCCGTTGATGACGAACTATTTTTATTTCACAAAGTCGTGAAGGATGAAAGCGAAAAGCCTTACTGTCTAACAATGATCAAGCACAATTTGAAAGAGCCTATGGGAGAAAGATTCATGGTATATTAGTCGGGAGGGGACGAGCTGACCCACCAAAAGATACTTTCTGAGAATTAATTTCTGTGGTACTCGCAAATTCTTAGGCAAAATTCAAATTTTTGTACCACTAGTGGTGGCAATAGGTCGTACGATGTTCGACCATAGTATTGAAGAATATGTGAGCCAAATCAAAGCACCCGAATTCTCTCATTTGCGCTCAGAAAATGGCAATTCCGTTGACATGTGAGCCAACGCCACCTTGAACATTGTTAGTTGGCATGAATGGTGCAACAGATGAACCTCAGTGGCTTACCTGGGACGTTAGCGGGTGAACTCGTCACAAAGAAGGTCCATCTGTTCTTCTCCTTGCAGACCTGCGACAGCTTCTCAAGGTCCAACATCTCGCCCAATGGGCAGCCCCACAGACCCAGCAAGTACTCATGTAGATGATACTCCTGATTGGTCGGCCACGCCTCGAACGTAGGACTGTCACCCGCAACAGCCGCAAAGTAACAATCATGCAGCCAATCAATCATGGCATCCTCCTGCTTTACGCCAGCATATCTCTGTCCATCATCCGGGCCCAATTGATGCGGTCTCACCGCCAACCTATTCCTTTCTTCCTGGCTCTTTCCAAAATACGTCCTGATAAACCCACTCCTCACAAATAGTAGATCACCAATCTGTATATCCCCACCCTGGCTCTGAGGCCTGATATCAATGCCCTGATCTTTCCCGCAAGCCTCAAGCTCGGCATAGGATATGAGGTCTGCTTCGTAGGAATTGAATGCGACGCCCTTCTTATCACAATAGGAGCGGTAGTCAAGGAGGATACCGCGGCCGGCGATGCCGTGGTTTGACCAGTGATGGATGGAGCATTTGTGATTGGCTGCTGGGCCAACAATATCAGAGCCATGCGTGTTATTGTAAAAGGAACCGGTTGGTACCCAGGCGAACTGGTGTTGGCTATCAGCATACATACAGTCTTCTGGTGAAGATACCGACATGTCTAAATCCATCCCATTGGGTCCCGCTCTGTGTGTTCAGCTTGTACGTATCATCGTAGGCTATATCCTCGGCAAGAGTCTTGATGTTGTGCTCGAAGCTCTCGCGCGCGAAAGCTGGTGTCTCTGGATGGTTCAAAGGGAGACTGGGGCTGTCTTAGCATACAGCTAGCACAGAGGATGTTTATTCGTACTTGATCGGTACCATTTCTCCACTCTTGATCTCGCTCGAAGCCGCGGCCTTGACTCTTGCAGGCGTCAGGAGGTTGAGGCGACCAAGCTGTGGAGGCATTAGGGTCCTGGCTTTCGACGGAACCTGGGTGCCTACCATATCATTCTCTCCCCATACCCAAGCCGTCTGTAGTCCAGGAGGCGCGTAGGTTGGTTGCGGGACATCCTTACGCTTTGGGAACTTGGTAGAGTCTGGGTCAAAGGGGATGATTGTTGCTGTCTTGTTCATGGTGAGGAAATCTTTGACCTGTCCTAGGCGTGTCTGAGCCGTAGATCTTTGGTCTGCCATGGAATCCCAAACATGGGGGTATAAGGAGATTAACAGGAACAAGGAATGATTGAAAAGAAAGGAACCAATTGACAGGGTGAAAGAGAAAGAGGCTTCAAGAGAACAGGAGCAACAACGCCTTCTGCACCCCGCATTGGCCTAAGGCATTACGTAGAAGGATCGCCGTTGCGGGGAGAGGGATTGTGGGTGCGGAGCGAGGGAAGCCTCGGTGCCAATTGCATAGGTACTCGTAGTCAGGCTAGCCGTCGATACTTGCAATAGAGTGAAAATACAATGAAATACACTTTTTAGACGAGCAGCAAGCCATCCAAGAGGTCAATGGTTGTTGCTGATCTCTATACATACTCGTAGAAGATCAAAGCGCAGCGCGAGAAGGCATCTTTAGACCTTGACAGCGCTTCCTTACTTTTGAGCTGCCGTAGTTTTTGGGCTACCGTAGCTAGTACCCCAGCTTATTGTGATACTCCTGCAACTCACACGCAACTTCGGTCCAATTGTGTTTCCAATGTTGAACATTTTGCATCGAGGAAGTACATTCGCCTACGCTCCGATGCTTGAACACTACTGTCATAGTTCTTTGTTTTCATACGGCACTAGTGAGCCTCGACATTTGCTTGAAAAGAAGATACTATCAAGTGCTTAGCAAGATCGCTGGTGAATGCGCCCTGCTTCGCTACAAGGAAGTCATCGTCAACTTCTGAACCTTCTGTGAGAAGGTCAGAAATACGCTCTGGTCCAGTACACGGGAGCGAATTGTTTTTATACTCCCCTGATACTACTAACTTTCGGACTTTCCTAAGCACCGTGGTCTCAGTCGTGGTTGTACTTGAGCCAAGGCTAAGTCTACAGCGTATTGCGTCGTCACTTTGTTGCCTTGAAAGTACTCATTCGTCCATCCACTTCATTCACCACTTTCGATTGCGACCCTGTCTTGTAAAGACTTAGCAACATCCGGACATTCATCGACTTTCGCACAAAATGGGACTCATAAGTTTCTCAATACAGCACAGCGCTCGTCCATCGAGAACGCCGTGATGATCCTCCCAAATTCGTCCGGATCAAGCTCGCCACTTGGTATTTTCTAAGCCCAAAGACCTCCACTTAATGGAAAAGATAACAAATAGGGCTGGTAGGAAGCGTTCAGGCTAGGGATAGCCACCGCTGAATTGATCAAACCTTCTCTCGTTGAATGCCTCGCATTTCCATCCGCGAGCACATAAGAAGATAGCCTTGACATGTATCTGGAGAGACACGAGACACCTACATTCCTGATTGTAAGTTGAAGCTAGGACTTTATGGAGGTAGTTGCCAAGCGAGAATCACCTCAGAAAATTTCAAAACCTCTATAGCAGCGTTGTCGCCCCACAAGGGTTATTTTGGCTCGGGCACCGAGCTATCGTTCCGACATTGAAGCAATATCGATGGCTAGATACTACGTTGAGGTGGCAATCGGTATCAAAGTAGGGGGACTTGCTTATTTCACCCACACGCCGCTACTGTTTAGCCAATTGGATAAATGCTGACATAGCCTTGTGCCGTATGTCGCATATCGCATGAACGTGGCTGACACGAGCGGCTCGCGTGAGCGCGGAGCCTCGTACCCTAAATGAAGATTTACCAATCATTCCCGCCGACTTGACGCGCGACATCGTCACCTTCAACATTCCTTTCGCTCTCCTTGCATTCACAAATGATAACGCTGACAATGAACATGTCTAGCCTAGCTATGGTACACCACCAAGGGAAATTGCAAACGCGCGGTGGATACCGATTGAAAAGAAGCACTAGACAAGGCGAAAAATGACAGCAGATATAATTCAACTTCTTTCTCCGAAAGATGTAAAGGGACTCTTCTAGCCAGGTTTTTACAACATGAATTTCATCCTCTAATACTCGACACCTATCAAACATCCAGGCTGAAGCTGTCATCCCAATATTTCACTATACTCTTCAGCAACAGCTTCATCGCACTGTGCCTGGCTGCCTGCAGCTTAGCCACCCCTGCTGTACACAATGGGCTCGCAACACCTAAACGTCAGGGAAACTTGCTTGGACCTATGTTAGTACAGCCATCGCCCCCTCCCGTCCGGGCTTATCGTTTTACTTTTCGGTACCAGTGAAAACGGCAACGCCACCCAATTCTCGGAGGTTGGTGCACCGCAGACTTGCGGCACCAAAGCTGCGGTAAGTCACCCTCCAATGGTCAGAATCTCAGTCAGAACTCACACTAAACCTTTCCCTACACGACAGAGTTACGGAGGAATTGCCGCCCTTTCCCCGATCTTCGATGTCGCATTCTACTGCGGTCGCTACATCAAGATTACCAACACTGGCGGCGGCCTGAACAATTTCGGCGGCGGGAATGAAATACTCGTCACTGTGGCTGACACTTGCGATAATTGTGCTGAGGCCGATCTTGGTAAGTCATTAAACAGACTTTTCAACGCAGATTTACAGCTGCTAAGAATCGCTACAGGTTTGGACGCAGGCTCCATCAGTCTTCTGTTGGAGAATCGCACAATTGAGCATCCGTATCCTGCAGCGACGGAGTTCAGCATCCAATGGTAAGTACATATTAAGCTCGACTGCTGCCCGATTGTTGATTTTGCTGACTTGATTGGTCGCAAGGTATCTGTGCGGTTCCGACGGCAACTGCTAAATGGATCGCACACAACAGGTCGTGGTGCTGTCATGGACTGGGATTATAGATGGTTTACAAGGAGCACGCTGACTCAACCCAGTCTTATCCCGATCTCAAAGAGATGACACATGGGGCGCGTGTGCCAACGCTCATTTGTCAGCCTTCAATTGTACCAAAGTAGAAACGCAGATTTGAAAATCACGATAGAAATTCGAAAGATAGAACATCACCCTAGAAAAAGTTTTAACAGAAAACACGAGTAGCTGGTGTATTGCCCCAAGAGATCACTTGGGTTCTAAGCTAGCACTGCCCAGAAGCATACTGATGCTATCGATGAGCTGGCACGCTGTGCTACGACAACTAATCCTTTTTTCCTCGAACGAAGTTTGAAACAAAAGAAGAACTTTTTCATTGTTCCCTTTACATTTGTGGCATGATATCTCGAGAAGCTCTCTTCACCTGGACTGAGAGGCTTGGCTGACATTGAACGTACGGCACCGAACTGGAGCCAATATCCGTACTCCGGGCGCCTAATGCAACGAGGTCTCCTCTCATAGTAACGGCGAGCACTTTCTTCGTAGGGTGCATTACTTTTGAGAGGTTGAATGAGCAACATCGAGTACTACCGATACATGGGGCTGTCTCGCTGCACCTCAACTTCGTACCCCAGCCCGTAGACACGAGGGCGCGACTTCTCACGGTGTGTATCCTACCAATACTGCCTTGAATTAAACACCTTTTCGGTAAACCGGCACTTCCTACTGTCGTTGTATTTGTCCAAATGCCGTAACCGGCTCGCCACGCATCTTTCATGGCGCTGACAATAATATGGGTAGTCTTTGTAGTGTTGCCTCCTTTCGCCTTTGGTGTCAAATGTCTCATCGCAGCAACAGCATCTTAGTTCGCCATAAGTAGTACCACAAGTAGCGTAGGTTATGCCTGCATGAGACTGCGTCGCCCCGAAATTTCTGTCATAGCTTCCACTGTTGATGTAGCGGTCCACATCGCTATTGGTGGTTTCGAAGGCTTTGCCTCCAGCTGCATTATAGATGACGGCGTTGCACGCTTTGTTCGGGTTGTAGTGGATCTCGCCTTGGTTGTAAATGAAGGTGGTGGGATAGCTGCTTTGACTTAGGTGCTGAGAGACATGGTTATCAAAGGGGTTGAAAACTTTGCCGAACGTCAGCTGAGATCCCTGATGATACTTACAGTAGTTGGACAAGTTGGATGATATGTTGTATTGTGGAAGACTTGATTCGTTTGCGAGAGCACGGGTAGTGGAATTGCTACGTGGACGCAGCTGAGGAAACTTGTTGTTGTCAAGGGTTGCCAGTTCTTGCAGAACGTTAGCAATAGTCTATGTGGGAAGGAAAAGACTTACGGTAGTTACTACACATCTTTGATGATGTGTCGTCCTATGAATAGATTAGATTGTTCACCACGATAATAAGCAAGGCATTGAGAGGCTCTGTTGAGGATGGAAAAATACCCCGATCTTATTGAAATTTATCAGCTGATGCCCCACTGGATCCCCAACGTCGGTGGATGACAACGCATCGAATATGCTTGCATCCGAACTTGCATGGAAGTCTGAGCAGGCGAATACTTCCAGCTGGCCTTTTAAACTCCAACCATCCTGAATCCGCTTGCTTCTCTCACAAGTCAACAGGTACTCATTACCATGCAGCTAATCAATCATCGTCTATCCATCAATACACTTTGAAGTTTGAATTTCCTGCCCCTCTTAGCGTATAGCTTTGCGTATCCTGTACTGACCCTGCATACCGGCGGGTACCAGCATTTTAGACGTATCATAATTACCCTACCACAACGTAGTATATCTCTATCAATCGCATAAACGGCAGGGCACCGAATGTGGTCGGATCTATGGGGTTTGTACATTAGCAGCGGTCACTGGTGGCCGATGGCAACCCTCCCTCAAATAACGCTGACGTCCGTTCTGATTCATTAGGCCGATGCAATTGGCCTCCCGATCCGCCTGAAGTTGCGTTTTCTCTCCATGAATAGATCAGCTCAAATTGCCCATCGTAACTAGAGCTAATGAAGCTTGTATTACAATATGTTGACCCGAGGTGTCTGCCGGAAGAAGCAGGTGAGCCATAGGATGCACCCAACAGAATAGTCTCGCCTTCAAGATCTGAGCGCACTTTTTTCTATGCCATGCTCGAACCCGGCTTGCATGCATGCATGAGGCGGGGACGAAAGTAAAAGCTTGTACAGCGCCAATGGAGGAATGAAAATAGACGAGTCGTCAGTCGCGCAGGTGATGCGAGCCAGAAGAGAAGACGCGTAAGCTAGGAGTATTGGCGAAGGCAGTAAGAAGACTTTGGGAGAGGCTGGTGGCATGATATCTTTTTCGTAGCGGCTTCTTTCGGTTGACACACGCTCAAAAGCCAAGCTCCTAAATTTTATTCAGACCATCTATCCACTATATCTCCAATCTAGCACCATTAAAGCTAATGTAATGGTTTCCTCATATATATAAAGCCAGGCAGCAGCTCACCTCAATGTCCCAGCTCCTTCGGTCACGGCGACAATCACTCAAGCGACATTCATCTGACACCAGATCGAGCATGAACTGGGGCGACTCAGATGTTGCAGGCTAGTCTTTGGTGACAGTGGGCATGTGTTTCTTCTCAACGTACGGAGCAGACCCAACCTCTGCTCGCCTACTCCAGAGTTCTACGACCATCAGACACGTCGCGCAATCGCCACTTGTTTTGTTACTCGAGCCCGATTAAGGCTGGGGGGACATTTAAGAAGGGTTTTTAGAACTTGGTCGTGCGTAGGTTCTTGGGTCTTGAATAAATTCTAAGGCCACAAGAACTAGCTTCTGCTTAGTCATACCCTGCTGTCATCGTTGCCTCGGTCCCTTAGACCTGCCGAGCCCGCTAAGCCTCTTCGGATTAGCCTCTTGATTACCTTAGGTACGAAGCTGAACAGCGGCAGGAGGCTCTGTAGGAAGCGGAAGGCGCTAACCCGAAGGGGCTTAGAGGAGCTTGGCACATCTGAGGGTCTGAGGCAATATCATCGTAGGGAATAGACGTGTTGGTAAGATCACCTTCTGATCATCCGCTCACACGCAAGCCTACCGAGAATAAGTGTGGTAAAGTCGATTTTCTCGAATACGATGCTGACTCGGTGGTTGAAAGCCAAGGATCACGTTGATGGAGGGGAAAATGATCCTGCGCCTTCCTTGCCCTCTCAAAGAATCTAAGCCCCCCAGCTTCTTCACTGGACTTTGTGAAGCTGCCTATGTCAGCTTTCCCCTGCCCTTCACTTAGCAAAAAACGCGACGGCCATCCTGATTGAAAGACGGAGAGACTCCTCCCAAACGCCTACTGCCTCCTACGATGCGGGCTTCATCGTCGGATCTATCCGAAAGCCTTCTAATCTCAATGACTTCTCTTGTCTAGCCTCGTTAATATGCGCCTTCTCCATACTTCCACCCTCAGGCTCCGCGAATTCTACGGTGACAGAACACCAGAGTACGCCATACTCTCCCACACATGGGGCGAAGAAGGAGTGTCCCTCCAAGAGTTAGAGAAACCCGAGTCGAAGGCTCGGGCTGGATACTCGAAGATCATAGGCTGCTGCGCATTGGCCCAATTGCAACGTTGGGAATATTTCTGGATTGATACCTGCTGCATAGACAAGACCAGCAGTGCCGAGCTCTCGGAGGCGATCAATTCCATGTTCCGTTGGTACCGAGACGCGAAAGTCTGCTACGCCTACCTAGCGGATGTCTCTGTTCTGTCACTCGACCCCGCTGCTATGGAGGTATTCCGTGGTAGCCGGTGGTTTACAAGAGGTTGGTGTCTTCAGGAACTTCTGGCGCCCGAGACTCTGGTGTTTTACGATCGAGACTGGAAGGAGATAGGGACGAAGCAGGGCCTACAAACCGAGATCTCGATCTTCACTGGCATCAAAGAGGAACACGTCAGTAATCCAATGAGCGCGAGCACAGCGCAGAAGATGTCATGGGCTTCTAAGAGGAAGACCACAAGGCTAGAGGACATCTAGTATTGTTTAATGGGGCTTTTTGATGTCAATATGCCACTGCTCTACGGCGAATGTAAGTGATTATAAAGGAATTTCTCCCATCTTGATTGAAGTCGCGAGTCATGTGCGGGCACACGACCGCCCAAGTCCTGCAACGTGCCTGATAACTCGACTTCGAATTTTTGAGATGTAATACTAATTCGGAATCTGCATCAGGACAAAAAGCGTTCATGAGGTTGCAATACGAAATCGCAAGATATTCTCATGACGAGTCCCTCTTCGCTTGGAATGACTCAGATCTGCACTGGAGTGGAATGTTCGCCCAGTCACCCGCCGCATTTGCGGACTCTGGAGATATCGTCTCAGTCACATTTCCTCAATTCTATAGAACTCCATGGAGTGTGACCAATAGAGGCTTGGCAATAGATCTCGACGTCAGAAGGGCGTTGTCCTTCCTAATTGGAGGAACAACCAGCGGGGTCCCCCTGTTGGAGCTGGCTCCACTTCACTGCGCAAGGTCTGGAGACAAGGACAATCCTATCTGTATCCGGTTATATAGACAATCTCAAGATGACCTGGTCAGATGTGGTCTCGGTGAGGTGTTTTTGGGTAAAAGCCCCGTGGCTGGCAATCTCCAAGATCGGGCGTATGAGCGCAGAACGGGATACATCAGGCAAGTCTGTATTTCTCCAGATCCCCTCGCCTCTATCTCGGATTCAAACCCAGAGATCCAGTCGTTCGGCCTTTCCGCATCGCTGCGAGCACTACAGGAAAAAGGATTCTCGCTTTCAGGACCCTACCTGTCCAATTCAAACCTGGCTTTATGGGATGGGAATAGTGCCACAATAACTCTCGGTGAAGGGTTTGCAGCCCTCTTGTTCACTCATGGATACGGGGAAGACTTCGTGTTGATCCTACGCGTATCACGAGATTTCCCGACTATCGATATTCTCATTCAAACGCACAGCGAAAAATTGCCTCTCAAAGGACCTCTGATATACCGTTTGTACGGCTTGTCAGAATCCTGGGATAACTCAGGAGAAGTCCAATTTTCTGGGCCACTACAGGGTAGACACGCGCTGTCTGTTGCTTTGAGGAAGCGGTCCGCTCCTGGGCAGAAATACTACTTTGTCGACATCAGTATTACTGAGCTGTTGCCAAGTGAAGTGATACCGAGTGAGCCAATACCAAATGGTACTCATCAAGAAAAGACAAAGAAGTCGGCCTTCTCACGTCGTCTGCTTGCTAGGAAGTGGATTTAGAAAACGACTCTGCGTATAATGTATACTCTTGCCATCATCCTTCAGTCATCGAGCGCTCTCTCGCACATCCTTGTTCTATCTATATATGGCTCGAAAGCGAAATACAGAATGGGAGGTGTTCCTCCAAGTCTAGCTCTGTCCAAAAGCTATCTGGTCGTAGGACTAGAGACACCTTTTTGTGAGCTTTACAGGCTTATACCAGCATTGCAGATTTGGTTGTATGTCACAATGAGTGGTGGCTACGAGAGCTACAGAGCCCAAGATTTCCAGCACAAAACCCTTCAAGAGCAAAGAATTCCCTATTAGCAGTCAAGGCAAGCCGCGGTTGTGTAATCTTTGACTCTTAGATAGGCTTAAATCCTTATTTTTCCTACTCAACACGAGGATTTTTTGTGCTTGAGTCGATTACGCTGGCGTCACTTATCTTGATACTAAGCCTGATTAAACAATTACCTTCCGCAATCCGTTCACTCACAATGCCAACGAGAAAGTCGAAATACCTAAGATAACCCTAAAGACGTGCGGGATAGATTGTCCAAGAAAGTTAATGAGACTCGAAGAGAATCTACTTACCACAGCATCCCACGAAGATGGTTCGCCTGATAGGAACGCCCATCCACCTCCTCTTCACTATCTACGCTACGTCAATCTTCCCCCTTCCCTCCTCTGCATTCCAAATCCCCTTCCTCCATTACCAACCCACACCACTCACCCTCCTCTCCTACACCACCTCGTTGTTTACCGCAAGCCCAAACGACTGCACCTGCCAAGGCGGCGAGCAGCAGACTTGGCCAATCGCCAGCACAACCCAAATAATCCACCTCAGTGCCCTGATCTACTGCCCTCACGGCTCAGGAGGCATAAGCTGGAAGGTAGATGACCAAGTGACAGCACCATGGTAGAAGATGAGTTGGAGAGGCGTCAGCGCTACTCAACCGGCTTTGGGGCGGCAGAATCGGAAGAGAGTGGGGGCTTGCGCTTGCGTGTGTGTTCTATCAGGATTGGAAGTGTGAGAGGTTGAAGGAGGTGCGGCGGGGTGGGACTTTTGTGTGGGGTTCATTTTGGGGGTAGATGGGGACAAATAAGTCATGTCTTTTCTTAGGGTAGAATGGAATCTCGGCTAGTGTAGTTTAATATGCCCGATTTGGTGTCAGCATCAGTGGCAGTCTGGGACGCCAGTGTCATGAAACTTGAGTCGAATCACAATCGATTGGAGCAGCAAAGTCGAGCCACTCATTGACTGACCGCGACTCATCTTAAGCGTTAACAGACTACTCCTCTACTCCTCCAAACCTTTTGCACCCAAACCCTCACTTCTCAGATTCTGTAACCCTCGCAACTGTCACTCATCTCGATAGCTTGCCTGACGAACCAAAGACATACCTGTAGCGCAAATCAATGGTTTGTCTTAGTCTTAAAGCGGCGCTCACTTTAGTCGGCAAGGCCAGCGCAGAAGTTTGGTGTCTTGCCAAAGAGTCTGCCGGCTCCGACCACAACCACACTCCAACGGCTATCAAGTCCACACAGTAATTGACCTATGTCTGAGCTCATGCTTTAAGTCTTAAACCATACCGTCTGTCTAGAGCCTCGAGATCTATCGTCCGACCTTCGATCAAGCAGCCATGCCCCGCCAACTCTCCACCGCCCTCAGGGCCCTCATCAAAGCCGACCTCGACGCTGGGGCCAACATCAAAACGCTGATGGCAACACATAAGATCTCCGAAAAGAAAGCCCGCAACATGCGAAATCTACACCAAGAGACTGGCGAAGTGTGGCGGCCCACAGCGGGTATCAAGCATGGCAGGCCTAAGAAGATCCAAGAGAGCCACGAAGATCGGCTACGGATCTACCTGGAGGAAAACCCTGGTGCATATTTGAAGGACATGTGTGATTTCCTCGCTGCGGATCAGGGGCTGGACGTCAATGAGGCGACGATGTGGAGGACGTGCAGGAGGATGGGATGGGAGTTGAAGAAGCAGGCTAGGCCGAGGGATGAGCTGGGGTTTTGGGTCAGAACACTTCCGCGAGACGAGAACGGAAAACCGATTCGTACGAGTAGGGTGGCAAAGGAGAAATACACCAAGCGGCCGAAGGGACCTGACCAAATTCCGAGCAGGGGCTTGGCGAAGAAGTTGCTGGGGAAGACCCATGAGTTTGTGAAGGAGTATATGAGCCAGGCCAGATTCGACGCCAGTCATGATTGGGACCACGTGCAGAGAGTGCTAGCGCTCAGCAAGGAGATTCTACGTGTGGAGCAGAATACCTACCGAAAACTCCCCTTCGACGCAACGGCAATAGAACTGACAGTGCTGATGCACGACGTCGACGACCACAAATACAGGCTGTCCACCAGCAACCCCGAGTCGCAAGGTTACCCCTCTCCAGACTCCCAATTGGACCCATACCGCTCAAATTACAGAAATATGGACCAAGCCACTCGAATGGATCTAGACCAATCAACCCTTTCCAACATCGACCCTACTCTCTCATTCCCTCCAGACACCATCCTAGTCCCTGAAGACACCGCCGCTGTCAACTCCGTCGAACATCATCTCCTGCAACTTGGCTGGCCGCCCGTCGTAGTTACGAAAGTAGCCACAATCTGCACCGCTATCTCCTATACGTGTGAGACGCAGCAACCCCAAATCCATGCAGCGGCTCTGGCGCAGTATCCCGAACTAGCCATCGTGCAAGACGCCGATCGCCTCGACGCCATCGGCGCTATCGGCATCGGTCGCGCCTTCACGTACGGTGGTGCCAAAAGCAGAGAATACGGTATGAACGCAACCATTGCGCACTTCAAAGATAAACTCGAGAAACTTGAATCCATGATGAAAACAGGGCAGGGCAAGCGTCTAGCCGTGCAACGAGCGGAGCGATTGAGGCAATTCAGGGGATGGTGGGAAGAGGAGATGAGATTTGTAGGTGTGGAAATGGGGACTGGGCCGGTGCCGGCGACGAGTAGACGAATTCAGAATAGTGTGGGGGTGCAGACGAATGAGCAGGAGTTGGAGAGGAGGAGGAGGTTGGTTGAGATGGCTGAGACGGCGAGGGCTGCGGAGATGGTTGGAGTGGAGACCACGGCTGAGGGTATGGCTGTGGATGCGAGGGCGGGGAATGCTGCGAGGGCGGGGAATGCTGCGAGGCAGTTGTTGGAGGCAGCAGGGGGTGCTCGTACGCTTGGGGAGGCTGGTCCCAGTGGGCCTGCGGAGAGGAGTGCCTGAGGTTGGAGAGTAAGGAGAATGAAGCTGGGTGCTGAGTTGCATGCTTTTGATTAATGTCGATATGTGGAGTGCTATGGCCAATGAGCAGTATCCAGCGGCTCAAGTGCTATCTACAATGGTTAGCAGGCTATTAATACACACACTCCCGATCTTGGGAGCTTGAATCTGTACAGATCAATTCAGTAAACGCCGCGCTTGATCGCAATAGCTAAGCATCGCTTCCGCATGAGGTCCTCAATGCACGTATAGCCTACAAATGGTATCCTAGCGTTGCATGCTCTGTTCAAAAGATAATGGTATCAGTCCGCAAAGCTAAGGGATTTTTGTTATGTTCAAGGTTGCCCTGCTAGCTGCTCTTGTCGAATTCAAAAGACATCCTCGTCCCACTCATAGTCTTCCTTCTGAATGTCAGGCAAAGGCTTGTCTTTGTGATACTTCGTTGCCTCGACTGACCTCCCGGGCTTCTTCTGAGGAGCCTTGTACTTCAGAGAATCACCCCTAGTCGGCGTATCTTTAGCGCAAGGGTCAAAGCGAAGCTTCTTCGCAGAAGAAAGACTTGGTGGTGGTGGAGAAATGCCACGCTTTAAGTTCTTGGATCGCGTTCTCATAGGCGAAGCTGAAGGACGCCTGAGGAATGGGGATGCTGGTCGATTGTCGTGCGCGACAGACAACACGTCTGTCGTCTTCGCGACTTTGGGCTGCCATCCAAGGCTCCTTAAGTATTCGGCCAAATCGTGTTCAGTGGCGATAGGAAATTCCTTGCGTAGATTGGAGAGATCCTCGGCTAGTGCACCAAACAGAGCTTTACTTGAGATGGTGCGCATGTTGATCATTCTGGCTTGATCGACCATGAGCGGGTCGAATATTGGAATGCTTGCTGGCACTGGTGGTAGATTTTCGTTGTTGGTCAAAGGCGAGTTCTGCGGAGTCTTTGACGGAAGCTTTGATACCTGTCGCTTCTTAATTTCAGCAGGAGTATGGCTTGAACGTTTTTTGGATTCGTGTGACTTCCTTGGCCTTGCGACCTTCGTTTGAGAAGCCGAACCTTTCGGAACCTGAAATTCAGGAACTCCGTCAATCTCAGTGCTGGCATTGTGCGCGTTTCCATTATTCGTATCGTGCACACCTCGTCTCTTTATTGAAGATGTAGGCTGTGGTTCTTCTAGAAGTCTCTCGCTAGCGGCACGGCCTCGATTCGCCGTTTGCCTATGTTCTGCAAGCGCTAGGCCGCCATTGTCCTTGATCTGCTGAGGAGTCATATTTCGCTCGGACGGCAGAGAGGAGAGACCTCCGGGCACGAATGGCTTTCGACCCAGGTACGCTGGTAAATCCGGGACAGGTGGAGCATTTGATATTGACGATTCCAACTCGTGACGGGCGATTTGAAGCTTATTTTCTAGATCACTGACCTTCTTGCTAAGCTTAGTCTGTCTGGAAATGTCCTTTTTCGAGGGTTGTCTCCGAAGTCCAAGCCCTGCTGTCATGGGCGTGGCGGCATCATCCGTCTCTATGGACGGTGAGAATGACGCCTCAGTGTGCTTCTTGATGGACGGCAAATGAATCTGTGATTTTACCTTCTTCAGATTCTGAAAGGACGGCTTGCGGAAATGAAGAGACGATTTGCGCCTTGAACTAGCGTTGGAAAATGGGCTAGCAGAGCGTCCATTTGCAGTGGTCAGTGGGGGAACCTTTAGAGCTCCATTGATATCCATCATCGGAGTACTGCTTGTCTGATCAGGGGAAGAAGGATACCCGTCAACGTCAATGCCAGAATCCCGGAAGGAGTCTCGAGGGGCGTTCTCAGCATCCTCGCATTTGATTGCAGGTATTCCTTGATTCTCCCGATCAATTGTACCCATTTGTGTCCCTTTGTAGCCGTTTTTCTTCAATTCGGCATAAGCTTCGATAGCTTTGGCTTGCCGTTCCTGCAGGACATTCTTCTCTGGGGCGACTTTATTCTCCTTTTCCTTCTCTTTCCACATGCCATTGATCCCCTGCCAGATGTGGGCAGGATTGAATGTGCTGGCGATTACTTTGCCAAATCGAAACATCCCCGAAGGTTTCATAGGCTCAATCCCCGCATCATAGGTCACGTCCATCTCATGAAGGTCCGTCCCCTGGCTCTTTACATAGTTCTCCATAGCCTCCTCTTCCTTGGTATAAAGGCTTGGAGGTCTCTGGCTGACTTTGTCGTTCATACTACCTTCTTGAAATTTGGACGGGCGGACGCTGGCAGTACTAGAGCGCTTCTCAACGTGGCCGTCGGCTTCTTCCTCTTGCAGGCCTGTGCCAGAGACATCGTCCGTGTTCTTGAGAGGCCACTCTGCTGCTCGACTACGCTTTGGGGCGTGCAGAGCTTTGACATCGTCTTCTACTCGAAGGGCGTCATCGTCTGCTATGGGTTCGAACAGGGACGCAGGATCGGGATTGTGAGGTCGCTTTCTCGGATTGGTCCAGGATGGCGATGGCTTGATGGTCTTAGATGGTATGGAGGCATTGGCCATCTTCTGATTCTGCTGGATGGTATCTGAAGGCTAGACATATAGTAATCAGTATCATGCAGGCCTGCGGGTTCTTGCAGCGGAAGGGGAGCGGATGCGGTGCTTGGACCCACCTTCATGCTCGACCTCGTTCCTTGCATGGTCAAGTTGCGAACTCTCGGGCTTCACATGCAGCGAGTAAATTCTGTACAACAATGGCTGCAGCTGATGGACGCGGAGGTGGCTGCAGTGGACGTGCACTACCAAAGAGAAATTCGAATGACAGCGGAGTAAACAGAGGTCGCGCCGCGCCGTTGCCAAGACTTCACGCCGTAAATTTAGCGTGTGCAGAAAGCTGCGCAATCCTTGGCATTATTTTTTTTCCCCACCACAGCTACTTTATACTACCCAGTACCTGCTCTATAAATAACTCTTCTAATCAACCAACCTTACATATGTGGAGAGCTCTATTCAAGGCGATTCTAACGCCGTAGGAATCAGCTTAATCGAATAAATAGGATCGAAAATATCAGGGGTTCAAAACTTGGCCTAGGGCCCTACCAAGCCGAGTAAGCCTACTACCTACTAGAGGGTCGCCATCTCCGCAAGGAGATTACGGGGGCGGTAGGAACAGGTACAGGCAGTGTATAGCGTAGTACGATCTAGGTTACGTAATATCAGACTTTATAAATCCACTAAGATCACTAAATATCGGTAACGATATATACGTTTTATAAAATAAATATATAGGATTATATAATAAAAAGTAAATAGAAGAACCCCGAATAAATATCTATATAATCTATAGTCCCCCTAAAAAAACCTTCTAACCTATACTACTCTTAAGGTATATATATATAGAACCCGTATAGAATTTTCTATATTAATTTATACTCTATTTATAAAGCCCCTCCTTATTCGTTATAAATAAATCCCTATTTATATTAAACCTTAATTAACCGTACGCTGCGGAATAGGGCAGGGATAGGCCCGGGGTAATTCCCTTCCCTGGTCCAGGGAAGGGAAGGGATTCCCTGCTGTTCCCTTCCTCCCTTCCGGGGTAGGGCTGACCCCATATATGGCCCATATATGCGCGCATGCATGCCCCATTGCTGCTCCCATATGGCCTATGTATGCCCCTATATATGGCCATATATGCGCGCATGCATGCCCCATTGCTGCTCTCATGTGGCCCATATATGCCCCCATATATGGCCCATGTATGCGCGTATGCATGCCCTATTGCTGCTCCCTTATGGCCTATGTATGCGCCCATGTATGCCCTATTGCTGCTCCCATATGGCCCATATATGCGCGTATACATGCCCCATTGCTGCTCCCATGTGGCCTATATATGCGCCCATATATGCCCCATTGCTGCTCCCATGTGGCCTATATATGCCCCCATGTATGGCCATGTATGCGCGTATATATGCCCTATTGCTGCTCCCATATGGCCCATATATGCGCCTATATATGCCCCATTGCTGCTCCCATATGGCCTATATATGCGCCTATATATGCCCCATTGCTGCTCCCATATAGCCTATATATGCCCCCATATATGACCATATATGCGCGTATGTATCCTCCATTAAGTGGTACAAAGATTAGGACAATTAGGAAAGCGGTCAAAAAACGCCAAGCCTTATATCTGATCTAGACTAGCCTCTTGGCACTAGCTATATATAGCTTATAGGGGTAAGAATGTATGCCCTATTACTGCCCCATATATGGCCCATGTATGCGCGCATATATGCCCCATTCGCTGCTCCCATATATGGCCATGTATGCGCGCATGCATGCCCCATTGCTGCTCCCATGTGACCCATATGTGCCCCCATATATGGCCCATGTATGAGCCCATTACTGCTTCAAAATATGGCCCATTCTTGCCTGTATATCGCCTATTGCTCCGCGCATACATGGGCTATTACTGCGCTAGTCCAAATTAGGTATAAGGCTTGGCGTTTTAACCGCTTTGCTAATTGTCCTAATCTTTGTACCACTCAATGGAGCATATATGCGCGTATATATAGGCCATATATGGGGGCAGCAATGGGGCATGCGCGCATACATGGGCCATATATGGGAGCATACATGGGCCACATGGGAGCAGCAATGGGGCATGCATGCGCGCATACATGGCCATACATGGGGGCATACATGGGCCACATGGGAGCAGCAATGGGGCATACATGGGCGCATACATGGGCCATATATGGGGGCATACATGGGCCACATGGGAGCAGCAATGGGGCATGCATGGGCGCATACATGGGCCATATATGGGGGCATACATGGGCCACATGGGAGCAGCAATGGGGCATGCATGCGCGCATACATGGCCATATATGGGAGCAGCGAATGGGGCATGTATGGGGGCATACATGGGCCACATGGGAGCAGCAATGGGGCATACATGCGCGCATACATGGGCCATATATGGGGGCATACATGGGGCATGCATGCGCGCATGCATGGCCATATATGGGGGCAGCCTTATAGGGAGAGCAGGGAGGAAGGGAACAGCAGGTAATCCCTTCCCTTCCCTGGCAGTCCCTGCCCCTTCCCTTCCGCTCCCTTCCCTGCTAGAAGGGAAGGGAGCGGGGGTTATTCCCTTCCCTTCCCTTCCCTGTTCCGCAGCGTAATTAACCGTACGGTCCTATATAAATAGGTATTTACTTTAATTTTATTCTCTACTAATCTATATTAATCTATACGTATTTTATATTTATCCGTACCTAGTTTATAATAATAAGTATAATATCCGTAGGCGATACCGAAGATAAGGACGAATTCGGTATAAATTTATATAACTTAGAGTATTTAAAGTATAAGACGCTACCGAATAATAAAGTTAAGAATTAAAATATATTAAAGGCTAAAGAGAAAGTACTCGATCTATATACTCCCGTATAATATCGTACCTTTATATACGTAGAGGTTATCCGTAATATCGGCTTATAGGAGGGTAGGACCGTCGTATATACTATATTATTATATTATATAGATTCGGGATAAAACTATATTAATTTATATAGAATTTTACGCGTCTATTTAATATCGAGGGCGTTTTTTTATAGTCCCGTATAGATATTATATACCTAAATAACGACCGTTACACCTATTATACGAAAGAGAACGAGATTATATAGTCCTATAAAACTTTATCTAGATACCGTAACGAAGTATACGCTAATTATATATACTTTAGTAACGGGTTAAAGTACTCGTTTATTCTTAATTCGTATTATATAATTTAATATAGTAACTTTATTAATATTATATAAAGGAGGTTAAAGAAGTAAAAAAATATAAAACGGTAGACCCTTTTAATAAAGAAGTATATATCGTAATATAGAGTTATATTAATTAATATAATTAATCCGAAGTCTACGTAGATTAAAGTATCGAGGCGTACGGTTTAGAATCTCGAGGTATATAATTTATATAAAAAGATTACGGCCGCGTATTATAACCTTAAGACTCTATATTAAACGGTAACGGATTATATCTATACGAATTAGGCGTAATAGGATAACGGGGGGTAATAAGGATCGGTACGGTAGAGTATAGGCCCTATACGGGTATTTATAGGATTATTACTTCTCGTACTAGTTAATATAATTAATTAAGCTTTTATATCGAATCTATTCTAAATTATATAATCTTTATACTAAATCGTAACTATAGAAAAAATATATCCAAAGACTTTATAATAAAAATTTATTATATATATTTAAATAATCCTATTTATATTTATTAATAATCGTTTAACTAAAAATTATTTATTAATAATTCATTATAAAAATATTATAATATAAATATAATTAGAGTTATTTCAATATATATATTATATCTTAATATATTTACGGAAAATTATATTTTAATATCTATAAATATATAAATTAAAATAAAATTATTAAAATAACTCTAAATATATATA
>JAABUK010003779.1_pt1 | contig 25244 bp, 1 predicted proteins | sample 5559141 | NCBI WGS metagenome assembly JAABUK01 (sample SAMN10711869, study PRJNA513367) | rock metagenome | isolation source: Antarctica rocks | place: Antarctica: Victoria Land, Pudding Butte nord | collected 2016-01-03 | reverse complement strand
CTTCTCTCGAATGGATCGACCGTGATACTAGTCCTGTTGGGAGAGAGCGACGCCTACAACCTCCCACGCTACCTCTACCGGCCCAACTGGCACTACACTCTCGGCAAGGCGAGGTCCGAGACAACACCCCGCTGAAACCCGAAGGAGCTGCCACTGGGCCTAGCAAGTACGCTGGCAGGGCCCTGGCTGAGTGGGCTATGTTGATTGTTGAATGTCAAAATTTCTTCGAACGACGCCGAGCCGAAGGCGTCCCTACCTATCAGATGGTAGAGACGCCTACGCTTGGTGTAGACCCTTTTCGCAAGCTTTAACGATATATACATGGCACGTGTTTTTGACTGCACAAGAGCATTGGAGAATGGCGTACATAAGGTAGCTTCTGCATAGCCGGCTATTTTGCCACCTTTGTCCTTAATCATAGACGATATAGAAGCCACAGCTAGAGAGCTGAATGTATCACGCAGCGAGGGATGTATGGCGTCGGGTGCATATATGGGGTTCGACATTGCCTTCAAGATACGCAAATCTTGGGCTTTGTATAATTCAATGCTATCCGGTATCTTCGGTATAATACGGCTTGTTTCTCTTCATGAATGGTACAATATAGGGTGTATACTATACCGATCCATATAATATAAGGTCTATACTAGTTCTATTTCGTTTAAAACGATGTGATGTTGGCTATACTATGGGTATGAATTATAGTTTTTTGGGGCACCAGCGTTTGCTGGGTTTTAATATATATTATATTGGGTTCGATTCCTCATGGCGTTGGTACTCTACAATAGTGTTGTGCTTTTGTTTGTATTCTTTTGTAGCTTTACTTAGGGAACTTGGAGGCCGGCGCTACCTAGGCTAATAAAGCGGGTGTCTACTAAGCCTGAAGTGTAGCTAGTATTAAATGACTGTGCTCCACCGTTATATATGCCGTAGTACTCTATAGTAAAGTTAACTATCACGGGGTAGACTTTGGTAGGAGTATTACTATAGATATCTATTAAAACGACGGGCTGAGCCCTACCGCTAGCCCTATCGGGACTAGGGTAATATTAAGATTCTAATATATTAAGGCCAAATCCTCCATAGAATAATTAATATCTTTTATACTATATATTATTATCTTAACCTCGTGTTAAATAGTAGTAACGACGATATTAATATAGAATTATACTTCTTCTATATTAGTAAGAACGATTATATTAATTATAAATAATAAAATAACTTTTAAAACGGTTAATATACTCTCTATTAACTACTATATTTAAAATAATTTACTCCGTATCGATAGCGAGTTTTATTTATATTATATTTATTTAATATTTCTATACTATACTCTATTACTTTAAATAAATATTTCTAAACTCTTTATTAAATTATTAAAATAATCTATTTAATACTCTTTTTATTTAGGGTATTTATAGTAAATACTAAACTAAGTATTTAGAACGTCCTTTTATTTATTTCTTTTTTATTAATATAATTATTTATTTTAATATATTATTTATTAAATAAACGTCTAGCCTAGTAAATATATTATTAATTATATTTTTTACACTTCCGCTACAAAAAAAGAATACTAGAATACTAGTTTTTTAATACTACTTTTATTATTTACCTAGTATTACTACTTTTAGTATTTATTATTAATTATTACTTTAGTTATTACTCTAGAAGAAATTTAATTAAACTCTATTATAATTAATTTTACTTTCTATTTATAAAAATTCCTACTATTAAGTAAATATATTTTAAAATAAATAAAAGTTATTTTTAATATTAAACGAGTAGTTATTTAAATAGTTATATAGTCTTTTAATCCTCTTATTAAAGTACCTCTTTAATATTCGTTAAAAAGAGGCTAGAAAGCGAAGTAGTTTAATAATAACCTCTTGGAGTATATTAAGTTTAAATAACCTATTATATAGTTACTTTAAGTTATTAATAAAATAATTATAATACCGTTTATCGATATTTTCCGAAGGAATATTAAAGAGCTACGTTAATATCTATAAAAAAAGTAACTTTTAAAGAACGAATTTAAAGATAAAAAAATTATAACTCCTCCCGAGCCTAAATAACTTACTATGAATTCCGAATAAATAATATAATTTATAGAATCGCTAGAAATTTAGACTTTTATTATTATATTAATAACTAGGATAAAAGAAGACTCGATAGGATTTTAAGATTTATTAAAAATAAATAATTTAGTTAATTAAAACAATATTAATACTAGGGTAAATACCTAGAATAAGTTAAAACTCGAAGAGATTAGATTCTTCGATTTTAAAGATAATAAAAAGAATAATTTATTTACTTTAAGAAATATACTATATATAAAAATATTTTCGACTTTAAAGATCGCGTTAACGATATAATTAAATAATACGGCGAAGAGAAAGTATAAAAGTTTTTATTTTTATATCTTAAAGGAGTAGCCCTTAAATAGTTCTCGAATAAACTAAATATTAATATTAAGGTATTAATATATACCTTCGCTAATTTTAAATAAATAAATTATCTTATTAAACGATTTAAAATAAAAACGCTAGAAGTTATATATAAACTTTATTTTAATAAATATAAATTCGTTTAAATACGTATTAATAAAACGCCTAGATAATATATAAATAAAATATTTAATTTAATTAAAGCCGCCGATATTTTTAGTATATATTAATAAATATCTATAATCTATAATTATATTAACTCTAATTTCAGGTCTTTTATTAATCCGCCTAAATTTAGTATTTTATTAAATAAATTCCTTAATTTATTTAACGTTAAGGAAGAAACCTAGCTAGGAATAATACGAAGTAATAAAATAATTAAATCTCTACCGTCTTTTAAATTAAAGGGTTTACGGTAAAACTAGTAGAATTATTAATAATTTAACCGGTTCCGGTTATAGTAGAACTAGTTACTTTAAATTACTTTTTATTAATTTATTAATCCGGCCTATTAGAATATACTAAATATTCTTTAAATATAGTAATAGTCTTATTAAATTTGACTATTACTTATTTAGTTATAAATTATTAATAATAGTACTAAAAATATATCTTTCCCTTTTAGAAATAGAAATCGTCTTAACTTTTAACCGCGCTAAGAAAACCGCGGGCCTATAACCGGTAGTTATAATTTTAATTATTTCGGGTAATAATAAATACCCCCTAAGTATATAATTACTTATTATAGAACCGAGGTATAAAAGGACTATTCTTAAAAAAAAATACTATAGAGTTATAAATAGAAGAGTAATCTATATTTAATATTAATTACGTTAATAAATAGAGCTAGGATTAATAATAAAACGATTATTATAATAAATAAAACGAAATAACTAGTTATTAAATAACTATTTTCGATTCGCTTAAATAAATCGAGTACTATATATATAAAGAGTCGTTCTCTTTTCTATAAACGTATTATATATATATTTTAGAAGTTAAGATTTAGGTAGGAACTTTATTAAAATCTCTTACCTTAAATATTTAATTATAAATATTATTTAAAAGAATAAATAGTCTTTAGTAATAAACGAGAATACGGAAACCTATTATTAAATTAAAATAAATAACGAATTACTGAAATAAAAGCCTATTATTAAATTAAACTACGACTCTTCCAAAAATACGGGAATAGGATAAACGTTTAGGAAATATTAATATACCGATATTCGGGTCGGCCTAAACCCTAGAATTAAAATAGAAAAGAGTTATAAAGATATTAACTATAGAGTAACTATCGCCGACTATAAATTTATAGTATATTTTCTTCTAAAAGTTAGAATCCGTACTATAATAACTTTACTCTAAATTACTAGTATTAATATTAACTACTATATTATTTCTAAATATATCGTTACCTCTTTATACTTCCCCGGGAAAAATAAAAACGGTAATAAAATAATAATAACCGAAACCGCCTCTAAGGAAGTCTATATTATAGATAATTTTAAAATAAATATATTTATTAGTATAGACGTTATGACCTCTAAAGAGATAAATATATTAATATCTCGATAAATAATTTATATTAATAACTACGATATAAAGTACTTTATTAATATTTATTTAAAAAGTATAAATATAAACTAGCCGGTATATATTACGAAAATAAAAGTTATCCCCCTATAAACTACGATAATTATCGAAGTCTATAAATTTATACTACTAGTATGAGATTATTTCTTTAAACTAGTAGATACTAACTTATACTTCTTTACCGGAATTATTAATAATAGAATAAGATTAATATTTATAAAGAATGAGACGGATAAATATATTAAAATCTCTAGGAATATAAAGTTAGGCTAAGTAGTCGAGGTTTAATTTAATAACTACTATAGTATTACTATAGACGATAACGACGTTCGCGAGCTCGTTATACGAAGGCCTCTATAAAAGTATAAAGAAACTTTTATTAAAAACGCTTTTAATAATATAATTACCGCTAGTATTAATTTATTACTTTTTGAATAGTCTTTAAAGTATAAAGATATAGAGAATTTAATTAATTCCCGGCCTTCTATTCTATTAATAGAAATAACTATTTCGGTAAAGAATAATATCTTCTTAAATAGTATTATTATTTATAGTAAATAACTAGAGCTAGTAAAGGTTATTAATTAATTCTTTATATTTTAAATAAAAGGAGGCTTTATTAATATTCTAGAAAACGAATAAATATATATATTATTTCGCGCCGACTAAGAAGATAAAGTATTTAGAATAATATATATTTATCCTATAAATAACGAGAGCCGGAAGATTATTAACGAAATCTTTAATATATTATATATTTAGGGACGGTTTAAATAAATAATATAAACTATTTTATTTAATTTCCTAGTCTTCGTTATTTAGATTATAAAATTAGACGGTATTAAAAAGAGTCGTACTATTATTAATATTCGAGGTTTAAATACTATAGTTATAGTAGATATCTATTATTTACCTCTATAGAATAATATAATTAACGCCGTTAAGGGTTATTATTAAATTATCGTTATCGACGCCGTTAATTTCTTCTATTAATAGTGTATATACCTTAAAAATAAATATAAATTTACTATTATATTATACCGCGGCTAAGAGACTTTTAATATTATAGTAATAGAATTTAAAAACTCGCCTATATATATATAATAATAAATAGACCGGATCTTATATATTTATAAAATATTCGCCCGAGTATATATTAATAACGTTATAGTATTCCCTTAGACCCTCGAGGATTATATTTAATATTTATATATAGTGTTTTTTTATTCGTTAAATTTAATATTTTAATTAACCCTAAGAAGGCGTTTATTAGTTATTTATTAATTATATTATTTAGTTAGAAAGTTAACTCGTTCGGGCTATTAACTTTTAAAGAAAAGTTCATAACTATTAAATAACTAGTTTTTCTTTAAATACTAGTAGTATTTAAAATATACCTAGAAATAACTAGTTGTCTAAGAGATTATATTAAAGATTATACTACTCTAGTTAAGTCTTTATAAAATAAGAAAACCGCGTTATTAAATAAAATACCCCCTATAGGCGCTTAGCGATAGGAATATATTAAAAAGACTATTTTTAAATTATTTTCTCTATAAGAGATTCGTTTATTTAAAACTATTTGAAATACGCTTTCGAAATCTTTCTTTCTATATTATTTCGATAATAAAAAGGAACTATTTATCGACTTTAATACTAGTAAAGAATTCGGTTACGAGGTTATAATTTATTATATTATAAAAGAATTAAAAAACCCTTATCCCGATTAAAAATAAATTTAGTCTATTCTTTTCCTTAACCGACTTTTTAAAAATATAGAAATATATTATTAACCTACTAAAATAGAACTAGTAGGAATAATATAAGTATTTATTAAAGTTAAATATATAATCGAATTAGCCCCGAAGATAATCGTCTATATTAATTATAAAGCTACGTTTAGTATAATTAAATAAATAAATATAACTATTTTATCTACGGTAAAGATTAATTTACGTATCGTACGGGCCTTAAATTATATTTAGTATTTTCAAAATATAGAGATCCGTTATAAACCTAGTATTAAATATATAGTACTAGATACTTTATTCTAACTATATTAAAAGGACGTAGTTAAAGACTTTTTAGAAAGCGAGCTAGATATATTTTAAATATATATATATAAAGTCTATATATTAATAGAAATAAATATATAGTTTAAGTAAGAATTATTTTAAAAGTACTAGAATAACGACTTTTAGGCCAAAATAAATTATATATTTAACTATAATATAGAAATAGGCGAGGACGTTATAAATCTTCTATTTTCGAAAGAGGGTAACGACTTAATATAATATACTAATAATTTAACTACTAATCGCGTATATATATTAAAGTATTTATATATACCTTCTTTATATATTAAAACTTTATTTAATATTATATATTCTAGTTTATATATAGGAAGATATAAGTACTATAAAATAATAACTAGGTACTAGTATATATATAAACTAAATAAGAAACTAGGGGAGTATTTACGATATTAATTATAATATTAATTATTCGGTACTCTTAAGTATAAGTTTTATAAAGTATTATAATTTATTTTTATACCGCCCTCTTCTTTTTATATAATTTTTATCGATTTTATCCTAGCCTTACCTCTTTCGTAGGAAGGATTCGATAATATTATAATTATTATATATAAATTTTCCCGAAAGATAACCGCGATTCTAGGAAAATTAATATAGAAAATAAAGTAATAAATAGATATACTTTTATATTATTTATATTTAATAAATTAAAGTATTCCGAAAGTTATTCTTTCCGACCGCGACTATAAATTTATAAATACCCTATAGAAGATTTTATTTAATAAGTTTAAAATAAATTTAATATTCTCTATTATTTATTATTTATAAACGGATAAATTAAACGAGCGTATAAATTAGACTATTAAAATTATATTACGATTTTAGATTATTATTTTATAAAACTTTAAAACCTAGAAAGAAATATTATCTTTTATAATTATATAATATAATAATATATTTTCTTAACTTATTAATTATATTTTAAATAAAGTAGTTTTCGGTTTTATTAATAATAATATATTAAACCTAGGAAATTAAAAGAATAACGTTTTATTAAAAAAGTTAGTATATATTTAAATTTCGGATATAATTACCTTTATTTAAATATACGATAAAGAGTATTATAATTGTATTTATTATCTTTAATATTTCCGTGAAGAGGACTAGGCCTTATTACGTTTATATAAAAATTATAATATTCTAGTATTATATATTTACTAGTCGTAAATATAGTTAATAAATAACTAGTGTATTTAAGATTTTTAATTATATTAATAAGTTTATATACCGTCTTAATATCCTAAGAAATTAGAAGATTTATAATATATTTTTAATAATATAATTAAAGTAGTATTTATTTTTAAATTAAGACTTTTTTAAATATCTACGACCTATTAACCTTAAAGTAATAGAAACCGAGCGAGACGATTTAAAGCTAGAATAAAAACTAGAGTATATCCTCGATAACCGCGTTATTAAAAAGAGGAAGAGTTATATTACTAAATACCTTTTATCCTAGAAAGACTAAGGATCTATATAAGACCGTTAAATAAATATTAAGAATATTTTCGCGGACGAATTTATTAAGGAATATAAATAATAAATTAGATACTAAACTAAATTCTTCTTCTAGGGTCGATAATTCTAGAAGTATAATTATATTTCCTTTTTATATTATCGCCCTTTATCTACTTTTATTAAGAAATAATCGTTATATTAAATCTACTTATCGAGCTCTATTTAGAGTACGGGTACTACGATAATATTAAAGAAATATTATACCGAGAATTAATAAAACTACTTTTTAATAATTTTAAATTATTCGCCTAGTCGTATATAGAGTTATATAGCCCGAATATTTTAATAATATATTATTTATATATTTCTTTATATAGATTTAAATATATACCCCTCGTTATTATTACTTCTTAACTAGGTAGTATATTTATAAGAGAAAGAACTTCGGATAATATATTAATTATATAATTATTTAGCCGAATCGGGACTAGCTCCGCGCTAAAATAATTTTAATTTTAAAAGTATCGTTAAACGACTTTCCCTAGCTAGTTAGGTTTATATTAAGACTTTACTTTTCTAATATATACTTAAGGCCCTAGTTCTTTAGTATTAATACTTTTATAATACTATATATATATACCCCTATTTTATTAATATTATAGATTTTATTATTAATTATTTATATTATCTTTATACCCCCCTATCGCCTTACCTCGTTATCGCGATTTTAAAAACTTTACGGCTCTACGTTAAACTTTAAGACTCTACAGGCCTATCCGTAATTAATCGATAATTTAAAATATATATTTCTTATTTATTTACTTCTATATATAGACGTTATTTATATTATTATTTACGATACCCTATATCAGTATATTAACGAGGGCGTTAACTTCTTTCTTTTAAAAAAGGCGATTTATTACGGGGTAGACTTTAATAAAAGTATTATTATAAATATCTACTAAAACGGCGGGCTAAGCTCTACCGCTAGCCCTATCGAGACTAGGGTAATATTAAGATTCTAGTATATTAAAGCTAAATTCTTTATAGAATAATTAATATTTTTTATATTATATATTATTATATTAACCCCGTGTTATTGACTTAAGATATTATTTTACCGAAGATAATAATCTTTACTTTAAATATAATTATATCTAAATAGAGAGTATATTATTAGTATAATCTTTCCTAAAATATCTTATATAATTATAAAGATATTATATTATACTAAAACTAACTTTATAATAATTATTAAATATAGTATATAGATCCTATAAAGAGAGTATACGGCGTAGTTATACTATTTATATTATAATATTATATTATAGTTTCCGGTACTTTAGAGTTTTTTTTAAAAATAAAAAATTTAGAGCCTTTACTCTAATTTTTTAAATATTAATTTTATTATTTAAATTTAAAGATTATTTTCCTATTAAGATTTTATATTTATTTTTATATTATTATAAATATTTTAAATATTATAACTTAATAGTTTTAATCTCTTTTAATTTTTTTAAATAATAATTTATAAAAAATATAAAAAACCTCTTTAAAAATAATTATCCCGAAGGCGAGATATATAAAACTTATACTCTAGACGAAAACATAGGAGATTTATTAAAGAATATTAATTTTACGATAAATTAACGACTTATAAAATTAAAATATAAATAAAAAACCCTTAAGAAAGAGGCTTCTATTATTATAATTTAAAAAAATATTGAAAATTTACGACGTACTATCGTAGGTAAAGGAGATAAGGAAATTAAAAATAATTATTAAAAACTAAATATAAAAAACGAAAATAACCCGATAATAAATCGTAGTTAAATTAATTTTAATATATTAGTAAAGTAATAAACCCGTATTTTATTAAAAAAGACGGAAAAGGCGTTTAAATCTATTTAGTTTATATACTAGCCCTAGAGATCGATTTAATACCGGAGTTACTAAATATATATTTAGTACCTCGATTTATTTTAAATAATTTTAAATTAATTAGAATAAACTAGAGTAAATAATACCGGCGGTAGATAATTAAATATATATAATAATAAGTAAATTATATAATCTATAATACCGCGCTAGTTTAGAGGGTATTTCGCGCGTATATAATTTTTATAAATCGACGTAATTTAAAATCTAAATTAAATTAGTATAATTATAATACTCTATATAGTCTTAGCGAGCTACCCGGCGCTAGTAGAAAATCACGGCTTTAAAATCTTAAATCCGAAGTTACTATTTTTAGATTTTTTATTTAAAATTTTTTTTTTTTTTTTTAAATAACGTTCTCTTTTTATTATTTTTCCGCCTAAAGTAGTAAAATATATATTTAATACCTCGACTCTTCTCGTACAATCTCCCGCTTTACCGATGTATAAATTAAAGTAATTTATAATTATCGAAACTATAAGATTTCTATATAAAGAATCCGTAAAATTATTAAAAATAGATTTATAATATAGAGATTACGTTCTATTTAATACTTATAAATTTTCGAAAAAACGAAAAAAAGATTTTATATATCCTATTTAAAGGGGTAAATTAAGAAATTATAAAATAAATATAAAGAATCTTATTTAATAAATATATTAATATAGAAGTTTTTTTCGAATTATTTATTTAATATAATTAAAGACTCTTTAAACCGAGTTATAAATATAAATTTTAAATATTAATATATACGTTAGAGGAATAATTAATCAATATAAGATTTCGATATTTATTTTAAAATTTTAAAAACCGAGCTATTTTTTTATAATAAAGAATAATAAATAATTTATTTAATAATTTACTTAAGACCTAATATTTTAAAAGAAGTTAATCGAGTCTAAAGTATTCCTACTAAACGAACCGAATTTATATTACTCGCGGTACGTTATAAATATAATCTTAATCGAGATTTCAAGATATAAAATAATAATTAAAATAATTAATTAAGACCTCGAAAGAGGTATAAAAAAAATTGAAAAGTAGAAATAATAAAAATAAATCTAATATAAAGAGATAAAGTTTTAATAGTAGTAATTATAAAAATATAAATAAGAGATATATAACTCGCGGGAGCGATAAGAATCTTAAAGATATTAAATATTTTAATTATTATAGATTCGGCTACTACTTTAATAAATATCTAGAGAAAAAGATAGAGACTATTAACTATATCGGCGATTATATCGTAGAGTTAAAAAATAATAAACTCTCGAGGAAGTCTTTATTTTAAAGAAATAAAGAGAAATAAAAACTCGATCGAGTATAAATATTAATAACGAAGTTATAGCGAATTTAATTAATATCGATTTAAAACTATTTATATTAAAATAAATAAAGATCTACGAGCTAAGATAAATATTATTAATAAGATATTTATATAATAATATAATTTAGAGTATTTTAAAAGCGAGCCGCTATCGATTCCTAAATAAATAAATAGGTAATTTATTTTTTATTATAATATTTATAATATTATCTACTAGTTAACCGATTTATAAAAATAAAATAAAAAGTATAATAATATCTTTTACTTTATTATTAAAAAAGGCTCGTTTATTATTATAAATATATCGGTTATAAAAGAAAAAGAGTTAAATTAACTATAATATATAAACTTAACGGTTCGGTATCGCGCCGAATATATATATATTAGAATTATTTAAGGATTTTACGAAATTATTAAAGACGTAGCTAGTTATATATATATTAATTTATATTAAGGCTAGTTCCTTTAATTAAAATTTTATTAATAAAAACGAGGTTAGGAAAAACGATACTATTATTAATATAATATTTTTTAATAGTTCCGCTATCGTACCGCCTACGCTTCCCGATAAATTTATAAATTTTAACGATATTTTTTTAAATAAAGAAATAGGTTAATTATTATTATATAAAGATAACGACTATATAATTAATATAAAGAGTAACCCGTTATACGGGCCCCTTTATAATTTATTAAATTTAAAATTAATAAAGTTAAGGAGATACCTAGACGACGCTTTAATAAAAAATTAAATTAAATATTCTATTAACCTCGCTAAAACTCTTATCCTTTTTATTCTAAAAAAGAATAATAGACTACGACTCTATATTAACTACCGAGGTCTTAATAAAACTATTATTAAAAATCGTTATTTATTATCTTTAATTAATAAAATACTAGATTATTTAAATAATATTATATAATTCACGAAATTTAATTTAAAAGATATTTATTATCGAATAAAAATTAAGGAAAGCGATAAATAGAAGATAATATTTCGTATATAATATAATCTTTTCGAATATATAGTAATAGTATTTAGTTTAACGAATGTATTTACTACTTTTTAAATTTATATTAATAAATCGTTAACGGGTTTAGTAGATATATTTTATATTATTTATTTAAATAATATCTTAATTTATTTAAAGAGAGGTATTATAGAGATACTCTCTTTATTTATATAAATACTCCCCCGATTACTATATAGATACCCCTTTATATTAGGTTAGTAGTAGAGGTTACTATAATAAAATATAGTAAAATTATTTAGGCGACGTGGGTATATAGTAGTAAAATTACTACTTTATCCCTAATATCGTTAACGACGACGACATTATATATATTAATATTCTAAATAGGTAGATTTTCAAATATAGTATATAATTAAATAATATAACGAGTATTTAATAATAGAATCCTTTAGAATATACGTCTAATTATAGATAATAATAGAGGTTAAATAATTAATTATTATCTATAGTATTATAGTTATTATATATATAGTATATAAGGTTAGTTTATTAAGTAATACTAAATTTAACTAAATTAAATTATAGTAGAGATTCTACCTATATACTAATACTCCTATTTAGAAGCGACGACGTTATATATTAATAATAATACTAGTTTATTAGATAATACTGTCTATAGCTAGTCCTAGTATAACTAGTATATAAACGAATTTATTAGGGCCTACCGGCTTCGTTATATAATTAGTAATTATAACTAATATATTAATATAGATAATTTCTAATTTATACGTTTTCGATACTAATTACCTTATAAAATAGTAGTAGTTCCGAATATATTTAGTATACGAGTAGTTTACCGGGTTTAATAGTATCTTAATAATTAACTAATTATTAATATTAAAGTAAATAAAATTAAAGTTATTATTATTATATCCTAACTCTTTAAGGAGTAGGTTAAGGAATAATAACTCTTTAATAATATTAATTTAAACTATATATTTAGCTTTAGTTATCGATAAGATATATAGAGTTTACTATTTAAATAACTAAATAATAAATCTATTCTATAGTTATAATATATAATTTAATATAATATAACTAATATCTTTATAGTCGGCCTATGAGTTATTAATCTAGAGTATTAATTTACTCTTAAGGTTAAGACTAGCGTTATAAATATTCGGTTTATAATATAATCCTAGGTTTATAGTACTAGCTAAATATTTATAAATTCACTTTATAGTATTAAAATAAATACTAGTAGGGTTTATAGTATAACGACCGTATTTATTAATAATAAATACTAGATCGGGTTTAGTTATAGTTACTAATTATTATAATACTCCTATTAAGGATCTATATACTTTAGTCTCTTCTTTATTAACTTTATAATTATCGGGAGCCTTCTATATATCATTATCCTAGTTTATAGAAGTTATCGTCGAGTAGTATTTAAATATATTAATTTACTCGAGTAATTACCTAGTAAAACTAACCTAGTTAATATAAATAATATAATTAAGACGATCGCGAATAATCTTTATATCTAGATATTATGAGGTTTTATTTAAATATTTTATTTTAAAGTATTTATCTAGTTATTACTTTAGTAAATTAATACCGAATTTAATAAATATAAGAATAAAAATATCGTCGATATAAATAGCTACTATTATTCCATTTTTATAAACAAATATTAAATAGTCTTTATCGAGATATTTATATCTATTTACCTAAAAGAAGGTACGAAGAGTATTATATTATTCGTAGGGTAATTATTTGAGGTTATATAAAATATATTTTAATAAATAAGTAATATTACGATCCCTATTAATATATCTATATAGTTATTCGATATAGACCTTCTTTTATAGTAGTGTTTCTAGGAATATTAAAACTATATCTAAATACTTTATTTCCTAGTTATATTTAGCCTCTAATATTAGTAGGATTCGCTAACTTAAAGACTTCGTTATTAATAAAAAGATTTTATAGTAATTAAGACCCTCGATTTACCTAAATCCCTTAGTAATCCCTTAGTAACCCAACGGGTTTTATATTAATTAAGTACTTTTATTAAATCTAGTTTAATAGCTAGTACCTACCGTCCTAGTAGTACTTTTTTATTTAGTAGTACCGGAATAAGATCTTAAACTCTACTATTTATAAGGTTGTTTAATTCTTCGGTAAATACTATATACTATTTATTCTTATCGGGTTTATTTAGTACTTTTTATATTCTTAATAGAATAATAAGAATATTATCTAATTTAACTTTATTAACTCTTAATATAAATCCGCGTTTAATATATTACTTAGTATTATAAAGTTCGGGATAATTAATTTTATCCCGGTTTCTATTAGTTTTTAACTACGGAACTAGTTCTTTAAAATTATTATCTAATGTTTCTACTTCTTAGATAAGTAATTTAGTCTTTTAGGAAAATACTTTAACCTCGTTAAATACCGGTATAATTATAAAGTTATTAATAATAGTTTTACTAGTAAAGTTATCCTCGTTTATAAATTATATTAATATATAATTAATACTATCTTTAGAAAAGAAATTTTAAATATTATTATATATCTTACCCTTTAATTCTTTATTAATAATAGTATCGTTAAATTTTATTTATAAGTCGCGAAAGACTTACCTCTTTTTAAAGTCTTATAGACGGTATTAATTTAATCCTTTATAATTAAGGAATTTATATTTTTTATTTTTATTATCTAGTTTCTTAAATACCGGATTTATATTATATATATAAATAACGTAGCCGAAAATATATATATAATCGAGTCGGGGTTTAAATCTATACTAGGCCTTAAATAGGGTTATTCTATTAAATACCTTAATAGGCGAGTGGTTTTTATAATAAACTATAAAATTTAAGACTTCGCCCTATATAAATTAAAATAATCCGGTATTATTTAGAATACTTCTTACTCTCCCGAATAGGGTACGAAAAGTGCGTTTAATAACCGGGTTTTAACTTGGATTATAAGGAGTTAATAACTCTTATTAAATCCTACTTTTTTTTAGAAAGTTCTAAACTTTATAATTAATATAAATAATTTTATTATTAGTATTTAGTCGCTTTACTAGATAACCTTAAATTAATATTTAATTTAAATAATTCTTAATAGTAATTAATACGTCGGATTTTCTCTTTAATATCGTTATAAATATTATATCGGTAGTATTATTTATAAAGAATTTAGTATAAGAGTATTTTTTAAATATTTATTTAATTAGTCCTCCCCCTATAAGATTAGAGTATATAAATATACTCTTTACTATTTCCCGTTTATTAGGGTTTTAACGACGAGGTTAACGAGATAATTCCTTAATTTATTTCTTTATTATATATAATTTATATAGTTTATAATCTAGAATTAACTTTTGAAAACGATTTACTTCGTTAATATTAATTCTCTTACTTATAGTCGCTAGCTTCTTTATATCCTATATATTTAGGTATATTAAATACTAGTATTATTTATTTTAAAAATAATGATTTACCGGGTAATTATATAATGATTTTAATATATATAATATTTTGGAATATTTTAAATCTAGTAAATAACTAGTATTAAAACGTGTTCTTAATAGTACTTTCTAATTTTTAGAATTTATAATATTAAATCTACTATTTACTATAGTAGTAGAATATTCCTTTTATTCGAGAGTAGCGACTAAGAGTAAATTATAGTCTATTCTAGGTATATAATATATATTAGTAAAAATAATTTAATCTAGTTTACTATTATGAGATAGACTATGAATAAACTAAACTATTAATAGTTTATAAATATAGTTTGGTTTATTAATAATAAGTTTATTTTTTTAAAGTTATAGAGTTGTAAACTAGTTATATAGTTAGTGCCAAGGGCGCGCTAGTCCCAATCAAGTATAAGGCTTGGTATTTCGTGATACTTACTATCAATAATTATTAAATAATATATAAATTCTATACTTTCTATACGAAGATATTAATTATTAATTTTATTAAAAGAATCCTTATATAGTTTATAGGATATAAACTTGGTTCTATCCTATAATATATATATATTAGAGGTAGTATTTACATAGACTACGTCTTCTTTAATATTATATACTATATCGGTATTAATGGATTTCTATTTAGTCGTAAATAATTTAATTTATATAAAATTATCTTTATCCTAATTTTGAACTATAGCCTTATTCGATGTTTTTAGTTTCTCTTTCATAAGGTATTCTTTACTAGTAGATAATTTCTAGTCTTTAAAACATTATATAGAGTTAAGGAAATAATATTTATTCTTTTTATAATTAGTATAGTTATAATAAATATATTTATCCTTCTTTTTAATTTTTTTACTATTATTAATAATAGAAAGTATAGTAGAAGGTTTCTCTTTACTAGGTTTATCCTATTTATTAAATCTAGTTATAAAAATATATTAATTTTCTTCCTTATCCCTAATTATCCGGTTATATTAACTAATTACTACTATTATATTATTAATACTAGGTTCTTATTTTGAATCCTTAACGGATTAAATTATATTAAATAGTAGAGGCGCTAGGCTCTCCTTAAGTCTTATTTAAAAGAATATATTAAATATTTATTTAGGTACTATTAACCTTATTTCAAATAAAATTTAATTTACTACTTTAATTTCTAAGATATAAACCTCGATAATAGTATATTTTAACGAGTCGGCTTTTAAGATTTCAAATATTACTTTATTTCTAGTACCTAGATTACTTTTATTATATAGTTTTATAAATATAACTTATTAGCCGGTAATTAACTCGATATCTTTTATATACTTCTATAGGCCTTCTTTAATATAGAATATTATCTTAATTATAATCTTAGTATTCTTTTTATCCTAGGCCTTAGTCTTCTTTTACTATTTTAATAACTCTTTTTTATAATTTTTCTTTTCCTCTTTAATAGAGAGTCCTTCTATTTCTAGTTCTATAAAAGTAATAAATAGAAAATCTTTACTTAATATTATTTAATTAATATTATTAAGAACGTATTTATTTATTATTTTATATTTGAATTTAGGTTAATTCTTCGGCTTATTTAACTTCTCAATTTTAAACTCTAGGTAATCCGTTATAGTTATTAATTACAACTATATAGACAAAATTTAAAAGTAGATCTAGGGGTACTATTAAAATCGTTATATATATAATTTAACTACTTCTTTAAACGTATTTATTAAGAGGTAGCGAATATTAAACCCGGGTTTATAACTTTTTAGAATATATATTTAATTATAAATAATAATAGAGGTTAAATAATTAATTATTATCTATAATATTATAATTATTATATATATAGTACGTAAGGCTAGTTTACTAAACAACGCTAAACCTAACTAAGTTAGACTATAGTAGAGATTCTACCTATATATTAATAGAATCGCTATAGAGTAAATATAAATAGGATTTTCGTTATTTTCGCTTTTATCTTAGCCGAAAAACGCGCCTATAATAGAAATACCTTAAATCCGACGTCTTTTTTAGAAGAAAAAAACTATTTTAATATTACTAAATTAGTCTAATTATTAAATTAAGTTATTAAAGCCTATTCTTGTATTAATATACTATATTCACGGCCTTAAGAGCCTAGTAACACTGTCGCCCTAACTAGAGTTAACTCTAGCGCTGGCTCTAGCGCTGGCTCTAGCGCTAGCTCTAGTATTAGCGCCGACGTAATAGAGATACCTCGCCGTAGGTCTATAGTTATCGTTACGGTAAAATAAATTAATTCGGGGAAGTATTTATTTTAAGAGAAATAATAATACAACGGTATAATTTACTAGCGGTAGATATATTAATAGTTACGATAATCTCCGCTATTAACTTAATATAGGGGGGGTATTTATATAGTAATTAGAGGAGTATTTATATAAATAAATAAAATATCTCTATAATACCTCTCTATTTAAATTTAAAAGAGAAGTATATTAATTATATATAATAAATCCTCGAATATTTATAAAAATATTCTTTATTCGCGAGTCTTAAGAAATACGAGTTCTTTACTCGATTAATTAAATTTCTAGGATTTATCGTAGGTATCGAAAATATATCGATAAATAAATATAAAATTAAAATAATTTAGTCCTAGCCAAAACTAAAGTCCTTTTATAATATATAAGTATTTTTAAACTTTATTAATTTTTATCGTCGATTTATTTATTATTACTCGTAAATAATAGACTTAGTAACGAGTTTATTAAAAAGTAGTTAAAATAATAAAAAATTTAGTTTATTTAAATAACTTAAAGAAGTAGAGTAAATATTTTATTTATTTCGCGATTTCTTTATATATATACTTATTCTTATATACTTTAATCTAGAATTAAAAATTTGGATTAAAATAGATACTTCTAATTTTACTATAACTACGATTTTAATATAATTATAAAATAATAATAAATAATATCCGGTCGCTTTCTAGTCTCGTAAAATATAAGATTTAAAAATTCGATACGAGATTTATAATAAAGAGCTCTTTATAATTATTATAATATTTAAATAATAATAATATTATTTTAAAAATAGTTTATATAAAATAGAAATCTTAAGTAATTATAATAACCTAAAGAGTTTTATAAATATTAAGTAATTAAATAATCGTTAGGTATATTAAATAATAAGATTTTATCTTTTAATTTCTTAATTTTATATTATTCTAGGAAGAGTAATTTAATTAATAACTCTTTACGTCGTTTTAATTATAAAGACTAGAATAACCTTTTAAATAATATATTATTTATATTATAATAAAAGTTATTAAATTTAAAAGGTATTAATTAAGGTCTTATTTTCACTATAATATAAAATACGTTCGTAGATATAAAAGATCCGGATATAGATAATATTTCGCTAGCGTTAAATAGTATATCCGTAGGCGTTATATAAAACTTAATATATATAAAACTTATATTATTAGGGTCGTTAAGATTTATTATAAAAAAGAATAATATATTTATCTAGGCCTAAGGAGTTAATATCTAGATAGGAAATTCTAAGAAATTTAAATAAAATACTTATTTAAATCGATTATAATATAATAGAGGAACTATTTAACTCTATCGCTAGAATTATAGATTATAAACTATTTATTCTATATATTATTACTAAATTAATAATATTTTATAAAACGGTTTATAATATTAAGAGTTTATTAATAATTAAAATAATTCGCGCTTTATAAAAGGATAATTCCTACTCGTAAATAAAAATCGCCGAGATTATATAGACGAATTACTAGCGTTCCGCCGGAGTATAAATTTTAGATTCTATATTAATTTTTAAATATAATAATAAAATCTATATATTTAAAAAAGAATTAGTCCGCGAAGAGTTACTAGAATAATATTATAACGATATCTTAACGGGGTACTTTAGTATTAAGAAAATAATAAAATTATTTATTAAAAAATATTTCTAAAGTACTTTTAAGGCCGACGTATAAGAATATATTAATATATATAATATATACTAGCGGGTTAAGATATATCGATATCGTTTTTATAATAAAATTAATTCTTTATTATATTCTATAGAGTCGTAGAAGGAAATTATAATAGATTTTATTATTAATTTACCCTTAAATAAATAGTACGAATATATTTATAATATAGTCTTTATAGTTATAAATAAATATATAAAGATATTTTAATAGATTTTAATTACTAAATTAATCGACTTTATAAAATTAATAAAGTTAGTATTCGAAAAAATTATCCTAAAGTTTAAAGTTCTTAATAGGAATATTTTTAATAGAGGTTTTATATTTATAAATATAGTTTAATTAAAGATATATTATTTAATAAAAATTAAAAAGCGCCTAAATATCGTATTTTATCTATAGATAAATAATTAGATAAAATACTAAAACTAAACTTTAGAATATTATTTAAAAACTTTTTATTTAAGCGAGTAAAATAACTAGGTAGTACTTTTATTTATAATAAAATAAATATATTATAATATATAGTATATAATAATAAAATAGATATTATTTATAATTATATATAATTATAATCTATCTCTTAAACCGCGTCTTAAGGGCGAGATATACGAGGGAGAAATACTATTAATATAAAAAAGAATTAAAAAATTAAATACTTTAAAAGAGTATTTAATAAAAGTTTAAATTATCGCGGTTAAAGCGTAGAAATATAATTATAATAAAAGATATAAATCGAAATTATTTAATATAAATAACTTTCTATTATTATTAACGAAAAATTTAATATAAAAATAATTATATAAAAAACTCTTTTATAAAGTAATTAGATTATTTAAGATTTTAAATATTATCGGAATATAAATATACTGCCTAATATTATTAATTAATTACCGAATTTATAACATTTTTTATATATTACTTCTAGAGTCGTATTATTAATAATAGAGTAATATTTCGATTCTTAATATACTTCTACCGGAATTAATAAATAATACGAACGAATAAAAAGTAAGAAAGGTACTAAAAAAAATAAAGAGCGAGGTACTTTACTTTATAAAATAACTAAGATAACTAAAGACCTTTAATAAATAGATTAATATAAATACTTTAAATAATATACTAGAACTACGAGGAGTATTCGAGGAGAGTATATAAATAGAAAAGATATAGAAAATAAAAAGTAAAGAAAGTAAATATTATTAATTACTAGTTATTATTAACTACTTTTTATTAATAAACTTCGAGCGAAATATATCTTTACGACTAGCGTAGCGCTCGTAGGTAAACTTATATTTAAAGCGGCTAACTTTCTTAATTTTAAGACTCGATTATTTATAAATAAAAATACGACTGGGAAATCTAGTTAAAAAATAAGAACTAGAAATAAAATTAAAATTAGAATTATTAATTTTATCTTTAACTTCTTCTTTAGAAATCTTATAAGAAAACATTAATTTATTTAATATATAACGATTTATATTCTTTATACCGTCGTATTAAAAGCGAGGCTTAAAAGAAATAAAATAAATAATAATATTCTTAATTAAAAAAACTTTATATCTAGATATTATAGCTCGTTATATACCGTTAAAGAAAAAAATAAGATTAATAATAAGGCGATTATAAAGAATAAATTAATTAAATTAATTAATAACGGGATTAAAACCGAGAGGAGAGTCGTATTAATATAGGATAATTCAAGTATAAATATAAAGATAATTTTTTATTGTATAAAGTTTACTACTTTAACTATTAACTAAATTAGTAAACTAGTTATATATTAAATATCGTAATATAAATAAAAAAGATAATGTCCTCGTGTAAAGTAGTAGTACGTTATATACGCCTGCGCCCCGCTAAAGGCGCTAGTATATTACATACGCCTACGCCCCGCTATTTCTATAATATTATTATTTATCGATACGGGGTTCTAGCCTTAGTATCGCGGGGTTCTAACTTTTAGTAATTTTATATCGAGTTAATATTCCCCCGTTTTATTAGAATCCTTAGAGATTAATTCTATTATTAAATCTAGGATTTAAAAACTACCTAGTAATAAACCCCGTAACTACTTTACGTCTTTTATATTATTATTAAGCCGCTAGCTCTACGTTAATAACTTTAAATATTATAATTTTAATCTCTTAAACCTTTCTAAAGAAAAGACCTATTATTATTATAATATTAGCTTTAACCTCGGGACGTCTAGAAGAATTTAATAATAATAATATCGATTAACCCCTTTCCGATAACCCCTATCGTAAAGACGGTAATGAATTCGAAGGTATTATTACCCCCGAAGAGACCTTAAATATATAGTTTAAAGTTACTAGGGAAGAAAACCGTCGCCTTAAATAATAATAAAAGTTAGGGGTATTATAAACTTAAAATTAAGAGTTATCTAATCCTATTATTTCTACGCCCGCTAGTAGAGCGCTAGCGGAATCTACTATTTATAGTAGAGGTCCTTTAATTATTATACCTACTAGTAGAATAATAATAAGTTTAACTATACTTAATAGGGATATCTTTATTAGGGTGAAAATACTATACTTTAATAAAATACGTTCTTATAAAGGTACGAGCGAAGGTAAATATTTATACTAATTCCGCGACGTAAACATTAAATTTTTAATTAATCTTAAGTATTTTATTACCGACTATTTAAGGATTATATATTATATATACTCGTTAGAAAGTAACCCTTTAACGTAGTAATATAAATACTACGATTTATATAGTTTAGCTAGTATTATATTTAGCTTTTTTAAAAAGTTTCTTCTTAATTTAATAACGGATCTAGTTAACCGCCGTCTCCTCGTTTATAAGAAATAGGAGGAAGCTAAATAATAATCTTATTAAAAAATATCGTTATTTAAGGCCTACTTTAAAGAAATAAAAACCTAATTACCCCCGTTTTCGGAGGAGTATAAGATAAATTTCTTCTTAACTAAACTTAAACCTAAATTTAAAAATAAGATTCTTAATACCGGTAGTATATTTATTTAAAGGGAAGAAATTCTTATTTAGGTTATTATATAAGAAAAGAATCTAGAGTATATATAGTTAATAAACGGCTTTAATTTTAATTCGGGTTCCTTAATTAAAGAACCTTAATAAAAGAAAATTTATAATAAACCGAATTATTAAACCTAATACTAGCGATAGTGTTAAGTAAACGTATTTAAAAGAGAAAAGTAATAAACGTAAAGTTAATACCGCTAATTCTTCGTATAATAAGATTATCTATTATTATTATAAAACGGAAGGTTATATTAAGCCTAGATATCCCGATATAAATAAACTAGTTATATATATCGGCGCGGTATCGGTAAAAAACGATTAAGTTTAATTTACGCCTCGGAAGAAAGGTAAAAAAAATAATTAATAAAGATATACTCTTCTATTCTTTTTAAGAGTTAAATTACTCTTTAAAATAAAGTTAAATAACTTATTACCTTAATTAACTCGGGAGCGTAGATTAATTTAATCTTATAGCGGTTCGTCGTTAAAAACGATTTAGAACCTTATAACACTACCTTATTATTAACTAAAGTAATTAATAAGCAAAGTATATATTACTATAATACGTATTAATTAAATTATTAAATAGTCGATAATTAAAGTTAAGGGCGTAAATATAATACTTTATTCTATACTATAAACCTTAAAGATTTAGACATTATTCTAGGTATATTTAAATTACGTTAATTAAAGATATTAATTAATTTTAAGGCGGACTAATAATGGTTTAAAATTAATTATAGTAATTTATAAATTAAGGAACCGGCTAAGTTCACTAGTAGTTTTAAAAATAAACCGAATATATTCGCGGTCGTATATATTATAGTATCGCGAGGTAAATAAAAAGAACTTCCTAACCTAAAGATTCCTAGGGAACTTATAAGGTTTTATAATATTTTTTTTAACGAGAAAGCGAGTACCTTACTTATTTTTAAATAAGGGGATTACGTTATTAAAATAGAAATTAATAATAAACTATTTTATAGGCCTCTTTATAACTTATCTTAAACTAAATTATCGGAGCTTCGGTGTTATTTAAAATCTTTATTTTATAAGAGCTAGATCCGTTATTTAATTTCTTTAACTAGAGTATTAATTCTTTTTATACCTAAAAAGAATAATAGGCTATATCTTTACATTAATTACTAAGGTTTAAACGCGGTAATTATTAAGAATCGATACCCGTTACCCTTAATCACCGAGATATTAGACCGTTTATACGGTTCTAAAATCTTTACGAAGTTAAACCTTAAGGATACCTATTATAAAATCCGGATTAAAGAAAGTAATAAATAAAAAATTATTTTCCGAACTCGCTATAATTATTTCGAATATTTAATTATATCTTTTAGGCTCGCTAACGTACCGGCGATATTTTAAATTTATATTAACTATACGTTTATAGGTTTAGTAGATATAACGTATATTATATATTTAAATAATATCCTAATTTATAATACTAATCCGGCGGAGTATTAACGGTATATTAAATAAATATTTAAATAATTATATTAGTTCTAGCTATTTATTAATCTTAAGAAATACTAATTTAATACCGAAATAGTCGAGTTTTTAAGTTTTATTATATTTATTAATAAAGTAGTTATAGACCCGGAACGCGTTAGGACTATTAAGGAATAACTTTAACCGAAAACTTATCGGGAGGTATAAATCTTTTTAGGTTTCGTTAACTTCTATAGGCGGTTTATTTATAATTATTCTAGTATAACTACGCCGTTTACTAGCCTATTTAAGGGTAGTGAAGTAAATAAGAAAATAAGTCCGTTTAAATAAATAAACAGCGCTACGGAAGCGTTTTAGATTTTACGAGATATATTCGTAAACGCGCCTTTTCTACGTTATTACGATCTAATTAAATAATTATATATAGAGACGGATACTTCTAACTTTAGCCTTAACTTTATATTATTATAATAGGATAAGAATAATTATTAACGCCTTATAACGTTTTAGTCGCGGAAATTAAATCCCCTAGAATAAAACTATAAGACTTATAATTAAGAATTACTCGTTATCGTAGCGGTAATAAAATAATAGCGATATTACCTAGAAGGTAGCCCCTATTATATTAAAGTCTAGATTAATTATAATAATTTAAAGAGTTTTATAAAATAGAAAGAGTTAAACTTTAGGTAGGCTCGTTAGGTATTTAAATTAACTATTTATAACTTTAAAATCTTTTATCGGGCTAGAAAATTAAATCCTATTAATATACCGTCGCGGCGCTTTAATTATAAGAGAGTATCGCCGTTAAATATTAAATTATTATTAATACTTTAGAATAAACTTACTCTTTAGACTAACGGTTAATTATCGGAAAAAGATAAAGAAATAAAGGTAATTATAACCACTACTTTTTAAATTATAAAATTAAAAGTAGTAATTCTAAAACGGGACGTTATAATAGTACCTAAAATTATATACGATAATTCTAAAAAGTTTATTAAAACGTTAATTCGGGAATTATAAATTTATAATAATTAAGTAAACTCTTTTCGAACTAGAGCGAATATATTAAAGAACCGCCGTTATATAAAGAATAAGGTATAAGTTATAGACTCCGAGGGATTATTAAAATATAACGGTCGCCTTTATATATTAAAGGATAAAGCTCTAAGGGAAGAGTTTATAAAAAGATATTATAACGATCCTCTAGTAAGTTATTTTAACGTTATGAAGTTATATTTATTTACCCGAAAATTTTTCTAGGAGGGTAGCTTAAAGTAAATTACGGACTATATTAAAACTTACGATATATATTAACGGACGAAGGCGCCGCGATATCGTTTATATAACGAATTAAATTCGCTTCCTATTACTATTTAATTATAGAAGGAAATTTCTATAGATTTTATAACTAATTTACCGTTTAA
>JAABUK010003778.1_pt1 | contig 25250 bp, 17 predicted proteins | sample 5559141 | NCBI WGS metagenome assembly JAABUK01 (sample SAMN10711869, study PRJNA513367) | rock metagenome | isolation source: Antarctica rocks | place: Antarctica: Victoria Land, Pudding Butte nord | collected 2016-01-03 | reverse complement strand
CACTTAGAAGTAAGTGTTTAAGAATACTTAAGAGAAGCATTTAGAAGTATAAAACACAGACTATAAATTAATAATTATATAAATAAATATTTATCCCTTAGATTTATAATCTCTTCTTTTATAATTAACTTATATTATTAATTACACTCTGTCTTTAATTCTTCTATATAAGAACAGTAATTTCTATTCACAATCCTCTAATATCTAGATCTTATTATAGCTAGACTTAACAGTTTCTAACATTTTAATTATCTATCATCGAATATCAGTCACTCTATTACAAGAGACTTTATTAAATATAAACATATCACACTCTAAATATAAATCATCTTAAAGAGATATTACTAATATAGATCATATCTCTCTTAAGATTAATATTCTTAACACGTTTTATAAAGATAGAAAAAAGCTTAAAGTCTTCTTAATTCAGATTAATATATATATTTGATTTAACACTTAAAAGCTAAAAATAGTCGAAGCTAAAATAATATTCACAGTTACTTATCTCAGAAATGAAGCCTTTAATTAATTTGAATCTTATCTAATAAATTATTTAAAAAAGTCTATGAAAGATAAGAAGATCAAGACTAAAAGAATCTTCTTTAGTTATACTTATTTCAAGAAGTATATTTAACGGGTGTATAAAGAAGTGAACGAAGAGAGAATCGCTAAAAGAGAGATTTAGAAACTCCGATAAACAGACTTAATAATAAAATACGCATTCAAGTTTTAATAGATTACTTCAAGAATTAAATAGAATAATGCGGCACTTATAATTAAATATTATCTAAGACTAAAGAACTCAGTTAAGAACAAACTAACTTAAATTGAAAGATTAGATAAACTAGAAAGTCTAGTCGGCATATTTATTAAGATAGATAACTATTTATATAAAAGATAGATGAAAAAAGAATAAGAACGCTCTTAAGCATTCATCTCCAATAAATATTAGAAAGAAGAATATCAGTTAAAATAAATCTATTATCTTTAAGAGATAAATCTAAATACTATAAACTAAAAGAAATTTAAAGGAAAAATCAAGAGAGAAAAACTTTTCTCAGCATAATAAGAAGAGAGAATGAGAAAGAATTTATATCTCTATTATAGAAAATCAGAATATCGGGCTGACAGTTATCTTAATAAATAACAGCTACATGCAACCTTCAAAGAATCAGCGAAATAAGCGACAGAAAAACTTAATAATATCTAAAATACTAGCTGCGCAAATATCGAAACACCGATATTAAGAAAAGTCGTCAAATCATTTAAGCAGTTTTATAACCCCGAAATAATCAAATCATCTTATATATATCTCTTATAAACCGTTTATTATAATAATAATTGTATTATTCACAAATCAAATAAAGATGACTTAAAGTAATACTTAAAAAAACTTAAATAAAAAAGAATATAATAGTCGCTAAACGCCATCTTTAAGATATCACAAAAATAAGTCTTAAGTAATCTGAAATATAATGAGAACTATATAAAAATAATCACGAAATTTTAGGAACCTGCGTAATATATAAATATTGACTGTGAATTAAAATTATAATATTAATATAAGATATACGCACTTAAGAAAACATCTTAGAAAGTTAAAATAAAGTTATGATTAAGAATATATTATATAGAGAGCTGTTTAAATTAAAATCTAAGACAGATTTATTATTATTAAAGTAGTAACTTGCAAGAAGCTATCAACTTATATAAGATTAACACTCCCGCATATCTTAAAGAAGTTTAAAGTATAAGCATAATTTAAATTTTAAAACTCGAAAAATTAAAGATAGTAAGAATGATTTATAATAAAGAGTATCGAACCTCTTATAATTTATATGCACACTTTCCGTGCAATAAATTAAAGTGTCTTTTCGCGAAAAAAGAACATACTCATTTCCAAAACTATTAATCTAAAGAGTTAAAAAACAAGAAGATTCTTTAAATTCAAGACTTAATAAAGAATCTACTCTCAAATCTTAAAAAGTAGTAATAACTAATATTAATTACATTAGACATCTAATTATATAAATCTAAATAGAATAATATTAAATAAAGATTATAATAAATTCCGGAGTTATTAGAAACTATGTCTCTCCAATATATATAACTTAATCTTAATTACTTACGCAAAAGAAGAACAAATCTTATTAATTATTACTAACAGACGGAAGTTCTATCAAACAAGATTAAGACTAAATAAAGATAGAAACTTACTTACTTAAACTAAATATTTAATAATACACTAAAAGAGTGATATTAAATATTATGAAAATCAAATACAATATTATTCTGAGAATTTCATAACTAAAAACTTATAATTCAGTAATCAGCTGAAAATAATAAACTATCAGCTTTTCTAACTGTATTTATGAAACAATCACGATTATAATATTGTTCATAAAGATAGTATAAGTGAAACTCAATAGCAGATACTTAATAAAGATAACAAAGAACTTCTCTAAATACTTATCTAAATATAACGAATTTAAATATTTATTTATTAAGAATAAGAACGTATTTACTTTATCTAAATATTAAACTTAGAATTATAAGATTCTATTAAAATCTGACAAGAAATTTATATATAGATCTATCTATTCTCTTTCAGAGAAAGAACTTAAGATTCTACATAAATATCTTAATAAACATCAAAAGAAAGAATTTATTTAATTCTTAATTTTATCTGTAAAATATTCAATTCTGTTTATTTTAAAATTAAATAACGAAATGCGTTTATACATTAATTATCGACAACTTAATAATATAATAATAAAAAATTGATACGCATTATCGCTAATCTTAAAGCTATATAATCGCATTTGTGAAATAAAATAATTCATTACACTCAATTTATGAGAAGCGTATAATCTGATAAGAATAAAGAAAAGAGAGAAATAAAAAATAATATTTCGAACTTATTACAGTTATTATAAGTATTTAATCATACTCTTTAAATTAATAAACATCCCGACCTTTTTTTAAGCTCTAATAAATAATATTCTGAGAGAATATCTAAATCAGTTCTATATTATATACTTAAACAATATTCTTATTTATTCGGAAACTAAGAAACAATATATTAAATATATTCGGAAGATATTTAGTATTCTTCAAACAAAAAATCTGCTAATAAAGATCGAAAAGTGCGAGTTTCATAAGTAAAGTATTAAGTTTCTAAGATTCATTTTAATAATCATAAGAATCTAAATAAATATGTTTAAGATTACAACTATACTTAAATAATCACAATCTACGTCAATTAAGAAATTATAATTATTCCTGAAATTTATCAATTTCTATTAAAGATTTATCGCGGGTTACTCGAAAATAATGATCTTATTAATATAAATAACTTAAAAGGAAATATTCTTTATCTGAGAAATAAAAGCAAAGTCTTTATTTCAGAAGCTGAAATAGAAATTCATAATAGTTCTCATTCTTATAATATTTAATTTTAAAAAGCAAATCATGCTTAAAATAAATATATTAGATTATATTATTAATATGTGCATAAGTCAATCTAATAATAAAGAATAATTAAGACTTATCATCTTCTATTTTAAAAAGATGATTTCAGCAGAACTTAATTATAAGATTTATAATAAGAAACTTCTAATTATAATTATCGCGTTTAATAAATAACAAGTATATTTAGAAGAATCTAAGTACTTTATAAAAGTTTATATAGATCACAAAAATCTATTATACTTCATTACTATTAAGATATTAAACAGATATTAGATATAATAATCTGAGTTATTATTAGCATATAATTTCAAGATCTTTTATTAAAAAGAAAATAATAATGTTAAAACTAATACTTTAAACTATTAAATAAATCATATTTAAGATATTAAACCCGTTTTATAATCAATTCTGCGCGAGAACTTGAACGGAATTATAATATATAATTATATTATAATCACTTCAACATTTCAGATCTTTAATCAAGATCGGAAAAGCCGAATTATTAGATTATACTTAAATGATTATTTATCTCGCAAGATTTGAAAAAATTCTAAAAAATACTCAGCCTTCTAAATACAAGATAGCGAACTGATCTTATATAAAAAACTAATATATATTATTAATTAAATAAAAGAAATATTTCTTCAATAATATTATAAGAAAATATCTTATAAATATCAAGAAATAAAAAAAACTTTAAAACGCATTTTTAAATTCTACTATTTTTCTAGAATAAATAAAGCAGTTTAATAATGAATTACTAACTACAATACTTATTAGAAAACAAAACACTTTCAATATAAATTATATAAAGAAATGCAATCTTCAAAATCATCTAAAGAAAAGCTTAGAAATCTATTATATTAAACTTTATTATTAAGCTATTATTATTAAAAGATTCAATAACTAATGTTAATTATAACAATATTCTAGTTATTACTGATAAATTAATAAAGTATACTTACTTTATCAACTATATAAAAGCATTAAATGCCGAAGATTTAATATACACATTTTTGCAAACAATATTTGCAAATCATAATATATTAATAGAAATCATCTTTAATCAAGATAAATTATTTACTTCTAAATTTTAAAAATCTCTAATAAATTAATTCAAAATTAAATATAAGCTGTTAACAGCTTATTATTTATAAACAGATAAATAAATTAAAAGAATTAATTAGACGCTGAAACAGTATCTATGATATTATATTAACTATCATCAGAATAATTAAGTAGTACTCTTATCACTAATATAGTTTGCGTATAACAGTATTTTAATAGCAATTAAAATATCATCTTTCTATATTAATTATGAATAAGAGTCAGTTCTATATAAATAACTAAGAGAGATGAAACAATTTACGCAGAAATTAGTTATTAATATATATCTATTAATCAATCTATATTAGAAATTAATAAGAGATCTTAAATTTATTAATTAAAGATCTGATATATATTATAACTCTAAGAGAATTAACAAATCAAATCTTAAAGAGAGAAATTTAGTGTATCTACTTTGCCGAAATATCAAAATCAAAAGATTTAATATAAAACTAAATCACATAAAACTCAATCTCTACTTAATTTAGAAAGTTCTAGATTAATTAATTTACAGACTCAAACTTCTAAATATAATGAGAATTTACTTAATATTTAATATTTCTCTTTTAGAATTTATATTAAAGAACGCTAAACAAATCTCAATTTATCTAAAAAAACAAGATCAGAAATATAAGATAGAATGAGTACTTAATAATCAAGAGATCAAGAGTAAAACTTATTATCTAATAAAATAATTAGAATATAATATATTTAAGAATATATAAGAATTAGAAATGAATCTCAATTCTATAATCTTAAAGAATTACTATCGCTGGAATCTCTAATATAAAAAGAATTAAAGAGAGTAGTCAGTTATATTTTATTAAAAGTGACGTTTAATCCCGCACTAATTAACAACTCTCTTTCTCTCAAATATCTCTCTTTCTAATCAAGCTTCTTTAAAGACTTAATCTTCTAAGTAATTATTTTACTCTAAGTTATTTAAAGAGACTCTATATAAGAGTTAAGACTCACTATCTTAATAGCATCTTATTAAAGATAAAGAAGAGTTGTCTTTTAAGCAGTCTCTAATTATAGTTTCTTCTATTATAATCTTTAAAAGTTGATCTTTAAGAAATTATCGTTATAATAAATATTATAATAAGTACACTTTTAACACTTTAAGATATCTTTAGAAAATATATATAGATAACTCTATATAATATAGATAGAATACGCAATTATAATTAATACTTTTAATAGTATTATTCTTTTCATCTAAACTTAATATTGTTTGTAAAAGAAAGATTTACTAATATAATATAAGAGTATAATAAAAGAAGAAAGAAGTAGAAGAATTAGAAAAAACTTAGAAGAAGATTTAAGTAACTTGAGAGATCAAGCTAACTCAAAGAAATATAATATTATGATGTGAAACAAGATTTCATTTACACACAATATCTTATAAAAGTTATGATGAACTTATTCTTAATAATTATAATTAATAAGAATAATTGTAGATTAAGTATTAAGAGAAGTGCTCAAGAGTGCTTGATAGAAGCACTTAAAAGTAAGTGCTCAAGAGTACTTAAGAGAAGCACTTAAAAGTACAGAGTACAGATCACAAACTAATAATTATATAAATAAATATTTATCTCTTAGATTTATAATCTCTTCTTCCGTAATTAACTTATATTATCAATTGCACTCTGTCTTTGACCCTTCTATATAAGAATAGTAATTCCTATTCACAATCCTCTGATATCTGGACCTTGCTATAGCTAGACTTGGCAGTTTCTAACATATAACTTAACTAATTTAAAAGATAATTCTTACAGGTAGACTACTTAAATTATAACCAACCACAACGCTCTATTTAAATCTTGGCGGTGCTTCTACTTTACATAATTGATTGATATATATTATAAATTAAGCTGAAGAGACTGAGCTGAAGAGTTGTTAAGCGCGCCAGCATGATCGTGAGAATGCCTTGCAAGTGAACGAAGTTAAGCTGGCGCACCCTAAGATTGCCCTGCAGGGGGGTTTAGATGAGCAGGACATAGATCACATCTCGTGTGCCGCAACAATCTTGGGTATAATAGACGTTTCAATCGACAAGTTAAAGGCTCAAAAAAGCCGGTCGATTCAAAGACACTATAAACTCAGACGACGTTCTCGGTATCCTCTACCACCACTGGATCCTCAGTGACGACTTCTTTCCAACAGAGGGGGATCGATTCGGGCTTGCGTTTATGGATATTTTCAGCGGTTCTATCACGGCGCGTGGCAGAACCGTTGTCAAGTTGAGCGGTTACTTTGGGACGAATGAAGCTCTTGAGTACAGGGATATCGAACTGTACGCCCTCCGGGACACAGAATATCCCGGCGGCGTCAAGCTAGGCGCGCAGGTTCAGTTGCGGCTATTGAAGGGCTGACGGAATTGTGGGAATTCGTAAGTTCTTTTTGCTCAGGTAAGCGGACCCTTCCACTGACTGGGCTATCAGACCAAAGATCCAATTCACTGAGCGCCGCGATGTTTCAAGTTTCTGTCTGATTAAGGCCTTCTTGGGCGCGGCTTTCGGGACGGGGCATTCGCAAGCAGGTGGATCCGCGACTCGCGGGACATCTGGCAAACTTATATACTTGATCGTCTCCAGTCGGTGTCTATTGAGTGGGCGGAGGAGTGGAAGAAGGTCCCTGTACTCCGTCATTTAATCCGCGACTTAACAGAAAAGATCTACACTTCGCCTACCCAGGCGTTACAGTATAAGCAGATGGCAACGTGGAACTGACGCCTGAGCAGATTATAGGACTTGAAAGAGCCCTTTGATTTTAGAACGCTTCATTGTGCGGTGGCCGCAGTACTCCCAGGTACGTGTCTGCGTCAATTTGAATTTCTCTTGATGCCCTTCTAACCTGACAGCAGAGGATATACACAGTCAAGTAATGGGGCACGGAGACGACGGTAGCACGTACAATCACTATTACCGGAAGCAAGTTGTTGATGCTGATATCGTATCCGCTTTCTTGAATACGCCTTTCAGACAAAGCAATCATGAAACTGATGGGCCACACGTCCCTCACCAGGGATCCGAATGCGCCCGCCGGGCCAACACCCGCACAGCATCGTCAAGTCTAAGGCGACATTAACGTCGTTGCGTTGAAGACTGTCCTCAACGCCTGCACAGAGGCAATCCGTAGTCGCTATGGCTCAGTCATGGCAGCAAAACGCAAGGGCCGGGAAGATCCGATTGTGAAGGTTGAGGTCGACAACTACAACAGGATTCGAAGAAACCACGACAGTCTTCTTAGAAGAAAGTTGACGTCACTGTTTGAAGTCTCGCGCGAAGATTGTTTTGCGACCCTCGTAGCGACATGTCTCGAGAACCAGCACACGGGCCAAAAGGAGCCTGTCGGTCCATCTAAACCAACCTTCCGCTTCAGTGAGCGTGAAGAACTCGCGAGGTTACTGTTCCCATCGCCGACGCCGACGCCGACGCCAACGCCGACGTCCTATGAAAAGCAGATCGAGGACAGCTGTCAAATCATCCGAGCCTACGCATCTCTCTGTGGCCGCGGTGAGTATCCGCGCCCACGGCACCAGCCGGAACAGGCCGGTCAAGACCCACCAGAGTCCCTTGACGTCGGAGACGTGACAGATATCAAACCGTGCTTCCTAGACACCGAGCCGGATATGTATCCTTTACTGTGTCCTGGAACCCAGTGTTTGTTCTGTCTGGGGGATGTCAGTCTAGCTCCGAACATCAGAACTCGGTGCTTCGCGAATCCCTTTACACTTACCCGGCATGTGCACAAGCAACATCTCGGGTACCTTCCTCGAGACCAGCGCTTCGTCTGTCCCCACCCTTCGATGGCGTTCTTCTTGACGACCACGATCATTATACGAGGCATGCTCTTGACGAACACAGTATCGTGCACTGCGCGCGATGCGGAGATGACCTAATTCAATGGCGAAAGCGAAGGAAGGACAAGGACAAGGAGCTGTCGGTAGGGAAGGAGCAGGAGTTGAAAGTAGTCATGGTCGTTTACTCCATGTGCTGGCAGATTCCTTGTGCAAATCGGACGTAGTCGCTGAAGTTGAAGGTAGTCATGGTCGTTTACTCAATGTGCTGGCAGGATTCTTGTGCAAATTGGGCGTAGTCGCAGATGCCGCGGATCACGAGACCGGGAAACTCGTTCATCAGTCCTGCCGCCTCCATTTCCACACAGAAGGCATCAAACTCATTTCGTAATCGGTCACGCACTGCTGCATCCTTTGAAACCCGTGGCAGTTGGCGGCAGGACTTTTGATGTTAACATATGCAAGGGTACAACGCATTGACATGCTGCTTCTTTGCATTTGGCCCCATAGTCCAGTCTGGAACCTAGGGGGGGCGTTGGTGTCTGCCGTCCGCAGAGTTGGACGGTTCGGCTTCAGCTCCAATCGAACATTGCTCCCTCCGTACAGCAAATCAGAGTCCTTCGACATTCGTCTTTGGTCATGAGCGCCCGCAAATGATGTTTGAACTTTGGCCCCCAAGCGGGCTGTGGCCTGGTGGCTTACAGCATCAATCAGCGGCCATCCAATCCGCGGCCATCAGGTCCTTGACGGTAGATGCAGTGTTCTATGAGCTGGACGCGATGCCTGTCAGCATGCAGTCTACCCTGCTCCGCCGCTGGGATGTGAAATTGTAGGGCGGAAGGGAAGTAGCCGTGCTTGTCTTCGGCCGGTGTGTTAAATAGACATGCTTGGTACGCTGGCCTTGCCGCCTGTGGCTCTGCACTCAGTCAGTCTCTCGCGTTCGTTGTCAACGCCAGTCCATGCCACGAACACACTCTCTGAGCTTCCAGTCGGATCTACTCCGATATCCAGGATGAGCAACAACACCGCCTTACTCCTCTCCGAGGGCACTTGCTATTTCGGCGCAGGTCAACGTGCCGACAGTCGCTTTATTCCGTGCGGCAATGCACAGCTCGAAGGTCCTCAAGCCTGCTGTTACCAAAACGACTACTGCCTATCCAGCAATACTTGCTGGGACGCTCTGACGGTGGTAACCTACATCGCTGGCTGCACGGATCCATCGTTCCGCTCCGACAAATGTCCTCAACGCAACAATTATCCCGACCAACAATGGGTGGCGCTGGCACGATGTAACGGAGCCAACATTGATCTCTGGACAGGATGTGCTCACCATCCGGACAAGATTCAGATCGAGAAGGAGAACTGCGATTGCAACATCACCAATCAGTTGATTCAGAACCCAAACAAGAAGAACTCGTTTGACGAAATCGGCCACCTCCCCAACGTAACTGGACAGGCTATTGCTTACAATCCCACTGCCGTCCCTTCTGCTACTCCGACGAACGGGTCTGGCACCGGTCTCTCCACAGGAGCGAAAGCTGGAGTCGGAGTTGGCGTTGCAATCGCAGCGCTCCTGCTGATCGCTGCTGGTGCAGCTTTCCTGTTCCTTCGTCGCCGCAAGAACCAACGACAGACAGAGCGCGAGAAAGCTGGGCTGGATGAATCGCCGCCGTATGAGAAGGATGGGCTTGGTGCTCATCTTCAGAGGTCGGAACTGTCACCAGAACGTGGACTTAGCGAGATGGAGTCCCCGGGTCAGATTCCCGAGTTGGACAACACAACTGCGTACAACGGTATGGTCAAGGGGTCGACAGGCGGCTAGTCGGAGCTTGGGCCTGATACGCCTCGTCCAGCTAAATCATCACTCATTCAGATGCGGTATGCAGAGAGTAGGATCAAGTATATCTAAAGATGGCGTCCTGATTCTTGGCTTTCAGACATGGAGAAGTGGGAGAGAGGAGAGACAACCAGTTGTGGCGCGCAGGCCGAGCAGCAGCCCTGAACCTGTGAAGCAAGCCACACAGACAATGATGGAGACGGTAGCATATATGGAACAGCAATCTATTTCTATCCTACCAAGATGCAAAGCGCAGAAGACTTTGGTTCTGCTCAACGTACGCTCATGGCGGTATGCGAACATTTGCACTGGTCCACGAAACGCCGTCTGAGAGCCTCTTGTAGTACGAGATACCAGACCCGTCTGTCTGATAAAGAGCGAACACATCATCGCCGCCCGCGGGGTTGGGTTGAGCAGTGATTCCCAGGCCAGTGCTGGGCAATCCCGGATTGCCCTGTACCACGAAAGCCGAACCAGTGTCCAACGTTGTGTTCTCGGCTGCGAATGATACATTGTAGGCTCTTATCAATTTGTCATTCATGTCCTGCGCATAGAGGTATTTAGTGTAGCCCAAAGTTGCAGAGTCTTCTACATTTGAAATGGCGATTGATGCTAATCATTCGTCAGCTTCATCCATTTCTGCACTCTGATGTTTGCCTGAAACCACGAGCGGTCAACATACCATTCGTCCACTGATTGATCGGATGGCTCCTGGTGTTTGTGAGATTTGTATTGGTGTCTCTCCTGCGATCATTCGTCAGCATGTCACTGCTACTTTGAGGTGAGTCGTACGAACCAGTAAACGTTTATCGTATTGTGCAAGTCTACGACCATCAGATAGTCGACTGTGCCCTGACCCCGGTTGTAGCATGCAGGCGTGGCATGTCCGTTCAAGTTTGGCAATGTCTGCTCCGAGGTCCAGACTTGTGTGTTGCCACGGTAGCTCATCTGCTGGAAGGTCGTCGCGTCCTTCGCATAAACCAGTCGTATGGCTAGACGACTGGCATCCGTTGTCGTTGCGTACCCTTCGGCATACTCGTATGGGGAGGTAGGCCCGTACCAGCATGCCACCATGCCGACCTGATCATCGTCCATGGGTGATATGTGCATGTCACTGAGAGGCCCTAGAGCCCATCCTTGCGTGTTGTTCCCTGCCCAGATTTCTCTGATGATGTTTGTGTTGTCGATATCTAAGCCAAAGGTTAGCCTAAGGGCATGCAACCGAAACTAAAGTCGAGCATACAGAATACGCGCCAGAAGCTAACACCGTCCCAAACGTAAGAGACCGCCGAGATCGGAGAATTGTTCTTTGCGTTAGTAGCAACGACGGTCGATGAGTCGCCACCAACCCATTCGTTATTGTCACGGAGCCGCATCCACCGAATTTGTCCAGTCCGGTGCTGGAAGTACATCACCAGGTTCTCTTCGCTGCCTCCCTGTCCGTCTGTTGCGAATGACTGGGTGACTAAGGCAATCTTGGTCCTGTTGAATGCACCTGATTGGGAATCCTCCTGCGCTTTTGAAGCGCCACTATAACAATGTAAGCCTGACCATCGAGGACTTTGCGTGCCAGATGTATTATGTCAACTCACCCAGACCGGAGACCGACGCCCAGACCTACACCGAGAATAATAATTAAGAGTATGAGCAATGCTAGGCCGAGGAGAGGCCACTTGGCGCGGATGCCGCAGAGTCTACGGTTCAGTCGTTCTTTCACCGGGTGTGGCTTCTGGGAGAGCGGAAGCTCTGTGATAATAGGCACAGCTTCCTTGCCGCGCTCTTCACGGAATGATTCAGGAAGGTGTTCCACCAGTACTATTTCCTTCTCAGGGTTGGCGACCGTCTCCTTGTGCACTTCCACTTTCCCGTGGTATGCGTCTGTAGGTACAACTTCTTTACCCTGGTATGTGTCTGCGGGCACAGCTTCTGGTAGATCGGAGAACGAGTAAGCAGACAAGCGATTTTGCTGGCGTTCTCGCTTTGCAACGTCGTCGTGATCGTCGGTCGGTTTGGATGTGGTGTATGGAGTTTCTTCTTCTCTACCTCTTGATTAGCCTCCTACCATAAAGTGCTCGTGGTAACCTACATATGTCCCTGTGACACATGGGTGTGTCTTCCGCGACGCTCACTCATCATGAGAGATTCGTAATTTGATTACTGCCTTCGTCCGCTTGCGTCCGTCTAGTGGGCAGTCAGATGGCAACACTGCAAGAATGGCGGAAGAAAGGCTAATGCCATTATTGCACTCTGAGTCCGTATTATCGATAGCAGTGTCGTTTGGAGTCACTTCAGCATTGCAAGTAGCAGAAGATGTTTCTGAGAATAAGACCCGCCAGTGATCAGATAGGGCCGGAACTCCAACAGTTGCGGAATCTACTGATGGCCGATCCCTGGGCTGCAGAGATCAGCCTCACTTGTCTCAGAATCCTTTGGTACAACCTGCTCATTGAGCTAGACTGTATAAAGGATAACAAAGATCGCTAGCTCGTAGCATGCGAAACTCTCTGTCGGGGCTAAAGGTCAACTTCAAACCTTGAACTCTCAAGACTTAAAACCATATCAGGATAAGTGAAGCATTGCCGCAAGCACTCTATGACCGGTTACTCTACATCTGCAGAGGTGCTTTGAAGCTCCCTAGTCTCATCTGCTCGTCCCCGCAGGTCCAGTCACTTCACAGCCCGTGTTCACCAAAGAGCAAGCCCAGGCTGAGCCGCCGTATATCTTACTGAAAGAGAGGGTAAATGTGATGTGATTTGATCCTACAGTTCCTGAGGTACTTTTCAGTACGTCTGAGGCATATTATCTGTCGGTTTCCATTTTCAGAATATCTTAACGTCCTCTTTAGAACAATGCTCTAGGAAGGATAAAGGATCTTCGTTTATTATTGTACAATATCTAGATCTCTTTAGCTTTACTGATGATACTCATTTGATCTTATTTCGCGTGATTTCGGACAATCTACAGCTTCAATTTCGCCCGAAATGGAAGCTGAGGGGGTGTGTCAAATAGCCAACGCCTCAGGGCGTCCATTGGCCAGCTTTCGGCTAGCCTGCGCCCTGTCCAACAGGCTATTTTGAGCGATTCTATTGAGTATATAACACTCATTCGAAGCGCAGTTCTAGATGGATTCTAGGCAGTTGATTCTGTCCATTTAGAGTCAATTCATTCAATTCTACAGACATTTCTAGCTATTTAGGCCTATTTGTCTGACAGTAACACAAAACCTCTATCTCCGCGACCTGCACAAATCTAGGTAGTAAACTTCCCCCAGCGTGGTGGTTTGTAGTGTAAATTCACTGGGAAAGGAGCCGTTGCTCCAGCTTCGCCCACCAATCCTGCCAATCAACAATTTTCCTTCCAAGCCGAGCTTCTTCAGCAGCAAAGACCATAGCATGGCTCATAAATGCCTCCTTTAAGGTGCAGCCAACGTATTTTGCTTGTGCCTGCTCTACGCTGAGTTCACCGTTGATGACAGCCTCCACGGCCTTCGAGAAACCGTTCATCAGACCGCCATCACCACCGCCATGACCTCCTGCGGCCTTTGGGGGAGTGAAAAATCTCGCCGCTTCTGGTTGCAGGAAATTGTCGAATTTGTAGACTCGAATCTCCTTGCTATCGTACTGTATTTCTCCATGAGTGCCCGAGATTTTACCCCGCCGCTCACACTCTGCTTCTGTAAAAGCGACCATATGGAAGACTGCGGTCTTGGGACCGCGGTCAGGAAATTCCTTACCACTGACAGAGCGAGAGTCGTCATCCCAGGTCAGGGTAACAATCTGATCGTCAAGTACATCGTTGTCGGACTCCCACACGCAACGACCATACCATTGCTTAGACTCGATGGTGGCTCTTGGTGTAGAGGCGTTGTAGTCTGAAGAAAGAACTTGAGTCAGTACCGCACGCCCATAGTCGGTCCCGGCTTTGGCAGTGATTTCCTCAATATCCGGGACGACGACACACACGGGGAAATCTTTGTGTCCTTTGTTATAGAGCTTCTCGATATACATCTTCTTGGCACTCCAGTCGCAGTTCTGTTCGTGAGAGCATGAGAAGCAATTGGTAGCGTTTCCAGCTGCCTCCGGTTTTCTACGCTTGGTGAAAACTGACAGGTTTCCCACTGATGATACCAGGCTAGGCATATGCGCCGGCTCGCCGAAATCCGTCTTGTAGCATAGTAGCCACAATATGAAGTCGATATCATGACAAGACTTGCAAAGAAGTGATGGGGCGGCAATTGACTCCTTTCGCCAATTGCCTCTTACATAAGAGTGTGAGAAATGGAACCATCCGACCGGCTCTGTATGCTCGACCGAAACGAGCTCCCCAATCGCCCTATCTTCCAGCAGAAGCTTCCTCAAAAGCATATTATGCGGGCTGTATCGTAGGACATGACCGGTCGAGAAGATCTTCTCTGGACTCTTAGCTCCGCCGAGGCTGACATATATATCCTGACAGTCCTGAAGAGTCGTTGCAATCGGCTTCTCACACAGTACGTGCAATCTCAACGGACCAAACGCCTGCAGGATCCCCTTGTGTGTCTGGTCCTGGGTGCAAAGAATGATCCCGTCAATCCCAGCATATACCTTCTCACCGGTAGCTTCAGCTTCTCGTCGGCTCCTCTCGTATCTGAGAAACTGCTGCCACGAATCGAAATCTTGGTCCTCCCGTGGTGTCCCATCCTTCCAAATATATTTCTCCCCAAACGAAATCCGTTTTGACCGGATAGGATCCGCAATTGCAGCAATGATAGCTGGTAATCCCTCTCGTCCCACAGCAGACGCATAGGCGGTTCCACGCCGGCCCGCACCAATGACGAGGAATCTGGGCTTGCGGCGGACAGCAGAGCAAAGGCGCGTTCGCTCCGAAGCTGTCAATTTCTCTGCATCGATGTGTCTTGCCTCGGCCATGTCGAGCTGGTCAGTAGATTGAAACGCCGACTCCAAATGGCGGGCGGTGCTATTTGTCTAAATTCGGGTACGATTCAAATGGCTACAATCCAGGAAGGCATCAACTAATTTTTGAGTGAATTTTGAGTAAAAGTTAAAGGGAGCGCATGGAAAAGAGGGAGTGTGTTGGGAGCTTATATAATTGGCTCGCTTAATATCTGACGTAAGAGCTTATATAATCAATTCCGCATCTTGATGCCTTGCGTACCCCTAAATTCAAGCATCATCACAGGGACCGTCCGTCCAAGGCCCACCAGAAAGTTGTCACAATATGCGTGTATTGAGCAGATGGCACAGAAGAACTGTTCTATTCTCTGATGTCCTTCGGGATCCAACTATCGGGCTCCCTCTGTCCTTTTAATCTATTGGAATACGACCTATCGACTGGCTTCGTATTCATCCCTTGCTTTAGCCGTCTTTTGTGATACTCAATATATGCAATAGCCTACTATCCGTCCGGCTATCCGTCCGGCTGCTCATAGCACCCTACTATGCAACAAAAGTTGGTGTTGCGTATCAGAGCCCTGCCTCTGAATACTCCTCCTCTTCTCTATTATAGGGAAGGGGAGGAGAAAGTCCCTTCGCGAGCACACTCGAGCCGACGGTGCCAGCCCACGAAACAACACCCTTTGCGAGCCTACACGAGCTTCCTTTGCAAGCCTACACGAGCCTCCTTTTCGGGCGCATACGGCCTCCTCTGCGAACCTATGCGAGCCTCCTTACCTGCGACTACGCTCGACCGATTGGCCAACATCAACCATGGATAGCTCGGGGTTTTCTGCTCTACCCAGTCGTGCTATAATCGTCATTTTTGACGGAAATTTCGAGCCTTCTACTGGCCTCTTTCCTCACGACCATACTCGATTCAACGGCGAATATCTGCAACGGATAGCTAGGGGTTTTGTGCCTTACCCTATCGTGCTATAATTGTCGGCTTTGACGATAATTTCGAGGGTCCTACGAGCCACCTTGGGGAGTACCTCCTTAGGGAGCTTCCTCACGATCACATTCGACGACGACGACGAACAGCAACGGACAGCTAGGGGTTTTCTTGATTACCCTATCGCGCTACAATTGGCAGTTCTCACGGAGATATCGAGTGTTACAGACTCAACAGACTGTTTTATCCGGATATAGATACTACGAGAATGGCGCATTTCCTTAAGAGTTACTTTGCCTTCATACCCAGATTGATTGCACATTGGTCAGTTAGTAGTAGATGACTGTTTAACTCCTACACTCCTGCAGCCCGCGGTCTACGCGGGGATCTCATTTGTCTTGATTTGCAGTTGTAAGGCTAGGGTGTATTCTACTTGTTTCTGTATAATGATTAGCTAGTTCCCCACATGGGCCAGCCATGGCCTAAAAGGGAGTACGAATCCACCACCACCACCAATTGCCTCCGGATTAGGCTTAGTGTAGAAGTCTATGCTCAAGTACCTCTATTAAAACAGTTGGGGACTTACGGGCCAATCATTATGTGTATATTATTCGCTATGTCCTAAGAGCCGCATGGACTTTTCAGAGTCAGGAATGGCAATATGGCCCGGCCATCGAGGGCCGTTGATATGGATAGGTGGTGAGGCCTTAGTGTGAGAACTTGTCAAACAGCCTAGATCTCAGGGCGTCCATTGGTCAGGGTTTCGGCTAGCCTGCGCCCTGTTCAACGCCCTATCCAACAAGGCTATTTTGAGCGCATTTCTTGAGTATATAACACTCATTCAATGCCCCATTCTACATAGATTTAGACAGTCAATTACATTCATTTAATTGCACTCAATTTGATTCAACAGACATTCTACTAGCTTTCAAAGCTGATTTGTCTAACAGTTATGAGCCCGGCGCAGCTACCCTGCAACTAATATTAAGTACCCACTTCTACTGTCCAATTAACTCACAAAATCAACACGGTAAAATGACGTTCACTACCGTCCCTATATCTAAGATAACCGTCATCCTCGATTCTTTACGAGATTGGGATGAATGGCTATTTCTTATCCAAATTTAAGCAGAAAATAGCGATATTCTCTTCTATATCAATATAGATTCCGCGATTAAGCTCTTAATATTTTAAAGACCTAAAAATTCAGAGTTAAAAGATATTAACGCATTAGTTACGTCTGTAATTAGTCTAGATTAAGATGAGAGAGAGATATATAAACTACTTCAGAATAAATATAGAGTTAATATATCAGAATATAAGAGAAAACATGCCGCTCTAAGTAATTTACAAAGGTTTATCACGAAGATTATTACCCGTATGAATTTAGTCTTTATTATAAATCTAAGCTTAATATATAAAATTCTTAAGATCTTAAAAAAGAGACTAGCTCTAATAGATAGAGCTCGTTAATTAGAGCTATCTTAATAGTATTAAATATTAAAACAGGCTTTAAAGAGTTAATAACTTAATATATAACTTTAATAATAAGAAAAAATATATATAATTACGCAGAAAGTGATTCTATTAGAAGTTTAGAATGAGAATCCTCTCTATAATTTTATAATAGCTATTTAGAATATTAATTTTATATTCGCAGGCTCTTATAAGATTACTCTAGAGAAGAAAATTAGTAGAAATACTGAAATATTATTTATTTTTAATCTAATTAAGATATTTTATAATTATATCCGAATTAATAAGGTAGTATTAAGAACTTTTACGCATACTACTTTTACCACATTTTAAGAATAATTATTAACTAAATTATCTACAGAATCTTCTTTAAAATTAACATCTCTATCTTCTAAAGAATATCTCTACTCTAAGATCTACTTCTTCTCTAACTATTCCTACATAATTAAATAGAAAAGGTTAGCTAGATGAATCCTAAATATAAAGATATAGAGAACTGTAAATGAGAAAATCGTTTAGAATAAGAAAATTAGAATAAAAATAGAATATTTACGGAGAATAACTTAATTTAAGAATTAGAAAAATCAAAAGATCACGCTAGAAGCTTAAGAAGAAGAAAAACACTTAAATTAAAAGATATTTACGAAAATAATCATTTTTATAGTAAATTAACAGAGCTATTATCTATAAGATATGTGAATTCTTAATTCAGGCGCGAATTATTATATCTAAAATAATGTATTAAGATTCAAATTCAAACGCTCTACTACTAAGAAAGACACGCTTAAAATAGATAAATCAATCTATCTTATTAAGATGTTTAAAAGTATGAATATCTCTATTCTAATATTTACAGGCTCAAAACAGATTACCCTTCTTAATATTACTCTTATATCTAATTTTTTCATAAATATAATCTTTTTACATAAATTTACATCTAAAGATGTTTACTAAGATATTGAGAATCAGTATCTTCACTATTAAGAGAAGATATTCTGCAAGATATAGAAAATTAGAACGCATTAAGCACTTAAATACAACTCTCTCCCGAAATCTGAGTCTTCTGCGTTAAATACAGCGAATTCTGCGTCTAAGACACTCTCTCTCCTGAAATCTGAGTCTTCTGCGCTGAATACAGTAAATTCTGCGCTTAAGATATCTCCTCTTCTAAAATCTGAGCTTTTTACGCTAAATACAGCGAATTCTGCGCCTAAAGCGTCTTCTAACTTAAAATCTATAGCAGACCGGCCTTCTATAATCTTAACACCACTAAAATTAACGTTAAAACAGTTTTCTACAATCTTAACACCTCTAATATTCTCTTCTAACTTAAAATCTATATTAAATCAACTATTAATATCTGAACCACCTCCTATCTTAAATTTTAAGCTGCCTGTATCTTCTACGAATTCCATTATAACTTTTACATAGAGCTTAAAGCTTACCGCCTTCACCTTCTTAATCTCCACCTTCTTAATCTCTATCTTCTCGATCTTCGTATAAGAATAATTTAATAAAAGAGGAGATCTATATAGAGAAATACTACCTGCAGGGTAAAGAATACATAAATAGAGAGATAAAGATTCTGAGAAAGATAAATAGCCTGCGTTTAACAGGCTGTTATTCTATTTTAAGCGTTTTCTACGCGTTTTCGATCCTTTAAGATCTGATCTACATACATAATACTATTTCGCGTTATTTCGGCCCATTTTCAGCTTCAATTTCGCCCGAAATAGAAGCTGAGGGGGTGTGTTAAACAGCCTAGATCTCAGGGCGTCCATTGGTTAGGGTTTCGGCTAGCCTGCGCCCTATCCAACGCCCTGTCCAACAAGGCTATTTTGAGCGCATTTCTTGAGTATATAACACTCATTTAATGCCCCATTCTACATAGATTTAGACAGTCAATTACATTCATTTAATTGCACTCAATTCGATTCAACAGACATTCTACTAGCTTTCAAAGCTGATTTGTCTGACAGAACTAGACATCAGAACGCCCTTATATATGCTTGCACCTAGGATGCCTGCACTAGATGCAGTCATTCTAGTAGCCTTTTGGCACAGTGGCCTATTGAGTAGTGCAAGTCTCTTTTTGCTCCTGACATTCAGGTACTGTCTAATCAGATAATAAAGTCGGTTCCAATCGCAATTAGAAAGGACGCTTCTGAATCAAGAGACGTACATGACAATGCCCAGCTGCTGTACCGCCACCGACACCATGCTCAACCTGATTGACAAGAAAGACTTCAGCCTGATCTTTTACCGTGAGAGGGAAGCTCTTAATGACAGAGCCCTGTAGTATGTAAGAATGTATGGCGATTTCGATCTGACGACTGCTTACTTCTGCTCAACGATGGCCTCAATGCAAGCCGCAAGTGATCGCCTTACATACGTTGAAAGATACGTGTTTGCCAAGGGACAAAATTTGTCTGCTGGCAAGACCGAGCACTTCTGTAAAGGGATTCTCGACCGATTGTTACACGGAACTTTCTTTAAACATATAAGCCACAGCATCCTTGATGTCGGACTTGCAAGAAAGCAGCACCACGTTGGGCCGATCTGGAGATTTCGAGGAAAGCGCCTGTCAAAAGGGTTCCCACGAAGCTGCACTAGTAGAGCGACCGATCAAGCTTGGTTCTATGGAGATATGCCTTTGTTCAACAACTTCCCTAAAACCTACATAAACTAATCACCCTTGGCCTCCAAAACCGCAAATCTGAGTTGCTGTTTACTTACTTTCCTCTGAATATCTGAGTTTTGGGACACGCTGCCCACATCACAGCCGTAACCAGTAATGTATCCTGAGAAGAGCGTTGAACGAACGACTACTCCAGCGACTAAAACGTCATCCGAGATGATCGATCTAGGGTAGGTGCGCGTCATTTTTCTTGTGACGTGACGGAGCGATGACATTTACTTTGTTTAACTCCTTTGATAAACCCCGCTAGCTTACACTATCACGAAGAAACTAATCTGTCGCCTCGGAAAAGGGTACTGGCATTGAATTGACGACAATCAAGTAGCTTATATTAACAACAGGATATGTACTTGTTCAAACTTCACAAGCTACACAGGCTAGGTATCTTATTTGCTCTCGGACCTACAAGCCCGTCAAAATAGGCAACAAGTATCTCGACCTGAAGCATATCCAAGACACCAAGTGTCGGGTTGCTACTTTTCAGCACTTGTCCACCCCACAACACTCTGATGTAGTATTGCTGGTCCACTTTCCTCTTATACAGCTCGAATACCACCTCACTGCCCATGCCTGGCCATACCATCTTCTCGATCTGCAGGATGCTCAATATACGACTAACGCTTCCGTCGTGGGCGATGCTGTGTCGATATCTAATGCCACTGCTCGTCCTGTTACCGGTACTTGCTGAGTCAGTTGCATGCATCGCATGTCGTAGATTTTGCGCTAACTCCGCGACCCAGATGCCGTAACTGCCAGCGCTATACTCAAGCGTGCGTGCCCCGGCGTCTCGGTAAAGGTAGCTGTACTCGTACTGCCCTAAACGAAAAACCTCGTCAGCCATCGCCTGCGTAACGCAGAGAGACGGGTTGCTGGTATTGCAGGGCAGCGGCTTTGCTTGGCAGAGCCGCGCAGAGAGATTGTCGAAGTAATGGTCAAAGGACATGTGGAAGCCTGAATCCGTAGGCGAAATACCACAAATGGTACCGAGATTTGCGAATAGGTCAGAGGCAGCCTTCAGATGCGAAGTCCAGCCTGAGTCGCTGCTACCGACGCCATACGCTGAGTAATTGTTATTCGCCGCTAGGCAAGTGTATGCGGGCTCGAGACTGTCGATGCTGGCAGGCTGAACAAGCAAGGGTAAGTTCTGCTGCGCTTCGCCGCCAAACATACCCGACATAACCATGCTGGCGACCTGCGAAGTGATAACATTGTTCGTGACGCGGAAACTGACAAGATTTGGATCGTATTTCTCAGGCAGGAACTCAAGCAGGTCGTGGTAGACGCCGTACAAATCATTGCCATGCTGCCAGCTGTCGTCAAGCCCTCCGCGGGTGATCTGTGGAAACTGACAAGTTCCGTTAAATCCCCGCGGTGCCAGAGGATTAGATGAGGAGGTGTATACGCTCCAGTAAGTGTTGGCAGAATGATTGGCATCGTGGGTCGGTAAGGGGGCACCGTAGTAGAAGAGGGCTTCGTTGTCGCAGTACCATGGGTAGGCCTCGACTGGAAAGGTATTGGCGGCGTAGGGGGTGCGCTTATGGTGTCGGTGAATTACCTCGACGTATTCGAGAAAATACGAAGAGTTCACCTTTGGATATTCGGCGCGCCGGACATGCGGCATATTGCACCAGTTGTACGTTCCCAAGTAAATGTGAGCTACCAAAATTTGAAAATAGGGGGAAAATCACGATACCATATGGGATTCCTTCTGGTAGTGTAGAAGAATTGAAAACAAAGCCATAGGTTCCTGTACCATTGATCGCTGAACTGAGGCTGTTGATTCTCGAGGAAATTGGCGCATGCCAGCTTAGATCCACCGATATATCCATATTTGCAGCCTGAATAACAGACAGGCTTGAGACGATGAAGAAGCTGGTTGCTAATTCGAAGAATCGTGTTAATACGTGGTAGCCTGCCAGTATCACGGCAAGCAGCCAGAGAAAGGTGCAACGTGAAGGGAGAATGTCATTCATGAAGATATCGAGATCGAATCCACGAGGTTGTCGATCAAGGTGGTTTTGCGTTGGCAGGTGTACCTGAAGGTGTCCAGGCAGATACGTTGATTGAATGACTCCAGATGTGGTGGCTGGGCAGGTTAATTCCAAGCATACATATCCAAACATCAGTGCTTTGGCTCGGTAGATGTGTTTACTTCCTCACTCCTTTGTATCTTGTGTCCTCGATCATAGACATTAATCTCCCCTTTTGCTGCTACACCTCATAGATTCTAGAGAAGCAGCTACTGTCCGATTACCCCTATTCGCTTTGCAATCCCACCACTAACAGCAGACAAGGCTCTTGGCAGGTTAGGAAGTACCACCAGTGTCTCCGTCATTAATGAGGCTAGTCCACGAGGTGAAGACATAATAAAGATGACGACTGAGTCGAGGAAATCTCATGATGCATTGCCATCTACACTTCCATCTCCCAGTGATGCACTTTCGATGGTCACGAAGAAGCATAGATCTAGCTGGCAGCGAACACGCAGACAGTCCATCCCCTCCCACGGAGTCTCTTCTGATCTCCGCACCTACCAAGGATGTTGGCCCTTTCCGTGTAGAAAGCCGCCATGCTCCGCATCCCTCTCACCGTTCAAAATCTTGACGATCGGCGCCGCCCCTTCGCTTGTCGGCTTCGCGCCACTCTCTGCATTATTCTGCGGTGACAACTTCGACACAGTATACCCAGGACAATATGCAAACACCTTGAACCCAAACCCACCATAGTCGACCACCTGGCACGCTGTGATCATGTTCAGCGCAGACTTGCTCGAACGGTACTGCACCTCTTTAATGTCATACCCGGGGCCTGTCGAATTCAAGCGACCTGTGATGGAGCCCCCTCCAGAGCTGACATTGACGACCCGCGGCGTGCCGTCGGAATTTTTGAGGAGCGGCGCGAAGGATTCGACCATCAACAGAGGGCCGGTCGCGTTGATCTGGAAGCATTGCGACATTTGCTGCGCGAGCGGGCCTAAGGGCCTGAAAACGCCGGCATTGTTGACAAGCGCGTCCAGTCTGGTGAGATTGGTGAGCAAGTCATGTAAGGAGTTGAGAAGGAGGAGGAATTGGTGGTGTGACAAGGTCGAGATGTGCATACCTGCCATGCTTGCTTTCGACCCTCTTCGCCGCAGCTGTGATTGATTCATCGCTTGCAACGTCGACCTGTAATAGTTCCACAGTACCCGGTTGCTTTCGGGACTGAAGGTCTTTTACGGCGGCCTCGCCTTTTTCAGCGGAGCGGCTTCCAAGCAGGACATGTTTGGACGAGTCCGATAGCAGTTGCGATGCTAGTTCGAAGCCAATGCCTCCGTTGGCTTTGATCATCAGTCAGTTCGTGCTTGCTTTGGGGTCATAGTAATGGCATCGGAAGAAGACGTACCGCCAGTGATCAAAACGATGTTCTTAATTGGAGCCATGATTCCATATGCAGTCACAGGCTTTGAAGCTGACAAGACGAGAAATGTGTCTTTTCGGACTTTATCTATGTTTTAAACATCCTCCAACTGGGTTAACCGTAAGTCCGGTAACGTATATTACATGTCTTCGGATTTTCGGATTTAATCCCCCCAGAACAGATGGGTTTCCAACCAAGCGATAAAAGATTCGAATCATGTGACTAACAACCTTATCCTGTTGCCCATATATTTTTAGGAGGCTTCTGACCTTGGATCGTGGATCGTAGCAAGCGAAGCGATCTTCAACGGAAGCATAGTCGAACGGAGATATCGACGAAATTCTCCAACTCAAAGACAGCGCAAATTAGCCAGGCTTGTACTCGCTCGTTACTTGCATTGATTTGGTTTGTTCAAGGGTTACATCTAAAATTACACTCGAAGGCTGGGTAGACCCCCTCTCCTGCCTCGAAACGCATGTTCTTTACCCTGTAAACAGATCTGTGTTCTGATATTAATTGTTAAAAATCGCCATAAGGGAAGGGTTTCGGATCATAAAGTATTCACAGCAAGAAAAGTGTTTTTTCCATTGGTTCAACTTGGTCCCATTGGCATTGAAGCATGATACATGGACGGCGTAAAGAACGGATCGTGCCTTGTTCACCGCTTGAAAACCCGTATGTTCAAGCAGACTGTTACATGAAAAGGAAAACACTCAGCCTTCATCACACATATGGTGTTGTTCTATCTTTGGCATTTCTGTGTCAGCTCCTCGATAAAATTGGTTGTCTGAAGTCGCCCTTTGGTTTTTGATCTCTCTATCCGAACGACTCGAGCGTCTCCTCATGTTCAATTTGAGTCCTCTTTTAAAGAATAATTCTTTGCTTGTATCAATCATTGTTCTGAATCGGAATTCTTATCTACAGCAGACTTATCCTGCCCATTGCAAGAAGTCCTGGTGACTGCTTATACACAATCTTGAGCATCTTCATTCCTTCTCCTTCCTCGAATTGTATACAATCTCAATCAAATAAAGTGACACCCCTTTGTCCAAGAGGAGCGGGAGCTGCGGTTGGGCAGGCCCGCTGGAACGGCGTATACCACAGCTGTGCCACGAGACAGGACAGAACGAAGGGATATAGGCGACACTTGCAGGGGTTTTCAAGGATAATCACGGATCCAGGAGCAAAGGCTTCATATCGGGAAACAAAACGCAGTTGACGCGATTGTAAACATGGCTGCGAACACTCCTCCTGAAACAGGTATGTACGTTCTGGACATCTCACATCATTCGACCAGCAGCCACTATGAAACACTTACTTGGCTATACGAAGTTCAAGCTGATACATTGGTAGCTCAGCAAATGCAATCCCGTCCGTCATATTTTGATATGGAGCTGATTATATTCGAGGCCAGAAGCGAGGCGCTGTCTGCTCATCTTAGAGATGAGGCACAGAAGAGAAAGCATGACGAGGCAACTTGTCTGAGGTTCGTGATCCACAACGCCCTCACGCGATAGTATGGGTTCAACCAGAATAGTTGGAGTTAACAGTTTAACAGCCGAAGGAGGCAGGAGCGGGTCGACATCATTACCGGCCGAGATTGTCGAGAAAATTGCGAGTCAGAATAAAAGACTTAC
>JAABUK010003777.1_pt1 | contig 25251 bp, 26 predicted proteins | sample 5559141 | NCBI WGS metagenome assembly JAABUK01 (sample SAMN10711869, study PRJNA513367) | rock metagenome | isolation source: Antarctica rocks | place: Antarctica: Victoria Land, Pudding Butte nord | collected 2016-01-03 | reverse complement strand
CGCTTTCCTTCAGTGCAGTTCATTTGTGCGATTGCCATTGTGACGGGTGGGGCCGCCTCCTAGTAGCCTTTCACTTCGGCTCCACTCCCATTCTCGGCCCAAGCCTGTTGAGGCAGGTGGATCGCTGGAAGGGAACAGCGTGAAAGGGTATTAATTCCCCCAATGCTCTAGAGATCCGCTGACTAAATAAAGACGGCGCCGGTCATGGATGGTAGTCTAGTTGCGCTACCCGCAGTATTGCTGGGTCTTTGAACTGCCGATTTTTCGATGCCGGATCCTTCATCCTGACCTGGGTACTGGAGATTGTACGCTCAATTCTAGACTCTGCGGTGCATGATGCGGTAAGGATGCTGCATCGTACGACTTGAGACATGTGCTGGCCTGGATGGTCTGAGGGAAGGGATCGCGAAGTTGACCCAGTGTTCAGAGAAGTCAGCTGGTGCCGTTTTTGATCCAGAATGCAGGGGTTCGGGATATATGCAGGTGGAGACGGAAGACACTGCTGACTGGTCAATCGCTCTACCGGGACGCGATTGTTGGAATGATGACTCGTATTAGGGTTGAGGGTCGCAATACTTGCCAATGCAGTGTCGAGTGTACAATTACTAGCAGATCGGCAATAAAATGGCCAATGTGATGCCCAAGCGAAAGTATGAGGAAATGGGAGCCTGATTTGTCTGTCCCTGACGGTACTGCTTGCTGGTATGTTATGCACAATGGAGAGAAATATGAGATTCTCCTCATTCTCCCAACCATTACGATAACTTAGTCGAGGGTGATCACTGATGAGCACAACTTTGTGACATCCTGGGCCAAGGGCCGTGCCGTGCTGCAGACTGCCAGTCAGAAGAGATCATCCTCCTGTTTCGAGATTGGTAAAATACACAGGATGTAGTCGCAACACAGCACACAAATGTCATTGTTCGCAGAAAGCAAGATGATATTGAAGGCCGTGACGTATACAATCCTCTGCTCGGAGGGCACTCTCTTGAGCCTGTATTGAGTTCTCCCCGTGAAACCGAATGATCGTCAGTTAAAGCACGGATCAGGACGGTACTGGTTAGGTGTTCGAAGCCGTCAGTGTAGCCAATGGATGGAATGGGTGATGTCAAGCCCTGAAACATAAATAGCCAGTGTGAAATAGAATTCTGAAGCCTTTACGTCTTTTAACAACAGGGAACGACGAGGATCACAAATGGAATCGAGTTATGCGGCAACGGCTATGTAACGTCTTGCTGATGGATTTAAAGAAAATATGCTCCTCTGTGAACGTTCCGAGAGACGGAAGTGATCCCAATTGGCAGGTGAAAGCTTTCGCATTAAAGAGATAAAGTTGGTCTCGCTGAAAATCAGTCCATGAAGCGCTGTATTAAGTCAGGACCCAGGAAGTTTCAATCTCCAAACATCCGATGCCACAGATGCTTAAAGGCCTCCTCACCAATTCAACCGATGATGAGAAATGCATAAAGGAGAACACGCCTAGAGCTTGTCAGAAGGAGACGTTGAACGTGCCAGATATTACCGATGGGCACAGCATGTTTGGAATCCATTGTGAGAATCAAGCTTCACTTTTGCTGACTGGTGAATGCTTTCGCCAAAATGTGGGAACGAAAGTGAAAGCCTTAATTATGCCTTCCCAAGCTGAGATTTGAGAAGATGGTTGTCTCCCCCAAGTGATGTTTCGAGGCTGCTCGTACCTTTCATGCCACGGTCAGCCTTCAAATCTCCGCGCCCAAGATCTTTAGAGACGAGTAAGACTGCAGGTTTTCGACCCACCTTTTCCTCTCAATAGATAGTCTGATGTTGAGTTGAAAGGAACCGCGCAAGGTTAGTAGTATATTAAAGTCTTGCCTAACGTGGCCAGGTTCCGGAAGCCTCCAGCAATTAAAGAGCATCTTTGAATACATCAGGATAAGCACGTGAAATATACGAGCAACAACGCACAACGCACTCGCAAGCCTGAGATAGCGGCGGACTCTGAACCAAAGTTGAGGTCATTGCTGGGAAATTGTCTTAGAAATGATCCAACTTCCGCCGCCACAATTGGCCGATGATGTGCCGCATTATCTCGCCCAGTATCTGTGAAAACATCAGCTGAATCATGTCTGAGGCCCTGTGTCTCAGCCCCAACATCAAAAGAGATGAGGATCATCGTCTGACATCAAGTAAAGGAGCAAAAATTAAGGTCGTACCCGGGTTCGAACCGGGGTTTGCGGAAGGTTTATGATCAAGTCAAAATCCACCGTGCTCACCGCTACACTATACAACCTGGCTAATCGTCGAAAAAATTGCCTCTAAAATATATTATTTCTTTTTTTTAGCGTACGTTCCTATCCTCACATCTTCATCGCCACTCGGCACTTTGTACGATGAAATACAGGCTATTTAAGACCGCCATGTCAGCGAAGTCTCTGTGAGCATTGACATGCCCTCTAATGTTTTCACTGGCATTCATCGTCCCGGAATAGCTATTCTACCGGAAGAGGTAAGTGCCAAGACGGTGCTCCTGGATGGCCCTCTGGTGCTATGTCTTGTTATGAAGATATATTTCAGCACGAAGAGGTGTAGCCGCCTTTTGGTCACCGAATCAAGTAGTGTAAGATATCGATGGTGATGGTTAAATAGTTGAATGGTTGAGGTGTGGCTGGAGGCTTTGACTTCTCATCCATGCTTCATGCCTCCGTCCACCTCATCCTCTTTCATCAGCACATACCCTCCAAACCGTCTCTGCTCTGGCACATGTTCCTCTATGCTGACGGTCTTGACCATCACTCCTCCCCACCACCCAACCTCTTCTCAATCCCCTCCAAATCCTCTCCGCTCTGTATCTCAATAACGCGACCAACCTCCGCCGTACTCCGCATCAACTCCACGGCCCCTGCATACATCATCCTCAAACTTGGATTGCAGTTCTCTGGTAGGCAGTAGAGCAGCACGTATGGCACTGACATCCTGCCGGAAGGCTAAAGCCAACTGTCAACAACTGCGTTCGTGCGAGGGCAAAGGGCGGGAGTACTAGTGTAAGAGGATAACTCAACAGCACAAATCTTGGACTCGAATCTGGCAGCTCATCCGCCAGACCCAGCATGTCTGAATACGTCTCAACGCTTGCGGGTTTTATCTCTTGAGTTTTCGCATCGATCATATCTTGATATAGCCGTCAGCTACGTCATCCCTCCCAGCCTTTCTTGAGGTCTCGGTAGAGGCGGTAAGTACAGATAGCTGCCTGTGGATCTTTCGCTCTGGAAGTCCCGAGGCGGAACTTTCGTAGCTTGTCTCTTGTTTCTTGCGAAAACGTGTAAAGTCGTGATTCTGACTGAAGCTTTTAGGGTCTAGAGAAGAGTAGACTGAGGAGTAGAGTCCTTACCATGGTGGCAGATGAAATTGCTAAGTGGTGAATTCTATTGCTGTTGATCGCAGGTTTGTCTCGACAAATAAAAGCAGGACCGTCGGGCTCCCCGCACCGCTCACCCCAGTCGCTAAATGTGCTGGGGTTCCAAAACGATTTCCCTCCAGGGTGTCAATTCATTTTCCACCACGCTTTCTCCTTAATTGACTCCCTTCAGAACGCCATTGCTCAATGTTCTCTCGCCTTAGCCAACTCACCCGTCATTTCTCTCGTCCTCTTCCCAATTACGCCCATAGATCTGCCGCTGCTCTCACCTCTTCTCCATTCGCAATGACATCATCAACGCCAGCCTTGAATAGCAATGGGCAGAGAATGATACATACTGCGGGCTGCATAATAATTGGGGATGAGGTTCTGGGCGGGAAGGTATATTTTCTTTCTCGGTTATGTGCATAGACCGCGCTTAGCAATGGCTCTATGCATTCTACAGACAACCGACAGCAATTCCGCCCACATGGCGAAGTTCTGCTTCTCGCTTGGCATGGCGCTGAAGCGAGTGGAGGTTATAGGCGACGACGAAAAGGAAATCATCGAAGCGACGAGGCGTATGAGCAAAAGTTACGATTTTGTAGTTACGAGCGGTGGAATTGGACCTACGTGTGTCTACCTCATCAGGCACCAACCCAATTGACATATCTAATGCGCCTTCAGACACGACGACATCACCTACCAGTCAATAGCGAAGGCATTCGATCTGAAATTGAAACTACACGACAAAGCATTCGAAAAGATGAAGAGAATATCAAAACCACATAAATCACAGCCCAATTTTTCGTGGGACAAGCCGTCCCCTGCGCTGACGGCGAAGCTGAGAATGGTGGAATTGCCGATAGACGAGACGAAGCCAGATGAGGATCAAGTTCTGTTTGTGAGTGAAGACCTGTGGGTTCCGATAAGTGTTGTGAATGGCAACGTGCATATTCTGCCAGGTGTGCCACGACTTTTTGAAGCGCTGCTCGATGGAATGAAGCCGCTTCTCCTACCCCGATTGACAGATCCAGAGGGCAAGGGGATATATAGACTACTTTTCTCGACGCCGTTAGCAGAGAGTGCAGCCGCGTCCTACCTGACAGAACTGGCTGCGAAAGTTGAACCAAAAGGTGTCAAGGTGGGGAGTTATCCAAGGTGGGGGAAGGCGCATAACACTGTGACATTGGTTGGAAGAGACAAAGAGTTCATGGACAGTTTGATCCCTGAGGTGGAGAAAGGCGTAGATGGAAGAAGGGTGCTCAACGAGGAGGATGACGATAGTCCAAGTGAGTCGGAGTCAAAGGCTCCTCTGGACTCGTGATGCTCTGTCTTCGCCAGGAACTATCTGAATCAAGCCACGATGCATCAATTTTATAAGTCATCACGTCATCAGAATCCAATCGTGGTGAAACGAGTTACCACTGTATAGTTGCTTACCTTTTTGCTGTAACGAACAGCGGCCTGCGAGGAAGTGGCTACCTCGCTTGTTCAGGCGATGACCAGATTGAGCCATCATCGCACGCAGCCAAGTCCAAAGTCAAGCAGCCAAGTCCAAAGTCAAGCTTCCGGGGAACCATTCAAATGGTAACAGTCTGACAGATGTCTGGAACTTCGCACTGCGTCGTCATGTGGAAGTGGACGCGGTGGTTGTCAAGTCCAGTATGAATGTTGCAGATCTCGGCCACGAAGCCACGTGGAATATGCATGCCTTTTCCCCTTGTATTTTAAGCGCATCGGAAGGTCATTTGATGATACCTCCGACGCTCTTGCTACTGGTACAGATTCATTGGACACACGATCAGGGTATTTTGCCTTTCCGGGCAGAGATCTGTTCCCCGAAACGAAGTGTTGCAGGAAATATCTTTATTGCAGTCGTTCCCCGCATCTCGTTCGACACTTGTCTCGCTCTAACACCGGAATGCAGATGTGAAAATTGCATGATTGGTCTCTCGACTCAAGGTAGATTCGGAAGAGGAACCGCTTTTTGGGTAGGGATGGGCCGCCACAAGCGCACTCAGAAGTGCCGTGGAGAGAGAGATTGCGTTGGGTACTGTGAGAGGTGAAATCGGTGCGGGTGATTGAAAGCACAGCTAATTGGGGAGGCATGATATGGGCATTTGTCGAAAGGAAGAGATTCGGTAAGGGAGCGGCTGGGATGGGGGCTTGAGACGAGAGTGGTTGAGGCTGGAAGTCGTTCTTCAGGAGGTTGTCCAGCTAGCTAGCGCTTGCTTAGTGCCTTGATTAGTCGGTCGAGCTGAAGCGGTCCGCAGTGATAGCTGGGTTAGACGAAAAGCACCCTGGCCCGAATAGGGACGGCTGGGGTCTTAGAACGGCCTGCAACAACTAGTTACCGCTCCTGGACCTCCTTAGTTAGCGCCACCCTCCCTTTTCATCCAACGACCCTGCACGAGAAAGTCAAACTTTTGTACGAACACCCCCCAATCTCCAACCCCCAATAATCGATCCGCTACTGCATATCGACACTCCATCAGACCCTCACCATCTTTCGTGGCTGCATATTGCTGCATCTTCACTTCCAATTTCGTTGTTCCTGCCGATCCATTCCGCCTTATCCTGCCCTTGAAGACAGAAGCTCTTACGCCAGAAGCTCGTGAAAGTGATCACGCCCGTGCCCCAGGATTCCGACCACGACGAATCCAGAGATATCGCCGTCGCTGCCGACTTGTATCGAATTCGATACCGCATAATGGCCTCCAAAGTGCTCACCTTTATCACCGTTAGCTACTGTTCTTCCGCTGACCATAAAACAGTTTCTACGAGAGTACAAACTGGTCGTTGTGGGAGGAGGCGGTGTTGGAAAGTCCTGCCTGACCATACAATTGATTCAGAGTCATTTCGTCGACGAATATGACCCAACGATAGAAGGTCTGCCCATCAGTTCGTTGCTACGCTCATATGGCTGACCTCTATTCTAGATTCATACCGCAAACAATGTGTCATCGACGAAGAGGTTGCACTGCTCGATGTGCTGGATACCGCAGGTCAAGAAGAGTATTCGGCCATGCGAGAGCAATACATGCGAACAGGGGAAGGCTTTCTACTGATCTACTCCATCACATCGCGGCAGTCGTTTGATGAAATCATAGCCTTTCAACAACAAATATTGCGCGTTAAGGACAAGGATTATTTTCCAATCATCATGGTTGGGAACAAATGCGATCTGGATGCTGAAAGGGAGGTGTCAAAGCAAGGTATGAAAAGCATCTACTCCGCTCGTGATTCCTCGGCTGATTTTCGCACAGAGGGCGAATCCGTGGCACGATCGTTCGGCTGCAAGTTCATCGAAACCTCGGCCAAATCGAGAATCAACGTTGAAAATGCCTTCTACGACCTCGTTCGCGAAATCAGGCGATACAACAAAGAGATGTCATCATATGGATCAGGAGCACCAGCATATGGTTCGCATATACCAGGTCAGAAGATGGAGATGGGTGACCAGAACGAAAGTGTGGGATGCTGCAGCAGATGTGTGGTGATGTAGGAAGCAGCATACGACTTCAGGCGGTCAGATTTAAGCATGGTGTGCAGCTTGATGGCAAAAGACTTTGAAATAACACTAGTACTGGCGATACAAGGGTGGCGATAGGCGAGCGGCTTGGCTGGGAAGCATATGCTGAAGAGATCAGCACTGGTCTGTGGGAAGCCAGGAGGCATCGACATTGAGAAAGATGCTTAAAGTTCTCTTTACTCTTCAAAGATTTCGTGGCTTGCTCTGGACGGAGTTCTACCCCTTATTGAAGGGTTCATTGCGCATCTATCAAACTATCAGCATGCTTCCTGTTGACACCTCAAAAAGAAAATTATGCGCTTACCATTAACAGAACTATGGACACTTTCTCGATGTTCTATCCTTTGGCGATTCTACTTCTCAATCTATTATATCCCTTTTGTGTACGGAGTACCTATTTTCCGTTGAGATCTCGCACTCCCTCTATTTCTGAAGCATATCGTTTGCTGAACTATTCAGCTGCTGCTGTTTCGCTCCACGGTGCCCCATCATTATCTTTCCCGTACTACCGTTCAATTTGTTCTTTCCTTCGAACCCCCCAGCGGCTGCAGGTTGCCTGGCTGGATGTCTAAGCTGACTTGTTTTCAGTCCTGGGTTTCTGGCATTCTACACACTATATACTGCGACGTGCAGACTACCTGAAATGCCGCCAGCATGACTTAGTGACATGCTAAGCATGCAAACTTCCACACCTGGCGGATCAAAGACGCCCTGTAGTCCAAATTGGTATCTGCGCACGACACAAAGTTGGGTCCAATTGCTGACTCGTCGGGCGGCGGCAGTACGTCCTATCCCCATCCAGCGGTTGCACACCCAAGCTGAATTAGCTCACCATCACATTGCCGGCGGCTGAAACATGTTCGTATCTCGAAGGAGAGATCGACGGCACATCCCACAGTCAATGTATCTGACGGACAACCACAAGCTGCTTGGGTTAGAAGCAAAGGTTCCACGACCGGGCTGAGCTAGGACATATCCTGCTACCTGCCAAAGAAAGTCGTGATCCGGAATGCCAGCGTCCAAGCTAAGTTGGGACAATTGATATGCTCCGACGGAAAAATCACTAATTAATACGTCTTGATTGGGAACATCAGTACATTCGCTGTCATTGGACAATCCATACTTCCGGCGGACGGCAGGTGAAGATGTCCCAGATAGGGAAGCTCAGTGTCTATATATATATATACAGCTAGTTAGTGCGAAATCAAAGACCGGCGGATCACAGATACACAACCAGGAACGTCACTACCCTCCCTCTCATTGGCCCAATACCTACTTCCGACGGACGACGGACGACAGATATTTTCACAAGGAAGCTCAATGTGCACATTTTAGCTAGTTTAGTGCAAAATCTAAAATTGGGCTCACTGTCTACTACGGTAGGAGGCATAAGTATTCACACTTCGCCACTGATAACGTTATGTAAGGATACAAAGCCACGAAAACGCTTAATTCGGCATCTGCCCCTTTTAGTACTAATATCGAGTGTGCATTCCATTTGCATCTATAACAGAACTGCGTAGAATATCGACAGGAATATTGTACAAGGGCGACAGGGATACCTGTAAATGAGGCGTTTTTGTCGATCAATACTAGCGTCGAGGTGTGAATACTTCTGCCTGGTACCGTAGTATATAGCTCCTTCAAGTAGTCTAATCTGAACACAAGACTTTTCAAGGAACTAATAATATCTGGCGGACGTCACTTAAGAACTATCCTGGGTCAGAAGTTCCCTTGCCTTATATAATAGCTAGTTAGCCTAGGATTGCAAGATCCGGCGGACGCCACTCAGAAAGCGGTCCTAATTAATCAAAGGAAGCCAAACTCGCCTCACCTGGCTAGTTAGCTTGAAATCACGATCCGAAGGATGACGCCATGTTCCAACAGAAAGAAGCGATATACAATGATATAAACACAAGGCATCTCTCAAACCACTATTCGGCGGAAAACTTAGTATCCGGCGCACGACGCCCAAGCATCTTCTCATCTAGAAGCCCATCCACCCTATCAGGCTAGCGCCGAAGAAACAAAACCGGGGCGGACAACCATTAAACCAGCTCCTAATAAAGAAGCTCACACACCCTACCAAGCTAGTCCAGAACCAAGATCCGACAGACAGACAGGCAGGCAGGCAGGCAGGCAGGCAGGCAGGCAGGCAGGCAGGCAGGCAGTGACAGCAACAGTGCTTTACCATGAACCTTGACACTTACACAACATCTATAAAGAAAAGCATGTCCGCCGGTCTCCGCTCCTGGATATCTATCCCAGTCCAGGAGGTCACCTACCTCATAAATCTACCACGGAATGCGAAACCCAACGGATGATATCAGTAGTCTTGATATTCCGATCAAGGCAGCTCGATACAAACAGGATCCCGAACTTCAGCCCCAATCTAGTGTGAACCTCAAAGAGCAGCGTCCGACTCGCCGTCACAATTTGCTGCAATGGCCACGCCCAGCCCCAGTAGAAGAACCTTGGCGCTAGCGGGACGGCATATAAGGACGTGGAGGCGTTGGTGATGATCCAGAAGATGAGCCAGAGAGCCGTCCAGGGCTGGCCGATGACCATCGCCACGTTCTCGCATGCCAGGTCAAGGGCGGCCATGCCGGCGAAGTTGAGCATTCAGTAGATAGGGAAGGTGCCTCTTCCGAAAGCGTTTGCGTTGGTTAGGGTGGAGAGGACGTCGGAGGGGGCGCGGGCGTGGGAGAAGAGGATTTGTGCTGCACCCGGTAGGTCGTAGGTGGCATTGCCTATTTCGACCGCGGCTTACAATAAGGCTGGCGCATTTCGATTGACGATGATAGCTGCCCATACGTGCTCGCCGTAGACGTCTTGTCGGATCGCCATTGGGTCATTGTTGTATTGGCCCGGTGACCGCGTCACGAAGCCCAGATGTGGCATTGGTGATTTTGCTTGCATTTCGGTAGCTTGTATCACCGCTTGACCGACCAGAGGTTGTGGAGCATCGTCACAGCTGACCACGACCACGGTGAGAGCGGACATCTTGTCGAGAACCTTGAACAGCACAGCCCAGTATAGCGAGAGAATACATAGGATCGCGATGCACAAGATGCGGACTGATTAGATTGGATCTGGTTACAGAAGAGAGGGCTTCTGCTGGGAATTCACCTGTGTCCTTTCCCACTGGAGATATAACGCTGTTTCGAACGTGACTCAATTCTCGATGCCAGAATCCAACCGGCTTAGGCGGTCCCTGCTCCTCCCGCTTCTCTCCCCCTTCACGGTCACTCTGACGGTCTTCAGACTCTGCCGGAGTACTCGACGAGCGCGACATATCATCCAAATTGGCGGGACATGTGTATGATCTTTCTCAGTCCATTCCCGAAATGATCTTACTGCACAAGAAGAAAGGAGGTCGGCAGGGTAGTGATTTCTGCCCGAAAAGTTCAACTGAGCGCCACAGGTGGTGATGTTCAACCCGTATAGATAGATGGCCGATCAACAACATAGGAGGGAATAAGGAATGCATTGTAGCACAAGTCAAAGACCCTACAAGTAGATCTGCCCCATATATCGATGTCAGTGCAGTCCGGATTTCTCAAAGATTTTCAACATGATGTCAAGACAAGATCAAGGGGCACGGCGGTCCATCCGATTCGGGCAATGCACCAGTCACCACTCATCAACCACGTCTTGCAGAATGACATTTTACATTTCGTACAGTAGCCCGCTTACCAAGTATTCACGAGAAGAATCTGCATCTTACCACTCGTATCCGCCAGTAAGCGCGACAAGCTTCCGCGTCAACTTCTGATTCCCATCGGCCGAGGGCTTCTCGACACCTTCCCTTTCCCCAAGATTCACCACGTACATACCACGAACGACGGAATGGTCGGGCCTGGAGATCTTTGTCATGGTCAGAGTTCGTGTGTATTGTCTTCTAATATACATCAAACTGCGTGCAATGCTGGACATGATCATTCTGAACTCTCGCTATGCAACGCCTGTATCTCCATGCAACGTACGATGCTCAAGTTGTAAGATCTTCGCTCATGATGCTGCTCTCCAATCCAAGGACTGCTCCTCCCTTCACAATTGAATCAGGTCAACCTCCGAAAAATCTGGAGGAGCACCGCTGTACACGCATCTCCCTTTGCTGTCCAGACCTTGCCTGACATTGCTGACCCAGATATTTTGACTGAACTCCGCCATACCTCTGACCTCGTCATCACTAACACCAAGGTCGTCTCTCGGCAGCCAGATCACAGGCCTTCGAGCTCGCATTGCAGTATGTTGGAAAGCTCTTTGCACGAGAACATCCCTCTGCTCGGGCGTCAAATCTTCAAGTTCATCATTGATGCCGGCAAAGAGTGCTTCGGCAAGCTGATTTCGAGCAGCTTTCTGTGCCTCCATGTCCTTTTCGTTCCCCAGAAGAGGATTGAAATTATTCACCACGTCGAGAGCCCTGCGAGGTGGGGACTTGTTACGGGTACGATGGTCAGTGGTGTGATGATGCCGCGAACGAGTGGAGAAGGAATCAGACGTTGGCGACCGCATAGCAGCGGGGCTGATGGATTTTCCGAAGGCTGAAGATCGACGATTACGCGAGCGGTCTGCCCAGCTGATTCGAGGATTGGTGGGTACTGGCAGTTTGTGCAGTGCAGAATTCGCCGTTCGACCTGTTTTGATGATCAATTGACGCGTCTTGCTTTCCTTGTCCAGATGCATCGAGACCTCAGGGTTCTGATACTCGTAAGGCTCCAGTTCTTTCTGACTCTTTCGATGCTTTCGCGCCTCCAGCTGTTTCAATTCATATTCCTCAGCCTCCCGGTCTTCTTCGCGAGAATCACGCTCGCGCCTCTCCAGCTCATCTGGTAGATCTTCACCGTCCACTTCGTCCTCGATCAGACCTTGCTTTCGCTGAACAGTACGAGCAAACTCCTCATCACGCCGGACGGCATCATCTTCCAGCGTAATGGGGAGGTATCGAAACAAGGGACTGAACGCCCCATTTAGCAAGATCTGATAGATTGCTGTAAGGATCAGGATCACGATCATGCCTACTCCTTGGCCATAGCAAACAGTGTTGTTCTGGTCGTCACGGACGAGGAAGAACATGCCAATGAGCACAACTTCCATGACATATACACCCACGAAGGTGTAATTGATTGCGATAGGATACAACAAGCCTCCAGTGTCTCTTGTAAATTTGGTGACATAGAGCGTGTTGTATCGATACACGAACCAGAAAAGTGAGAACGTGATGATGTTGAATAGCAGGATGAGAGGTGAAATGACGGAATAGATGAGCCCGATGCAGGCCAGATTGGTATACACCGGGAAAAAGGTCCCCCATTGTATCTCCGACAGCTGAGTCTGGCGCTTGAACTTGCTTCGTGCCGTAGTGTCAAGCAGCGGTGCAAGAACAAACCAGCTTATCAGACCACCAATCTGGACAAGAGCACCGGCACTGACGGACAATGCTTGAAGCAGCATATAGGAGAAGAAATAATTGCTCGCTCTTGGAACATTGGTTGCCAGTATTTTCGGAATGCTGGTGATTGCGTTGCCTCCACCTTTGAACAGGCCGAGTATCGTCGAAACCGCTGCGGCAATTGACACGACCAAGAAGAGCTGGATGAAAAGGAAGAAGAAGTAGTATTTCTGGACCGAGAGCTCGACCAGCATACCAGACTGAGTGCCCTGTACCCTCGACAGGAACCTGAGGATCAATGGTAGTAGAACCATCAGGACAGCAAGAAATACCGCTGGAAGCACACCCTGAAGTGCTGATACGAACCAGGCCGGGAGTGCAAGCAGAAAGTTCAAGAATTTGAGTGTTTGGGCGAGGGTGCTGAGTTGCGACAACGCGGAGGTGAAAGCAACGGGTATGGCCCACAGCACAATCATGGCTGCGATAATGGAGACAACGGCTGCTGTACGTATGTAGCTTTGCCACCACGGAATCGACATGTTCTCCCAGACAACATCTTGTGGATCAATCTCAACCAGCCTCGGCGCCATCTGTTTCGGCATGTGATGGCTGACACTTTGACATGCCATATGCGCAGCCACCTGGTGGTTGAACTGAATGAAAGCGGAATTCAACAGAGAAAACCGGTCAGGGTTTGCTTGATCCTCTTCAATCTCAACGTTTAGGCGGGCCACTTCTTTGCGGCAATAATAGATAGCGTCGACCTTCTGTCCGATTAGCGGCAGCGAAAACATCCACTGCCAGCCGAAGATAGGTAGCCGCATGGTATCTCGGTCCTTTTCTTCAACGTACTTCCTCCATATGGCATCTTCGCCGTCCTTTTCGAATTCTTCGTTGAAAGCGGGAGGGTATTGAACCGACTCCGAATCATCTCCCGAAAGACCCAAAGCACTCCTCAATGCCTGGAACTTGCCTTTTGGCTCTCTTGTCTCTCTATCCACTGCAGTGGGCTTCGTTGGGTTTATTGGACTGGGTTGACCCAATGGTCGCTGGTCGTCATCGCTGTGAGCTGAATGGCCTACGTGTTCCCAGTCTCCCTCTGTGCCGATTAGGGAGTTCGGTGATTGGACGTTACTCGCAGGATCGCGAGCTCTGTCACGACCTCGTGTATGACGATGCTCGTGGGCTGTATGTTGATCCGTGTCAGTATTCGCACCATTCGGATTGCTGCCATCGCTGTTCAAGAAATTTGGATCCCTCTCAGGAGGTAAGAATCCATTGGTTGTATCAATGGTCTTATTCAAGTCCTTTTCAACGCGCTTCAGGCCACCTAGAACTCCTTTGCCGATTCTGCCAAGCCCTTGGGTTACCGCGTGAATTCCTTCCCCCAAAATGGGAATTGGAATAGTAGTCTTTTGGGGTGCATCTTCGTGGTCGCTGACACTCTCGCTCTCGGAGTTTGAGTCACGAGGGCCGTCCACCACATCTTGCACGGTGTGCTGAACCTGGTGAGGATTTCCAGATGAAAGTCCATGGCCCTTTGCATTTTGTGCACCCTTCTCGTCTTTTGCAGCCTCGAGATTCGATTTTTCTTCCTTCGTTATCTTCTTCCCAGCCTTCTTGTTCTCGGCAGCAGTCTTTTTTTCATTGGCCCTGAAGCACTTCTTGATCAGATCTGTCTCGGCACCTTCTAAAGTCACGGCAAGTCCGTCTCGACGTTGGACCTTTTCACTCAATTCATCGAAATTCCGGTTCAACCAGATATTGCGGATACCGCCAGGGAAGACATCGTAGAGTCCATCTAAGGCTTCCATCGTGCACCATTTCTGCGGTATCGAGCTCACCAACACCGTTGTTGCAGATGCTCGCAGCCGATGCTGTGGTGACGTCAGATATGCCTGACGCATGCGTATGTAACCTCGGAGCTCATCAAAGGCAATGAAGCACACATAGCAAATTAAGAAGAGCGCAAGTAGCCAGTGAGCCCAGTATCGGGACGTGTGATTTGGACGGACATTTCCCCAAGCCAGCGTGTCCAGTCCGGTGACGTTAGTGGCTTGCGCATCCCCGTTTCCCAAGGCAAAGCTACTGCCCTTGCCACCAACAACGTTGAGTGGTATCAGAATTGGAACTATTATGAGAGCAGCGGGAACGAAGATCTTGAGAAGTGTTCGAAGATAGCGCAGGAAGAAATAGGCATCCAGCCCGCATTTCTGAACGAATTCCGAATTCGATGTGTGCACCACCGCTCGGATCCACTTGAACCACCCGGGAGCACTCGCATTCGTTCGCTCTCGTTCGGGTACGAGGTAGGTTCTAGGCTGGCTGAAGATTGGTTAGAATTTGCATCACCCTGCAGGCCCTGCCAGGATAGCGCAGGCAACATACTATATACGCGAGAATCGGTCTTTGATCAAGACGAAGAGACCAGCTTCAACAGCAAAGATGATGATGGAGACCACTAGCGAAGCAGCAAATGCGCTTGCACTTTGCCCAGAGTACTTGTTGACATTTGCATTCGTGCTGTTGCTGTCCAACACGTTTCCGAGGCCCGACATCTTGGTGTAGGTTGTATCGTGTGCGAAGCAGTTGCAGCGAAAGGTTGAGTGTTATCGGAGAAAGATCTACAGCAGTCAGCCTGTACAGATATGACGACCATGTGCATGATTAATACGTTTCCTGGGGCAGTTGTTATTGCCATTCAACAGATTAGTGAGAGACGATCCCCATTTCTAGCATCTGCGATGAGTTGTATGCGTGGAGTGCTCTGGTATGGCCAAGTCGCGGTTTGGTTCTCTGATCGTAGTGGCGTGGTAGGGGTGAAACGGGCGGCAGCGGCAGCGGCAGAGGCAGAGGCAGATGCGCTGAGCGTGTTTATGGGAGTGTGGCTTATGTGCGACAACTGAAGAATGGCTCCAGGACGGACGACGAAGAACAGTGCTCAAGTTGAGGTGACATGCACGTTGGCCCTGTTTTCGCCCAATTGGTGCCATCGGCCCGTTTGCAGGGGGAAAGCCGAAAGGGGCGCTGCAGCCAGGCGACGCGCGACTTGCCAATCGATTTCCAAGACTTCAACCGGTTCCCTTGCCGCCGTCCCTTTGACGTTCCTGACCACGACCATCAAATCACTGGCTCATCGACCCTGCAGCGCTTCTGTAGCTCTTCAGCCTCCCAGTCAAACAAGCAGCTGTGTGGACGCATTGATCCTAGGATGAAGGGAGCTTCAAGAGTGTGCTCCTGGCTGAGGCCTGGTGACACCAATGATGAGACACCGGGGAGTGCACTCTGACTAGAGTTCGTCTCATCCTTGTTGTCACCAGGCCCCGGCCCCCAGCAATTGATTCCTTAAAGGATTCAAAAATCCTGCAGAGGCCCACAGGCGGTACGAAAAGCATGGCAGAAGACCGCATGGCGCTGTTCCATCATATATCACACACAGCATACTCGAAGCTTACGAATCTATCGACTCGGTGGGACGTTTGGAGAAAGCAAAGCTTGCCTTCCATCTAAGGGGTTCTCAGACTACCCTGATGAGTTGGGGAAGGGCCATCGAGAGTGTGAAATCACGAAGGATCCCATGCTGGCAAAACATGCCGTCCTATTTGACAGCATAACTAAAGGCTTGGGGGAGAGACTGAACATGAGCTGTGGTAGCAAGATGAAATGGCGACCTGGTTGAGTAATTCGTTTCATATACAATCTTGGCCGATGACCAAATATGAGGATTATGCGGTGTAATTTCATGTGCACGATACCGCTATTTACAGGATGCGCCTGTCTACCGAACAAAGCAGGCCTCTCTTCGGAAATCACCAAGACTAATATTAACCAGAAAACAATGAAGGCCACAGGCACGCCAAAATGGTCTTTCATATGTTGACGGATGGATAGCCGGGTCTTACACTAAGGCGACATCTGTCTCTTGTTTGTGTGTTGGCTGGTCCCCAGGTCGCCACATCAGACTGCCAAGATGACAGAAGTTTTGATACAGATACACCTGAGAAAGGTACGAACACTTCGCGTATCCTGATTGCCGTTCTGGGTAACTGGTGACGGAGATTCAACGTCCCAGTTGATGTGCCGACTGATAGTTCACTGCTGACGGTTCAGCCAACTCGCGAACACCTAGGTCGACCGTCAAAAAGATTGTTCCCTCTCGTCAAGCATTGAAGCTTCACAGCCTTTTCCCCAAGGGTGCGTGCCTGTGAAGCTCATCCACTATTAAATTTTCGAGGTTGCAATGAGCAAGCTGCATATGTGGCTGTACCCGCTGGGCGGTGAAGAAGGGAGATCTCCAATGAAAGGATCTATTCACGGCACGCGAGACCCAAAGAAGAATAGCATTCGATGGCGATAGGGCGCAGGGTCGTCGCACTAGCTACTCTAGCTAGTAGTCAATGCAGCTCACACGCTCCGAGTCAGGGATGCCACGGACAGAGGAAGCGGCAGGATTCCAGATGCCAGACAGCTTGACCTTCGGTGCTTCACCACCATCCTGGGGCCCAGGGGAAGGGCAGCCAAGCCAAGGGCAGGTTTTGTTTCGCACGCTGCATAGCTGTGTTTTGCGGTGACTAACTACTGAAGTCAGGACTCAGCTTCTTGCTAACCAGCCGGACCGCTCTCGCCGGTTCATGCTTCTGCCATTCAGCACACTTTATCAATCGCAGCGGCTGCCCTGCCAGCAGCGTGGCATTGCCGTTGCGCTGTTGTGTGTACGGAGTACTGTGAAGATCTCCCACTGCAGAGACAAGTGGACAAGTGGACAAGGGACAAGGGACAAGGGACAAGGGACAAGGGACAAGTGGATCATGGCCTGGACTACTACTCGTCAGCAGACGAGTAAGAATAATCGCTGGGGGCATGTTGAAACCCGAGCAGGTGCGACGTGGGGCTAGCCCGCGCGAAATCAGACGTCAGCCCTCGGTGCCCCTAGAGACCCAGCGTTTCAATGGTGGATGCCGTGCTTGCGCCGTACTTTCCAGCACGGCGCGGGAAGCCTCGAACAGTGATTGGCCCGCGAGACGCCCTGGCCGAGATCAGCTCCGCCGCGGCTCCTCCCACTAATCCCGGTTGGTAATAGCGTGCCTGCATCTTCGCAGCCCCAACCCAGCCCGGGTGGCAAATCCTCCTCTTATTACTGCTATTCATTCCCCGCCGTCTCCAAGTGTCTTCCCCAGTGCTTCATCTCAGCCCGCAATCAACAGACCTTCCATCAACAATCATCCCCATCCCCATTCTCTCTCTCTCTTCAACCTCGACCCTCATCCAGTCACCCGCCCTACGCCTCTAACCTTCTTTGTGAGCCGATCTCCTTTGTTTCCTCCCGACCGACCAACTTCACCCTGGCAGGAGCTCTTAGCCTTCTTCCACCTCAAGTACCCTCTCAGCTTGACAACACCATCAACCAATCATAATTATGTCTTCGTTCTTCTACGGCGCTCCTCCTCATCATCAGCAGCAGCAGCAGCAGCAGCAGCAACAACAGCAACAACCGCATCATCCTCACAATGTTGCCTCCTCACACAACCACCATGGTCGTTCTCGTCGCGCTCCTCGTCTTTCAGCTTCGCAGAATCCCAATCGGCAATACCGTGCTCGCCCGATGAAGGACTTAAATACCGAAGCGCCCAACGTTACCGCCTTCCGAGTCAGGTTCGAGGCTGGTCGCTCGTTTGATCTCGACGATGACTTGGAGTTCTGTCCAAACCTCTTAACCGACGACGAACGAATGTCAATTAATTCTGCTTCTTCCGACCGATCATCATTGTCGAGCGGATCGCCTGATGTCTCGCCCATTCAGCACCAGATTCAACCGCAACAACAGGTCACACCTGCCATATCTTTATCCTCGACCGCACCATCCTTTGTTTCACCAAATTTCTCCACCATGAATTATCAGATGAAGATCCATCAACCGTCGGCCGTCCGGACGAGAAACGCAATCCCCATCGTCAATCCCACCACAGGTATGCGTATCGCCAGTCCGCCATCATCGATCTCGCCAGGAATGATGCAGCAGGCAACCGCGGCGCGCAGGTGGTAGTGGATGCTTCTCATGCTCAACTCCTGCCAAAGCGCGTTTCGACTCTGTTGTCTCTGTATCATTTCTCATGGCCGTGATCAATTGCATTCTCTTTCGGACCGTGGATTGCTCGATGCCTTTTAATCTTCACAAATCACCGACCTTGTACATATTAACCATGTCATACGACCCTCATCGAGCGACGGCGCGGCGATTGAACCACAGTGTTTTGGATCACGATACCACATTGAATTGATTGTTTGGGCTATGATAGAGAGCGCAGCGACAGGGTCGAAACATTCCTGTTTTGGATGGAGTCCTTGAGCATTAGTGGAGCGACTCAACGATAGATGATGGAAGATTGCTGTTTCATGTTTGATATTCTTCAAATTTGGGTTGGTGGGGTCAGACGTCAATACTTGGAGAATCAAATGAGGAGCATGTTGGGAAACGGCCGATTCCATGGAGATGACAGTGTATCGTGTTTTGTTTGGGTTGATGGGAATTGATTTGCAAAATTGCTGCCTCGTTACGATCGGCAGTGCGTCTGGAGCTCATCTCGAGTGGATACTCTTTACGAGTTTGCATATAAGCGGCTGGGTTTACTTCTTCTATGGCTCATGGTAGAAAGACAAAACGTGTTTGTAGTCATAGAATGTCACCGAATATCTCATCACCCTCAGATCTGACACTGGCCGTCTCTTGTCCTATCCTTTACCTAGGAAGATGGCCCTTTTCCTTTCACGGATTAATCGGTTTGAAGCACGGCACTTGATGTTTCTGACAGATCTTCCAATCTCCAAGAGCTGTATTAGAACAGAACATACCCCAACGAGGGAAGACCCCGTCAAGTGGACTAACCTAACAGTGTCACCTTGCTGGCCCTCTTTCGCTGTGATCGCCGTTGTGAATATGCTAGTCATAGCAAAGTCGAACACTAAATTACTGAACTTTGGCACTTGGAAGTAGGAAGCCAGTATCCGTAATCTCTTCTCACTTCCTCGTGCCTTGACAGAAGAAGTTGACTGGCATGGACCATTGCCGAGCCATGGGAGATTGAGGTCTGGCCTGTGAGGCCAGAAACATGCGCAGTGCTCTTGAGCTGTCACCCAGCATAAGCATGAGCGGCTCTGCATTGGTCAAGATATGCTTCCCCGTGTGCTCCCTGGACGATGACCGAGTTCCAATGTTTCACTGCTCCCCAGGATGTTTTCACTCATCGCCAGATTTCCTGCTTTAGCTCCTCCAGAAACACCCACACTTGTCCCTTGAGATGCTCCTGGGAATCGACTTTAACTTACCATGGCAAGATTGCCGCACCTCGTGTCTCGCGTTCCACTCGTTCACCCTTGGTCTTTCTCTTAAGTGGAGGATCGCGAGTCCTCCAAAGTCGACAGTTAGAGTCTAATGACGTCCCAAGTGTTGATAACTTCTTGGGAAGAGGTTACCATAGCGGTCTCAAGAGTCGGCTCCGAGGCAGATTACACTGCTGACATCCCACAGCTATCGTCCTTCAGAATTATTCCTACATCGACGGAGGGGAAATCAGCTTCTCAAATTATGGGGAGCCTATCCATCTTCCAGGTTCACCGTGACTCAACCGTGCGAGCTTGGACAATCAACGCTGACAATTGAGCAAAAAATGATACTTATTCTCTCGACCTATCCTCATCCTGGACGAAGTAGACCGTCACCTTCAACCGGATACAGAATACTGCACCGGTCTAGAACTATGTCGCTCTTTGGGCGGATTCCACCAATTCTTCGTTCTGTGCATGGGGAGGAGAATTTAGCAGAGCTCTGTCGCGAGACCAAAGTCCACCAGTTCCCCAGAACTCGGTCTGGAAATTTACACCCTCTAGTGGTGGGTCAGGGTCATGGTCGGAGCAATCGATGTCCTCGAATTCGATCTTTCCATCTTTGACTCGGCCAGCCGACGCTATTGGCGCATACGGCCATGGAACAGGATAATTTCTGGGTGGCTATGCATCAGCAGGGACAACTCCACAAACAGCAGATCTCAAAAACTTCGTTCCAGAACCGGGCATAGTTTCCTACGATATTCCAGGCAGGTACGTGGAAAAACGAGTCGGCGACCGGCTACTCAACTTACGGCACTGCAATGTATGGGCAGATGCAGTTTGTCCCCCAATATGGAAGTGAGGGATTGTTGATCGTTGTTGGCGGTTCCACCTCCAATGCTGTTGCCTGGACTGACAGAGGCTCAAACTAATCTCATCCCAGCAAACCAACATCTTCGATCCAGCCACGTCTACATGGCACAATTAGACTTCCAGTGGAACGATTCCCAAGGCTCGTGAAAGATTCTGCTCGGTCGGAGCTCGCGGTGATAACGGAACCTGCGAAATCTTCATTTACGGAGGGCACGGAGCTTCTGCCTCGGGGGAACCACAAGCCTCGGAAACAGACGCCCAAAGGCAGCTCAACGCTGCACTCGATGAGGTGTTTGTTCTGTCCTTGCCTGGTTTTGTATGGACGAAGGCGAATTACACTCCGGCGAACCCACGTGTGGATCATGCCTGCAGCGCTGCTGGCAACCGGTAGATGATTGTTACTGGTGGCCTGAATCCGGCTTTGGCGAACATGACGGAACTACTTCATACCCGAGATGTCTGGACTTAGGGCATTGGTGTTCTTGACATGACGGCAATGCAGTGGAAGAACAAGTATGATGCAAATGCCGAGCCATACGCAACTCCGATGCTGTCAAGAGCTGGTATGCTGCCAATGGACTGTATCCTGCCAAATGGGATGACCCTGCAGTGGAGGGTTTCTTCACCCAATCAGGTGATAGTTCCAATTCGTTTGCTGCCATCAGCGATGCTAACACCTTGCCGCAAGCTCCAGTAAGTCGAATACCTCAGCAGCAGGCTCACCGAGCAAGATTTCAGGCTTCAGCAGCTCCCACGCAGGTGCCATTGCTGGAGGCGTTGTTGGCGGTGTCCTCGGTCTTGCACTGGTCGCCGCCTTGGTCTGGTTCCTGATGCGTCGTCGCCGACGGTCTTTGAAGCTATGGCTAAATCCACCTTCAGATTCGTCTACAGATCCATTCCAGATCCCATCTCAATCTACCAAATATGCAGGTATAGAATCCAAGGCAGAGCTGGGTGGCGGGAATCCCCCACCAGAATTCTTGAGCAACTCTGAAGCAGTGGGTGAGTTAGAGCAGGCCCGGACGTTGCCTCCAGAAGTCCCTGGGACTCCTCCGAGGCAAGAGTTGCCGTAGTCAGCTTCTAGCTCACAATGGGTGATCTCGTTTACACTCAATCTAGGTCAGGAAAGCCTGCAACGTGTTTTTGTACAGTATGATCTGTGGTAATCCATATCTTAATTGTGAACATTAAATCTATTTCTAGAAATATAATCGAGGGGTCGAGTGCAAGACTTTATCCCCCGGGCATGATCTGTGCACAGCATGAGCGTGGCTCCAACATAGCCCGACTTTCAGCTACCTTCGTATGAGCGAGCGGCCAATGTTGGAGATTATAATCTACCATGTTATGATCTCCCACAAGCGAGGATCATATGCTGGACCAACCTCCTTCACCTCAGCTGAATAGTGGGCCAACTTCCTGCGGCAGTTCCAAGCTGACGACTCCTTTCACGAGCCATTATTAAAACCTTGAAGGCCGTTGCAATCAAACAACTTGACTTCCAAGATGGCACTATCACTCCAGACTGCGCTCTTGATCTCCCTCATTGGCATCATATTGCTTGCTACTCCCTCTCATGCATTCGGAGCTGGAAGTAAGGCTTATTAGACAGCATCGAGAATCCCCGCGCTGACAAGTTTAGATATCGCTTCCATCTCGGCCGTTGAGGGAAGGAACTGGAGGCATGGCGACATTGAGGATACGCTCAAGATGGTGGCTTGCATCAAGGGTCACAAATGGACCTCCATGATGATCAAAAGAGTATACTTCGGGTAGGATATCATCCCAGAGGGCCTTGTGGTTCAATGCTTATGCTCGGATTGTAGGAACTGGCTGCGCGATTACTCTCAAGCTATGGATACAGGCACTCTTTCGAAAGCTCAACCTGAGACCATCAGAATCCTTGTCTGGGTCTTGTCATTTCTAAGCTTTGGATATGCCACCGCGGAGTTCGAGGTGACAGCCGAACGACTTGGTGTCTACAGACCAGAAGAGCATATCGATAAGTTCGTCTCGTTGTCACCCGAGCATAGTCTGTATCTGACCTTGAACGCAGTCCTAAGAATTACAACGACGACAAAGATGCTCGTCAAGTTGATCCGCGCCTGCGAGGACCTGTACGACCAATTGAGCTCGAAATCGATCATGAAACCGGAATGAAAAACTACATTGCCAACAATCGTGGCGACTGGGCAACAAGTGCTGCATATGTCAAGTACAGCTTTGAACAGTGCATTCATCATGGAAGACTATATACCAACGGTCATGGATTTTTCAAAGGCAAGGATGAGGAACTGGCAGAAGCTTTACGATGTCTTGGTCAAGGACTGCACTGTCTGGAGGACTTTGGGGCACACACAAACTACGTTGAGCTTGCGTTACGAGATCTCGGCATGAACAACGTCTTCCCATATACTGGTACAGCTACAGCAATCAATCTCCGGGGGAAGCATACATTCCCTTTAGTGACTGGGACTTTCGGCATGGTCGATTTCTTTCACTCGGTGCTCGGAGAAGCCACCGATCATTTCACACAATCCGAGATTAACGAAATGGATAATGCTCTTGGGACTGCGCAATCTTCCTCTCAATCGAGTCCTCTGAAGACTCTCACGAGCGTTCTATCGAACGTTCCCGGAACGAGAGACTTATGCACCGAGGCAGAAAGGCTGCAAGCTTCATCACAAGCCCAAGCGCGGGCCACTGAGCAGACTAGTGGTACGCGTGCTACAGGTGATTTCAATCACCAACCTGGTTGGCATGATCCAAACGCCGGGTTTCAGCAGCAGCCGCAATGGAACCAGCAGACATCTGATCCTCAATGGGGCCATCAGCAACAGACGCCTCAATGGAGCCAACCCCCATCTCATCAGAACCAATGGGACCAGCAACACAGCCAACCCCCGTCGAATAGTCAGCATGCTCCACCAGCCTCCGGGCCTCCTCAGCAAGGCGCTCCGGGACCTGGTCTTCCTGGAATGCCGAACTTTGACCCGTCCAAAACCGTTGCGCAGATCTACCCAATCCTTGTCTTTCGTGACAAGGTCGTCCGCTCCATCAGTGCCATCATCAGCAAGATACCTGGTCTGGAAGCACTGGTCGATAAGATCACCGAAACCCTGACCGTCTTCATCTTGTCCCTCCTTGCACCCTTCATCCGTCCTATCATCAACGGCCTAACCCAACAGCTACAAGCAGGCAGCAGTGCGGTCGTGGATTCTAGCGGTAGACATCAATACGAGCCCTGGACTGATCCCATCTGCACAGACCCAACCCACTCCATGCTAAGCAAAGACCACTTCAGCAACATCCTAAACGAGCCAGCCGGCTCCGTTGCCTCTGAAATCCTCAAATTCGTCGCTCCCCGCGTCCTCTACGCTTGGGATCACCCCAACATCCCTGTGCAACAAGTGCTGGATGACTGCATGAAGGTATTCCACCACCCCGCAACCCGAGACCACAACACAGAAGTACAAAGGAACATGTTCGATGCCGTCCAACGATGGGCCAGGAGCCGTCCGGGCGGAGGCCGTGATCTCGACGACCTTCTATCCTCTGAGAGCGTGCGAGCGGGGAGAAACCACAAGGGAAAACCCGGTCAGGCAGGCGGCCATTCTCACGGCGGGGTCCCACCACCACAACAACATTCCATCGGAGGAATGAGCTCAGGCTTCCCGGGCTTCGGTGGCCAATCCCAACAACACCAACAAAGTGGATGGGGTGGCCAGCAGCAACCACACCAGAGCGCCGGCGCCGGCGGAGGGGGCTTCAATCCTCTATCCCAACTCTCCCACGTCCCCGGCATGTCCGGCGTAAATGCCACCCTCAACAAAATCGGCAGTTTCGTCCCCGGCGGACTCGGCAATTTCGGCGGCGGCAGTGGCGGGAGCCATGGCGGCAGGAGGGCTCTAGACGAAGATGACGCGGGACCCGGGTACCAAAGTCGTGGGTTGCAGCCTGACATGGCGAATGTGGAGGGGGCTGCTATATCGAGGGGACAGTCGCCGTATCCGCCTGCTGGGTATGAGGGATATAGTCAGCAGGCGGGAGGGGTGGGGGAGTACAGGCCTCCAGCGGAATATGGTCAGCAGCAGGGTGGTGGGTATCGGGGTGGATATCAGGGTGGATATCAGGATCAGGCTCAGGCCCAGCCTCCGTATCAGGGTGGGCAGGGTGGACAGTATTATTCTGGGCAGGGTCAGGGGCAGGGGCAGGGGCAGGGGCAGGGTCAAGGCCATTCGACTAGTTACGGGGAACAACGATAATTCCTATCGTTAAGGAGCTTTTAACCATCACAAAATGACACTGAAATGTCATCATCGCAGAACGAACAGTCCGAACCCGAAGTAAACGATAGATCATCAACTCTCTCTTCTTGCGCATGTCATCACCACCCTTCATTCTTCAGTCAAAGTGAGAGAGGCCCCCATCGAGCCGCCAGCCCCATCCGCCCTGGGCAATAAATATTGCAATTCTCTGAATTCTTATCCGGCGCATGAAAAGGAATCCCTAACTCTTTGATTTCCTAAATTCCTAATTCCTAATCCCTAAACAGGTAGGTCCTAACCAGGTAGGTCCCTAAACAGGTAGGTGGTAATTAATTGATTAATTAATTAGTACAGAAAAGAAGGCCCCAGATCCCACGCCAGCTAATTAGCGGCGCTCCATCTCATGGCCTTTGCTTACCAAGTTTTTTTCTCTTCTGTCCGCCGCCGTGGCCCCCGCCCCCTCACCTGTCTCTCTCTCTCTCTC
>JAABUK010003776.1_pt1 | contig 25251 bp, 25 predicted proteins | sample 5559141 | NCBI WGS metagenome assembly JAABUK01 (sample SAMN10711869, study PRJNA513367) | rock metagenome | isolation source: Antarctica rocks | place: Antarctica: Victoria Land, Pudding Butte nord | collected 2016-01-03 | reverse complement strand
TTGGCGACCTGCGCCAGTTCCGGCCCGATGCCGTAGGTGAGGATCACGTCGGCGCCCGCCTCCTTCGCCCGCAGCAGCTGCGCGGTCATGTCGGTGTCGCCGATGTTGAACTTCTCGGTCGCGACCGCCTTGACGCCCTTGGCCGCCAGCGCGCGCTCCAAGTCCTCGCGGCCGAGCTGTCCGTAATTGGTGCTGTCGGCCAGGATCGCCGGCTTCTTGAAGCCGCGGCGGGCGATGGCCTCGTCCACGATCATGCCGGACTGGATGATGTCGTTGGCCGAGGTGCGGAAGACGTAGTTGGCCCGCTCCTTGGCGAATTGCTGCGTGATGACCGTGCCGGTCGCCACGTTGTTGATCACCGGGATCTCGGCTTCCTGGTAGAACCGCTGCGAAGCCAGGGCCACGCCGGTGTTGATATAGCCGAGGTTGGCGACCACGCGTTCCTTGTTGATCAGCTCCTGGGCGATCTGCACGCCCAGCTCGTTGCGCGCCTCATCGTCGCGCTCCACGGCCAGCAAGGGCCGCCCCAGCACGCCGCCGGCCTTGTTGATCTCGTCGATGGCCAGCTTCACGCCGTCCCGCATGGAAACGCCCATGCTCGAGGATCCGCCGGTGAATGGGCCGCTGACGCCGATCTTGATCGGGTCGGCGGCTTCGGCCGGGGCATAAGCAAGCGCGGCCGAAACGGCGGCGGCGGCCAGCAACAGATGACGCCTGGTTTGACGCATGAACGGATATCCTCCCATTGTTACGCTTTGCGCGTAAGTCGCCGATCGGGGCGCGCGCGCCTATACCACGGGCAATTCACCTCGTCATCGCGCGAGTGACAGCCACGTTAAAAATTAAAGCGGCCATTTCCAGGCTTCTCTCCCTGCCATGCCGAGCCATATACCATGCATGGGGATAATGAAGGCTGAACGATGCTGACCCGGCGCCGCACGCTGCTGCTGACCCAAGCCGGCGTGCTCGCCCTGCTGCTGCCCGGCGCGGCGCTGGCGCAAAGCCGCGGCGTCACGGTGGCAAACCGGTCCGGCGAGCCGGTCCGCCGCATCCTGATCTCGCCCGCCGGGTCCGCTTCCCCCGGCGAGAACCGCCTGCGCTCGCAATTGCCACCCCACGCGGAGGCACGGATCGGCTACAGCACGGGCTGCAAGATCGACGTGCGGGTCGGCTACGAAAGCGGCCGCACCGAAGAGTTTCTGAACCAGGATGCCTGCAGCGACCTGCGCATCACCGCCGGCCAGGGCGCGGCCGCCGCCGCCCCGGCGAGCCGGCCCGTGGCCGACGCCCGTTCCCGCGGCAAAGCCGAAGCCGCGAAGCCGCCCCAGCCGATCGCGGTCGTGGTGCCGCCCTGGACCGGGCGCAGCATCACCAAGCGGTTCGGCGGCTTGGATTGATCCTAGGTATCCTCCCCCAGCGCCCGCCGCCGCAGGTCGCGCAGCCGAGTCTGCGCCCCCTGCGTGCGGGGGTCGATTTCCAGCAGCTTCTGCCAAGCCGACAAGGCCCCGCGCCAATCCGACCGCGCCTCCGCGATCCGCGAAAGGTCCTGCAGGGCCAGGAAGCTGCGCGGCTCCCGCTTCAGCAGCTCCTGGATGTCGCGCACCGCGCCCGGAAAGTCGCCGAGCTGGCGCCGGGCTTGGGCACGGCCGCGCCAGGCCTCCAGCAGGTCAGGAGCAAGGTCGAGCGCCGCGTCGAAGCTATCCACCGCATCGCCCGCCGCCCCCTCCGAAAGCTCCCGCGCGCCACGGGAGAGCAATAGCCGAACCGCGGGGGTCGCCGCCTCGGCCCATTGCGTGCGGATTTGCGCCTCGAGCGCCGCCGCTGCCTCCTCAGAGGGCGCCACGCGCAGGGCTGCCAGCAGGGTGTCGAGCGGCGGCTTCTGCGGGTCGCCCTGCGCCAGCGCCGGCCCCGCCAGCAGCGCCAGCACCAGAACCAGCCCGGCGCATGCCCTCATGCCAGCGCGGCAGGCTTCGGTCCGCCCGCCATCCAGTCCAGCAACTGCACGGTGTGCACCACCGGCACCCCGCCCGAGAGCTGGGTGATGCAGCCGATGTTGCCGGCCGCGATCAGGTCCGGCTTCGTCCGCGCGATGTTCTCCAGCTTACGCTGGCGCAGCCGGCCGGCGATCTCCGGCTGCACGATGTTATAGGTACCGGCGGACCCGCAGCAGAGATGCGGCTCGGCCGCCTCGCTGACCTCGAACCCGGCCCGGCGCAGCAAGGCCTTCGGCGCGTCGAGCACGCGCTGCCCGTGCTGCAGGCTGCAGGCGGCATGGTAGGTCAGTCGCAGGCCCGGCGCCGGGCGGACCGGCGCGTAATCGATCCCCGCCAGGTATTCCGTGATGTCCCGCGCCAGCGCCGAGACCTGCTCGGCCCGCTCCCGCCAGGGCGAGGGCTCGGTTCGGAACATGTGGCCGTAGTCCTTCACCGTCGTGCCGCAGCCCGATGTGTTGATCAGGATCGCGTCGAGCCCCTCCCCCTCGATCTCCCGCGTCCAGCCCGCGATCGCGGCGCGCGCCGACCCCATGGCGCGGTCGTGCTTGCCCATGTGATGGGTCAGCGCCCCGCAACAGCCGACGCCCTCGGCCACCACGACCTCGATCCCCATGCGGGTCAGCAGGCGGATAGTGGCTTCGTTGATGGCCGGGTCGAGCACGGTCTGCGCGCAGCCGGTCAGCAACGCGACCCGGCCGCGGCGGCGCGTCTCGGCCGGATGGACCTGGGGCGACTGCATCGGGCTGCCCTGCGGCAGCCGGGTCGGCGCGAGGTCGAGCATGGCATGCAGGCGCAGGGCCAGCATGCCGCGGCGCGGCAGCACCGCCCGCAGCGGCCGGGCCAGCCGCGCGGCGGTCAGGGCCAGCCGGAACAGGCCGGGCCGGGGCAGCACGAGCGCCAGCACGTCCCGCATCCAGCGCTCGTGCCAGGGGCGGCGGTAGGTGTTCTCGATATAGGCGCGCGCGTGATCCACCAGGTGCATGTAGTTCACGCCGCTCGGGCAGGTGCTCATGCAGCTGAGGCAACTGAGGCAGCGGTCCACGTGGCGCACCACCTCCTCGGTGGCGGGCCGGCCGCTCTCGAGCATGTCCTTGATCAGGTAAATGCGGCCGCGCGGGCTGTCCAGCTCGTCGCCGAGCAGCACGAAGGTCGGGCAGGTGGCGGTGCAGAACCCGCAATGCACGCAGGTCCGCAGCACCTGGTTGCTCGACTGGATTTCCGGGTCTTGCAGCTGTTCGGCGGTGAAGGTGGTTTGCATGTGCGCCTAGAGGCCCGCGTAGAGCCGGCCGGGGTTGAGGATGCCGTGCGGGTCCATGGCGGCCTTCACGCGGCGGGTGATCCGCGCCAGCCCGGCGGGCTCGGGCGGCACGACGTCCACGGCCGCGCGCATGCCGTCCGGTGCGCGCAGCACGGTCCAGGTGCCGTGTCCCGCCCGGGCGGCGGCGACGACCGCGTCGTGCAGCGCCGGCCGTCCCGCGAGCCAAACCAGTCCGCCGCCCCAGTCCAGGAAGCCGTGCCCGCCCGCGTCCTGCACCGCTGCGAGGGCTGCGGGCCCTGCGGACGGGCGGACCGAAATGCGCCACACGGCGTCGCCGGGCTCGGGCCGCAGCGGGGCGGCGTCGCGGATGGCGCGCCAGGTGCCCTTGCTGGCCGGGTCGTCGAGCCGGACCCCGGCGCCGAGGTCGGCCGCCAGCCGGCCCAGGCGATAGACGACGCTCGTGGCGAAATCCTCGATCCGCACCACCGCCACCCCGCCCTGCCCGGCCAGCGCCGGGACCAGCTCGGCCGCTGCAGCCGGCAGGTAAGCCGCGCCGGACACGCCGTAGGGCGAGCCCAGGGCCGCGGACAACACGGCCACGGCACTGGCGGCATCCGGCACCCTCAGCACCAGGCTGCCAGTCAGCTCGGCGATGGGCAGCACCTTGAGCGTGATTTCCGTCATCACCGCAAGCGTCCCATGGCTGCCGGACAGCAGCTTGCACAAATCGAGCCCAGTCACGTTTTTCAGCACGCGCCCACCAGACCGGATCGTCTCCCCGGCGCCGTTGACCGCGCGCACGCCCATGACATGGTCGCGCGTTGCACCCCAGGCGACCCGGCGGGGCCCCGACAGGTTGGTCGCGACCACGCCGCCCAGGGTCTGCACGCCAGCGCCCAGCAGGGCGGAAAGATCGGGCGGTTCGGCAATCAGGCCCTGGCCGCCCTCGGCGAGCTTGGCTTCCAGGTCGGGCAGCGTGGTGCCAGCGCGTGCCGAGACGATCAGCTCTTGCGGCGCGTGCAGGGTGATGCCGGTAAGGTTGCGGGTGGAGAGGCTGCGGGCCGCTTGCACTGGGCGCAGCATGCCCGCCTTGGTGCCGCGGCCCTGCACCAGCAGCGGCTCGCGCGCCTCCACCGCGGCCAGGATCGCGGCGGCGACCCCCGCTTCCTCGGCTGGTGCAGGGTTCATGCCGCGACAGGGAAGCCGGCGAGCGGAAACACCTTGCTGGGGTTGAGCAGCCACGCCGGGTCGAAGGCGGACTTGATGCGGCGTTGCTGGTCCAGCTCGATGGGGGTGAACTGCACGTGCATCAGGTCGCGCTTCTCCACGCCAACGCCATGCTCGCCCGTAAGGCAGCCACCCACCTCCACGCAGAGGGTCAGGATGTCGGCGCCGAACCGCTCGGCCCGCTCGAAGCAGCCGGGCTCGTTGGCATCGAACATGATCAGCGGATGCAGGTTGCCGTCGCCGGCATGGAAGATGTTGGCGACCTTGAGGCCGTACTGCTCGCTCATCTCGTTGATGCGGCGGAGCACGAGGGGCAATTGCCCGGTGGGGATGGTCCCGTCCATGCAGAGGTAGTCCGGGCTGATCCGGCCGACGGCGCCGAACGCGCCCTTGCGTCCCTTCCAGATGGCGAGGCTTTCCTCGGCCGATTGGCTCACCCGCAGGCTGATCGGATGGAAGGGCTCGCACAGCGCACTGATGCGCGCCAGCAGGTCGTCCTGCTCAGCCACGCTGCCCTCCACCTCGACGATCAGCAGCGCCTCGGCGTCGAGCGGATATCCCGCATGGGCGAAGGCCTCGCAGGCGTGGATGGCGGGACGGTCCATGTATTCGAGTGCTACGGGGATGATGCCGGAGCCGATGATGGCGTCCACGGCCCGGCCTGCCGTCTCGTTCGCGTCGAAGGCGACCAGCATGGCGCGCTGGCCCTCCGGGCTGCGCAGGATGCGCACCGTGACCTCGGTCACCATGGCCAGCATGCCCTCGCTGCCGGTGAGCAAGCCGAGCCAGTCGTAGCCGGCCGCATCGAGATGGGCGCCGCCGATATCGAGCACGTCGCCTTCCATCGTCACGATGCGCAGGCCGAGCAGGTTGTTGGCGGTCACGCCGTATTTGAGGCAGTGCGCGCCGCCCGAGTTCATGCCCACGTTGCCGCCGATCATGCAGGCGAGCTGGCTGCTGGGGTCGGGGGCGTAGAAGAAGCCCTGCGCGGAGACGGCCTGGGTGATGCCGATGTTGGTCACGCCCGCCTGCACCGTGGCGCAGCGGTCGGCATAGTCGATGTCGAGGATGCGGTTCATCCGCATCAACCCGACGACGACGCTGTCCTCCATCGGCAGCGCGCCGCCCGAGAGGCTGGTGCCGGCGCCGCGCGGCACCACGCGAACGCCGTTCTGGCTGAGGTAGGCGAGGACGGCAGCCACCTGCTCGGTGGTCTCGGGCAGCACGACGGCGAGCGGCGACTGCTTGTAGGCGGGCAGTCCATCGGTTTCGTACGGCTTGAGCCGCAAGGGCTCGCTGATAACGCCAGAGACGGGGAGCAGCTTTCGCAGCCCGGCCACGATCTCGTCCTTGCGGGCCAGCACGCCAGCCTTGGGCGGAAGTTGCGCGATCATCCCTTTTCCCCGCTGTCCGGCCCTGAAAGATGGGCCGGGTTCAGCGAGGGCGCAAGGACTAGCCTTGGCGGGCCTTCATGCGCGGATTCTTCTTGTTGATGACATACACCCGGCCATGCCTGCGCACCACGCGACAGTTCTTGTCGCGGAGCTTGGCCGATTTCAGGCTGTTGCGGATCTTCATGGTAAACCTTGCGGGCGCGCGGGCCGGATGCGGACAGGAGGCGGGTGGTTACCCAGCAGGGGGGTGGGTGTCAAGGCAGCGGGCACCCACGTATGCGCTGCGGGTCGGTGCCACTCACTCGACAGGCCCCGCGTTAGGCTTCCCCGAACTCCGTCAGCACGTAGCGCACTACCTCGTCGCCCACCACGCCCGGCTTGTGGCGGTGGGCCGGGCCGGCCGGGATATGCAGCATGTCGCCGGGACCGGCTTCCACGGTGTGCGTGTCGAAGCGGTAGCGGATGCGGCCCTGGAGGATGAAGATGCTGTGGCCGGTCTCGCACCAGGCCGCTTCCGGCGTCCCCGGCGCGTCCGGCGCGCGCTCCTGGTATCGCAGCGCGATGCCGAAACCGGACATCGCCTCGCGCACGTTCAGGCCGGGGCCGAACGGCACCAGCGGATGGTCGGCGGCGCGGAATAAATGGGGGCTTTCGGACATGGGCCAGCCTAACCCACGCCGGGTTGACCGCGCCAGCTTGACCGCTCAGGCCGGGGCGCGCATGTGCCGCTCATGTCCGCCCAAGCCAGCAACCGCGCCACTTGGACCGCCTTCCTGCTGATGTGCTTCGCCATCACCGGCCTGACCGGGCTGTTCGCCAGCTATGCGACCAGCCTGCCCCTGGAACGCGCCTTGCGGATGGGCGCAGCCCTCGACCAGGCGCTTGCAGCCCGCGAGCCGGCGGAGCTGGAAGCACTGCGGCCCGCCCTGGGCCGGAGTGCCGACCAGGTCGTGACCGGCCGCGGCGATCTTGCGAGCCGGGTCGCAAGCGCGCGGGCAACCATGTTGTCCGAGCAGGAACGCGAAGCGCGCAGCGTCGCCCATCGCATCCGCATCATGCTTGGAGTGGTGACCCTGATGGCGGGCGGGCTCGGCGCCGGTATCCTGGCGCTCGCCACGCGGGGTGCCGGTCCCTGACCGGGCCTGCTCACGGCTTCGTACGACAACGCTTGACCCCGGCGTGCCCGCACCGCGAGTATCGCAGCGCAGCACGATCGGGGGCAGTATGCACATCAGAACTGGGTGGCTTCTTAGGCTGGCGCTGCTGCTCGTGGCGGGGCCGGCCTGGGCGCAAACGGCGATTCCGGTCCCAGGCCCGACCGTGGACGGGATCAAGAAGCGGGGCCAGCTTGCCTGCGGCGTCGATAGTGGCATCCCCGGCTTCGCCTTCCAGGACAGCGCCGGCGCCTGGAAAGGCTTCGACGTCGCCTATTGCCGCGCCATCGCTGCCGCCGTGCTCGGCGACCCGGCCAAGGTGCGCTATGTGCCCACCACCACGCCCGCCCGCTTTACCATCCTGCAATCGGGCGAGATCGACGTGCTGATCCGCGACAGCACGCTGACGTTCACGCGCAGCGCGCAGCTGCATCTCGACGAGGTCGCCGTAAACTTCTACGCAGGCCAGGGCTTCCTCGTCTCCAAGAAGCTGAACGTGACCAAAGTGGACGAGCTGAACGGCGCCACCATCTGCACATTGACCGGCGCCACGCTCGAGTTGAACATCGCCGACTACGCGCGGTCCAAGGGCACCAAGATCGGCACGCTGCTGTTCGAGAAGTCCGACGAGGCGATGGCCGCCATGGAGGCCGGCCGCTGCGATGGCTACACCGACGACACCGGCAGCCTCGCCGCCGTGCGGTCCACGCTGAAGGTGCCGAACGACTGGATCGTGCTCGATGGCGTCATCAGCAAGGAGCCGCTGGGCATCCATATCCGCAGCGGCGACGTGAGCTGGCGCAACATCCTGTTCTGGCTGGACGCCGCGCTCAAGACCGCCGAGGAATACGGCGTGACGAAGGCCAACGCCGACGAGAAAAAGGGCGGCGGCGACCCGGCCGTCAAGCGCCTGCTCGGCGCCGAGGGCGGCTTCGGCGCGCTGCTGGGGATCGACAACGACTGGGCGCTCCGCGCCATCAAGGCGGTGGGCAACTACGGCGAAATTTACGACGAGTTCTTCGGCCCCAAGGCGCTCGACCTGGCACGGGGTCAGAACCGGCTCTGGAACCAGGGCGGCCTGCAATACAGCTTCCCGTTCCGCTGACGAGTACGAAGCCGGGGGCGCGGCCGCCGCCCCGCACCCGGCGACCTTGGCGGGCGCTGCTGTGGCAAGCGCTCGCAGCACTGGGGGTGCTCGGCTTCCTATTGTGGACCGGGCACAACGCGGCGGAAACGCTGGCGCGGCGCAACATCGACGTCGATTTCGGCTTCCTGTCGAACCCGGCCGGGTTCGATATCCCGTTCCGCATCGCGCCCTGGCAGACGAGCGACAGCTACGGCCGGGCCTTGCTGGTGGCCGGGCTCAACACCGTGCTCGCAAGTGCCCTGGCGATCCTGGGCGCGACCCTGCTCGGGCTGGTCCTGGCGCTGATGCGGATCTCCGGGAACCCGCTCGCCACGCTGATGGCGCGGGGCGTGGTGGAGCTGGTCCGCAACACGCCGCAATTGCTGCAGGTCGTGTTCTGGTATTTCGCGGTGCTGCAGGTGCTGCCGGGGCCGCGGGCCAGCCTGACCCTGGGCAGCGCGGTGTTCCTGAACGTCCGCGGCCTGTTCCTGCCGGCGCCGCAATCGGAGTGGTTCGGCTGGCTGATCGCTGCCGGGGTGGCGTTCGCGCTGGTGCTGCCCCGGCTGGCGCCACGGCTGCCGCTGGCCCTCAGCGCGCTCGCGCCGCTGGCCGCGTTCGGCGCCGTCGCGGCGCTCACCACCGGCTACGACCTGCCCACCATGCGCGGCTTTAACTTCCAGGGCGGCTGGCGGCTGCCGCCCGAGTTGCTCGCCCTCGTGGTCGGGATCGCCATCTACACCTCCGCCTTCGTGGCCGAGAACGTCCGCGCCTCGATCCTCGCCGTCACCCACGGCCAGCGCGAGGCGGCGCGGAGCCTGGGCTTGTCGCCGGGCCGCACCATGCGCCTCGTGATCCTGCCGCAAGCCTTGCGGACCCTGCTGCCGCCGCTGACCAGCCAGTATCTGAACGTGATCAAGTCCACCACGCTCGGCGCGGCCATCGCCTATCCCGAGATCCTGCAAATCTTCGCCCGCACCGTGCTGAACCAGTCCGGCCGCGCCGTGGAGGTGATGAGCCTCGTGCTAGGCGTCTATCTTGCGATCAACCTGGCGGTCTCCGCGGCGATGAACCGCTGGGATCGCCGGCTGGCCCGGCAGGGGCGATGATCCGGCCCGGCGCCGCGATGCGCGCCCTGTTCGGCACCCCGGGCAACGCCGCAATCAGCCTTGCCATGTTGGCGCTGCTGGCTTGGGCGCTGCCGCCGATCTGGCACTGGGCGGTGGAGGCCGCCACTTGGGCCGCCCCGAACCGGCGCGGCTGCGCCCCCGATGGCGCGTGCTGGGCCTTCATCCGCGCGCGGATCGGCTTGTTCTTCTACGGCGGGTTCCCGGCGGACCAGCGCTGGCGGGTCGACCTCGCGGCGGTCCTGCTGCTCGCCGCCCTGATCGGCTGCCTGTTCGCCCGCAGCCGCCGTGTCCTATGGTTCGCGCTGCTGCTGGGCGCCGTGCCGGTCTGCGCCGGCGTGCTGCTCGCCGGCGGCCTGTTCGGCCTGCCGCCGGTGCCCACCCCCGACTGGGGCGGGCTGATGCTGAACGTGGTGCTGTCCTTCGTCGCCATCGCCGGCGCCATTCCGCTCGGCGTGGTGCTGGCGCTTGGCCGGCGCTCGTCCCTGCCCTTCGTGCACGGGCTCTGCGTCGGCATGATCGAGTTCTGGCGCGGCGTGCCGCTGCTGGGCGTGCTGTTCATGGGTCTCGTGCTGCTGCCGATGGTGCTGCCGGCGGGGATCACCGTCGATAACCTGGTCCGCGCGCTCGTGGTGTTGACCCTGTTCACCTCCGCCTACATGGCCGAGGCCGTGCGGGGCGGGCTGCAGGGTGTTGCCGACGGCCAGCGCGAGGCCGCGTCGGCGCTCGGCCTGCACCCGCTGCAAGTCAACCTCACCGTCGTGCTGCCGCAGGCCCTGCGCATCGCGGTGCCGAGCATCGTCAACGTGGTCGTGGATCTATTCAAGGACACGACGCTGGTCCGCATCGTCGGCCTGTTCGACCTCATGGGCGTGGTGAACCAGTCGCTCAAGGACCAGTCCTGGCTCGGCCTGGCCCAGGAAGGCTATGTCTTTGCCGCCCTGCTGTTCTTCGGCTGTTGCCTGTTGATCTCCATGGCCGGGTCGGTGCTGGAGCGTCGGCTGGCAAAACGTACGCCTGCCTAAACGGCCGATGGTCGGCAGGGCTCCAGGGGGGAGGGCATCGTGCCAAGTGCAGCCGTGTTCCGCTCGGCGCCGGCTGGCTGGACCAGTCGGGCCGCTCGAACACCTTCGTCACCCGCCTGCACCTGCGCTACGACCGCGAACGCTTCCTAGAGCACGATCCGTGCTGATGGGCGCACGGCTCGCGCTCTAGCCTTTAGTTCACGAGCATGTTCATCCGATGGATGATCCCGTGTGGTCGGATCATGCTCTAACCGGATGCTTCAGCCGGATGCTTCAGCCGGATGCTTCAGCCCGGTACCCCAAGCTCCCGCCGGTACCGGGCAAAGCAAGCCGCCCCGCATTCGAGCCGCATCAAGGCGCCCTCCGCCAGGGCGGGCGCCAGTTCCGGCCGGGCTTCGACCAGCGGCCATGCGGCCTCGGCGTTCCACGCGGCGGAATGCTTGATGTCCAGCACGGCGTGCAGGTCGAAATAATGCCGGTCGGCCGCCGGCACGCCCAGGCGCTTCAGCCCGCGCGCCACCAGGGCCGAGCGGCCCGGCGCCGTCTGTTCAATCACGCCCATCGCGCCCACCGAGTGGTAGGCGTAGCGACGGCTGGCGGCCAGCCCGGCCATCGTGTTGGCCAGCGCCAGCGACTGCCAGACCGTGTTGCCCACGTGCGGATCGAGCTTGAGGCGCCGGGCTAGCAGGTCCAGCATCGGGCCGTGCATACCCTTCGGGTTGCCGCGGCCCATCTCGTCCCAGTAATTGCGCGCCAGCTCCAGCTTGGCCCGTTGCGGGAGGCGGACCTGGGTGATGGCGGTCAGGTCCTCGAACCCCGCCTCGCCCGCGACTTCCTGGGTGAGGAACCAGCGCATCTCGGCGAGCGTCGCCTGCTCGGCGAGCCACGGGAATAAGGGGTCGCCTTGGCCGGGCCCGCTCCGGTCCAGTTCCTCAAACCAGGCCACGAAGCCGGCGGGCTCCCGCGGCGCCTCGGCCGCACGGGCGGCGACGCCAGCGCGGACCCTTTCCAGCCAGCGCCCCTCTTCCAGCAGCAGCGCGGCGTGCGCATCGATCTCCGCCTCCCAATCGGCGCCCGGCAGGCCCGGCGTGAACCGCTGCGCGTTGAACGCGGCAAGCCGGCAGTGCCAGAGGTCGTCAGCGGTGGCGGGAACGGAAACGGAGGCGAAACTGCCGTCGGGCATGGCGGATCATCCTGGCTTGGTGGCGGTCAGCAACACGGCAGCGATCCGGTCGGCAGCGGCGTAGACGCCGTGCTCCAGCTCCTCGCCGAACACATCTGGATCGACTTCCTCGTACGTCCAGGCCAGGCCGGACCCGGCGAGCCGCTTCGTGACCTCCGCCCGGAACGGGTCGGCGCCGCCGATGATCGCCGCCCCGGTGTAAAGCAGCAGCGTGCCGCCGGGGGCAAGCCGATGCAGCGCGGCGTTTAGAATGGCCAGCGACAGCCCGGCCCCCAAGGGGCCACCGCCATGCCGATAGGCGCGCTCGCCGGGGTCGACCAGGTATGGCGGATTGGCGACAATGAGGTCGAACGCGCCGGTCGTGCCGGCCAGCAGGTCGCTATGCACCCCGGTCACCCGCACCCCAGCCAGGGCGGCGTTGGCCCGGGTGAGGCGCAGGGCGGCGTCGTTGATGTCCACCCCCAGCACCTCGGCGGCGGGATGCGCCCGCGCGACCAGGATGGCGCCGGGCCCGGCGCCGCAGCCGATATCGACGGCCCGGCGCACCCGCGCGGGCATTCCGGCCAGGATCGCCCGGCCGAAGCGGTAGGTGTCGGGACCGAAGAACACGGCGTCGGCGGCGGTGGTCGGGTAGGCGGAGTGCAGGAACAACAGGCGGTCGAGGCTCGAGGCCCGCACCAGGCTGCGCCAGCCCTCACCATGGCGGGCTAGGACCTCGGCATCCCGCATCGCATCCAGCAACGCGTCCGGCACCACGCCCGCGCGGAACGGACGGCTCCAGCCGAACACGTCGCGCAAGTCCGCCGCCCACGCGGCACCCGGCCGGGCGTTGACGCGGGCGTGGCTGGCAGGCGTGGGGGTGACGAAGGCATAGCCGAGCCCCTGCAGCGCCCGGGCGAGGCGCAGCAAGCCGGTCTCGGTTGTTTCTCCCATGGGGTGGTCTGGCATTGGCCCGGGAACGCGTCGCGCCGCGCGCGGTTCCTACCGGGCCAGCAGCGGCCCGAGCACGTCGGTCACACCCGTCACCAGCACCTGCACGCCGATGCAGAACAGGAGGAAGGCCGAGAGCCGGGTGACGGTGCGACTGGCGTTGCGGCCCAGCCACTCGCCCAGCCGGTCCGCATAGGCGTACGTGAGCACGATCACTGCCGCCATCGCCAGGGCGGCCAAGGTCACACCCGCGAAGAACGGCCCCAGCCCCGCCCCCGGCGGCGGGTGGCCCGCGCCCAGCGCCACCGAGACCGCGATCGTCCCCGGACCGGTGGTGAAGGGAAGGGTCAGGGGAAAGAACGCGACGTCGTCGGCCGTGCCCGCGTCCGACGCCTGCTGCTGCTTGCGGCCCTCGCGCCGCTCCGGCGCGCCCAGCAGCTCCCAGGCATATCCGGTCAGCACGAGCCCGCCGGCGATGCGGAGCGCGCCGATGCTGATGCCGAACACCGCCAGCACATACGACCCGGCCCAAAGCGCGACCATCATCACCAGCAGCGAATACACCCCCACCCGGCGGGCCAGGGCCACGCGCTGCTGGTGCGTGCGGTCGGCGGTAGCCTCGCGGAAGATGAAGGCGCCCGCGATCGGGTTCACGATGCTGAACAGCGCGGGGAAGGCCAGCAGGAAGGCGGCGACCACCTACTTGCCTCGCCGCAACGGCAAGTTGGTGCGGTAGACCACCCGCTTCAGCGCGAATGCGCTCTCCACCCCGCGCACGCCGGCAATCCGGGTCAGCCGGGTGCGCAGGAACTCCTCGTAGGCGCCCAGATCGGGGGCGACGACGCGCAGCAAGTAGTCGCTGGCGCCGGACATGACGTAGCACTCCATCACTTCCGGCAACCCGGACACGGCCTGTTCGAAGGCCGCCAGGTGGTCCTCGGTCTGCGCCGAGAGCCGGACGGAGACGAATACGTTGACGGCCAGGCCCACGCGGTCCTGGTCGAGCAAGGCCACGTAGCCGCGGATGATGCCGCCCTGCTCCAGCAGGCGCTGCCGGCGATGGGCGGGGCTGGCCGAGAGCCCGGCCGTCTCCGCCAGCTCGCCGCTGGTCGCGCGGCCGTCGCGTTGCAGGTGGTCGAGTATAGCGAGGTCAATCCGGTCAAGACGCATCGGTTTTGCGGGTCGCCTTACCATGTTGCAGCGCATCATTGGCATATCCTGCCAATTCCGGCCAGGGCCGATCGCAACTATGGCAACACTCGCCAGGGCGGTTTCAGATATGCTCTCCGACGCCACGCCTTGGAGCGCTGCCATGGACATCGGTCTCGCGCCTGAACCCGTCACCCTCGAAAGCCGCTACACCGACCTCGACCGGCCGGTGCTGCTGTCTGGCGTGCAGGCGCTGGTGCGTGCGCTGCTGGAACAGTCGCGGCTGGACCGCCTGGCCGGGCTGCGCACCGGCGGGCTGGTCTCGGGCTACCGGGGTTCGCCCCTGGGCGGCGTGGACCAGGAGCTGTGGCGGCGCGAGCGGCTGCTGACCGAGGCGGGCATCCGCTTCCAGCCCGGCCTCAACGAAGACCTTGCCGCCACCATGCTGTGGGGCAGCCAGCAGATCGACACCTTCCCCGGCAAGCGGGTCGATGGCGTGTTTGGCATGTGGTACGGCAAGGGGCCCGGCGTGGACCGCAGCGGCGACGCGCTGCGCTGCGCCAACACGCTCGGCACCGCCCGGCTCGGCGGCGTGCTGGCGGTGTCGGGCGACGACCACGCCGCGCACTCCTCGGTGTTCCCGCACCAGACCGACGGCATCTTCCAGAGCGTGAACATCCCGATCCTGCAGCCGGCCGACGTGCAGGACATCCTGGACTTCAGCCTGGCCGGCATCGCCCTCTCGCGCTACTCGGGGCTCTGGGTGGCGCTGAAGACCATCGCCGAGACGGCGGAACAGCACGGCATCGCCACGGTTTCCCGCGCCCAGCCCTTCGCGACGCCCGACCTCGTGCTGCCGGCGCACGGCCTCAACCTCGACCTGCATCTCGCCTGGCCGGCACAGCGGCAGGAGCTGGAGCGCCGCGTGCTGAGTGAGCGGCTGCCGGCCGCCACGGCCTGGGTCCGCGCCAACCGGCTGGACCGGCTGATGCACGGCGACGCCCAGGCCGGGATCGGCATCGTCACGGTCGGCAAGGCCCATCACGACGTCATGCACGCCCTGCGCCGGCTCGGCCTCGACCGCCATCCGGCCATCGCCGTCTACAAGGTGGCGATGATCTGGCCGCTGGAGACCGCCGGCCTGCGCGACTTCGCCCGCGGCAAGCAGGCGCTGCTGGTGGCCGAGGAGAAGCGGTCCTTCGTCGAGATGCAAATCCGCGACGCGCTGTACAACCTGTCCGCGGACCAGCGCCCGACCGTCGAGGGCAAGCAGGACCGGGACGGCCAGATGCTGCTGCCCGCGGCCTTGGAGCTTTCGCCGGAGCTGCTGATCCCGGCGCTGCAGCGCTTCCTGCGCGCGGCCGGGCTCGAGGTGCCGGCACTCGAGCTGCCGACGCCGCCGCGGCCCGAGGCGCTCATCGCCCGCGCCCCGATGTTCTGCGCGGGCTGCCCGCACAACACCTCGACCAAGCTGCCGGACGGCAGCCACGCCATGGCCGGCATCGGCTGCCACACCATGGCGGTCACGACCAACGACTTCACCCGCACCTTCAGCCAGATGGGCGGCGAGGGCGTGCCCTGGGTGGGGCTCGAACACTTCACCGACCTGCCGCACATGTTCGCCAACATGGGCGACGGCACCTACCAGCACTCCGGGCTGCTGGCGATCCGCCAGGCGGTCGCGGCCGGGTCCTGCATCACCTATAAGCTGCTGTTCAACGACGCCGTCGCCATGACCGGCGGGCAGCCGGCCGAGGGCGGGCCCACCGTGCCGCGATTGGCCGCGCAACTGGCGGCCGAAGGCGTGGGCCTGCTCGCCGTCGTCGCCGACGACCCGGCGCGACTCCCCTCCGCGGACGCGCTGCCGCCCGGCACCCTGCGGCATGGGCGCGACGCGATGGACAGGGTGCAGCGCCGCATGCGCGAGTTCCCGGGCGTCAGCGCCATCATCTACGATTCCGTCTGCGCCACCGAGAAGCGCCGCCGCCGCAAGCGCGGCACCATGGCGGCCGCCGAGACGCGCGTGGTGATCAACCCGCGAGTCTGCGAGAATTGCGGCGACTGCACCGTGCAATCCAACTGCATCGCCATCGAGCCGATCGAGACCGAATACGGCCGCAAGCGCCGCATCAGCCCGACCAGCTGCAACACCGACCTCTCCTGCCTGAAGGGGTTCTGCCCAAGCTTCGTGACCTCCGGCTCCGCCGCTCCGGCTCCCACGCTGGATCACGCGGCGCTCTGGGCCGGGCGCGAGGCCGAACTGGCCGAGGGCCTGCCGGCGCCGACGCTGGCGCCCACGCCCTGGCGCGGGCTGTTCGGCGGCATCGGCGGTGGCGGCATCGTGACCTGCGGCGCCGTGGTGGCGATGGCGGCGCATTTGGAAGGCCGCCAGGTCAGCACGCTCGACTTCACCGGGCTGGCGCAGAAAAACGGCGCCGTGGTGTCCCACATGCAGATTGCGGACGCCGGACTCGACGTGGTGCGGGTGCCGCGTGGCGAGGCCGACGTGCTGCTGGCCGCCGACATGGCCGTGGGCGCCGGCGCCGACGTGCTGGGCCGCTGTCGCCGGAGCGCCGCCGTCATCGGCAACCTGGACTTGCAGGCGGGCGCCGGCTTCCTGCGCGACCGCGACCTGTCGGTGGACGCCGGGCTGCACCGCCGGGCCATCGAACGCGCGACGGACCGCGCGCGCTCCCGCTATCTGCATGGTAGCGCCATTGCCGAACGGCTGTTCGGCAACGCGCAGGCGGTGAACACGCTCATGCTCGGCATCGCCTGGCAGCTTGGCCTGGTGCCGGTGGGCGAGGCCGCACTGCTGCGCGCGGTCGAGCTGAACGGCACCGCCGTGCCGCTCAACCGGCGGTCCTTCCTGTGGGGCCGCATTCTGGCCGCGCGTCCGGCGTTGGCCGACGAGATCATGGCGGACGCCAAGCCGGCGCCGGTGGACCTGCCGGCCCTAATCGAGCGGCGAGCCGGCGAGTTGGTCGCCTACCAGGGCCCGCGCCTCGCCCGGCGCTACCGCGCGCTGGTGGAGGCGGCCGCCGCCCGCGAGACCGGGATGTCCGGCACACCCGGCCGCTTGACCCGCGCCGTGGCCGAAGGCTGGTTCCGCGCCCTGGCCTACAAGGACGAATACGAGGTCGCCCGGCTGCACGCGATGGCCGATTACGGCGAGGCGCCGGTGTTCCACATGGCGCCGCCGCTGCTGAGCCGGATCGACGAGGCCACCGGGCGCCGCCGCAAGCTGGCCATCCCCGGCCGGGTCGCCCTGCCCCTGTTCCGGCTGCTTCGCCACGGCAGCATCCTGCGCGGCACGCCGCTCGACCCGTTCGGCTGGCAAGCCGACCGCCGTCAAGAACGGCGCCTGCTCGTGCAATACGAGGCGGACATTCGCCTGGCCTTGCGCACGCTGCGGCCCGAGGGGGTGGAGGCGGCGATCGAGTTGGCCTCTCTTCCCCTCGCCATCCGCGGCTACGGCCCGGTGAAGGCGGCCAGCCTCGCCGAGGCCGAACCGCGCCGCCAGGCCCTTCTGCAACGGCTCACCAGCCCCAGATTGGAAATGGCGGTCGCCGCGGAGTAGCCTGGCCGCCCAAAAGGCCAGAAGGGAACCCGCCATGCTGGACACCACCGACCCTAACGCCCTCATCGTCGAGACTGCCCGGCGGTTCGCGCAGGAGCGCCTGGCGCCCACCGCCGCCGCCCGCGAGCAGGCCGGCGCGATCGAGCCGGAGATCGCCCAGGCGCTGGGCGAGATGGGGTTCCTGGGCGCCACCATCAGCGCGGATTGGGGCGGCAGCGAGATCCCCTACGAAACCTACGCCCAGGTGGTCGAGGAGATCGCCGCCGGGGACGGCAGCGTCTCCACCCTGGTCAGCGTGCACAACGCGCCGACTTGCGAGATCCTGGAGAAGTTCGGCACGCCCGAGCAGAAGGAACGCTGGCTGCGCCCGATGGCGACCGGCGCCTGCGTGGCGAGCTTCGCGCTCACGGAGTCAGCCGCCGGGTCCGACGCCTCGGGCGTCCGCACCCGGGCGGTGCGGACCAATTCCGGCTACACGATCAACGGCTCCAAGCAGTTCATCTCCAACGCGCGGATCGGCAAGACCACGGTGCTGTTCGCCGTGACCGACCCGGCCGCCGGCAAGAAAGGCATCTCGGCCTTCGTGGTCGCCAACGACACGCCCGGCTTCAGCGTGGCCCGGGTGGAGCACAAGCTGGGCCAAAAGGCCTCGGACAGCTGCGCGCTCGCCTTCGACGACATGCAGGTCGGCGACGACCAGCGGATCGGCGCCGAGGGCGAAGGGCTCAAGATCGCGTTGAGCACCCTGGAAAGCGGGCGCATCGGCATCGCCGCGCAGAGCGTCGGCATGGCGCGGGCGGCGCTGGAGTACGCGATCGGCTATGCCAAGGAGCGCAAGCAGTTCGGCCGGCCCATCATCGAGCACCAGGCGGTGGGCTTCCGCCTGGTGGAGGCCAAGACCAAGCTGGCGGCCGCCCGCGAACTGACGCTGCGTGCCGCGCGCCTCAAGGATGCGGGCCAGCCCGCGCTGGAGGCCGCCGCGATGGCCAAGCTGTTCGCCTCCGAAGCCGCGGAAAGCATCTGCTCGGCCGCCATCCAGACGCTCGGCGGCTACGGCTACCTCGCCGACTACCCGGTGGAGCGCATCTACCGGGACGTGCGGGTGTGCCAAATCTACGAAGGCACCTCCGACGTGCAGAAGATCATCCTGCAGCGGATGCTGTAACCTAAAGCATGGTCGGTCCGGGCCGGGCGGGCGCGTGGTTGGCCACCGTCCTGCTGGCGGCCGCCCCGGCCCAAGCCTGCCAGTGGGTGCGCCGGGCCGAGGTGCCGGTCCGGGTGATCGAAGGCTTCCCGATCGTTCCCGCCGAGATCGGCGGCATGCCGGTCAGCATGCTGCTCGATACCGGCGCGCAGGGGCACCTCGTGCTGCCGGAAGCGGCGAGCTCGCTCGGCCTGCGGGGCGTCCCCGGCCGGACCGTTCGGGTCTTCGGCACCGGCGGCGCGCGGGACGTCGCGGCCGTGATGCTGCAGGGCCTCGCGCTCGGCGGCGCCGCGGTCCCTGCCCTCATGACGCCGGTGATCGCCTTGCCCGGCGTGCCCCGCACCGCGCCGGCGCTCGCCGGTATCCTGGGCGCGCCGCTGCTGGCCGCCTACGACCTCGACCTCGACGTGCCCGGCGGGCGCATCGGCCTCTACGACGGCCGGGATTGCGGCGCCACGCCGCCGCCGATCGGCCCGCGCATGACCATCCTCGCCCTGGACGTGACCCCGGAAGGCGAGGCGTTCCTGCCGGTGCGGGTCAACGGCGAGAACCTGCTCGCCCTGCTCGACACCGGCGCGCGCGCCACGCTGATTACCGAGAGGGCGGCCCGCCGCCGCGGCCGCGGCGCCCCCATCTCGGCCAACACCGCCCGTGGCGTGGACGGCGAGGCACTGCCGCTGCAGCACGTCCGCGCGCGGGAGATGCAGGTGGGGAACGACCTGCGGCTCGACGTTCCCATCAGCATCGCGCCTTTGCAGCTCGGCCGCGGCGACATGCTGCTGGGGCTGGACTACCTGGGGCAGCGCCGGGTCTGGGTCTCGTACGCTACCGGCCGGGTGGCGATTGCGCTGCCGGACGGACTGCCTGGCGCCGCGCCCAGCCCTGCTCCATCAGGCCGATGACCGCCGCCGCGGCCTGGCTTGGGTCTGCCGCCTGGGTGATCGGCCGGCCGACGACGAGGTAATCCGCCCCGCGCTCGACCGCCTGGTCCGGCGTGGCCGCGCGCTTCTGGTCGTGCAGCGCGCCGCCGGGCAGCCGAATGCCCGGCGTGCCGACCAGCAGGCCGGGGCGCCCCGCCCGCGCCCGCAGCGCGTCGGGGTCGTCGGCGGCCGAAGCGATCACGCCGTCGCACCCGCTCTCGGCCGCGTGGCGGACGCGCAGGTCGATGATCTCCTGCAAGGGCCGGTCGTAGCCCATGTGGCGCAGCGCCGCATCATCTTGGCTGGTCAGGACCGAGATGGCGAAGACGCGGAGCGCGCTGTCGCCCCGCCCATCCACCGCCGCGCGCAGGATGTCGGGGTCGCCGTGGACGGTGACGATGCCGATCCCCCGCCGGGCGGCGGCGGCCACGCCCCGGCGCACCGTCTCGCCGATGTCGTACATCTTGTAGTCGAGGAACACCTGCTTGCCGCTGGCAACCAGGTCATCGATGAGGGCGTCCACGCCGGGCTGGAAGAACAGCCAGAGCCCGATCTTGTAGAAGCCGACGGCATCCCCCAGCCGGGCCACCAGCGCCCGGGCGGCCGCGATCTCGGGGACGTCCAGGGCGACGATCAGGCGGCCGCCCATGCCCGTTCAGGCCGTTTCCCGGAACAGCTCCCGCCCGATCAGCATCCGCCGGATTTCGCTGGTGCCGGCGCCGATCTCGTACAGCTTGGCGTCGCGCAGCAGCCGGCCCGTCGGGTAATCGTTGATGTAGCCGTTGCCGCCCAGCACCTGGATCGCCTCGAGCGCCATCCAGGTCGCCCGCTCCGCCGCATACAGGATCGCCCCGGCGGCGTCCTTGCGGCTGGTCTCGCCACGGTCGCAGGCCTTGGCCACCGCATAGACGTAGGCGCGGGCGGCGTTCATGGTCACATACATGTCGGCGATCTTGCCCTGCATCAACTGGAACTCGCCGATCGCCTGGCCGAACTGCTTGCGTTCATGGATGTAGGGCAGCACCACGTCCATGCAGGCCTGCATGATGCCGAGCGGCCCGGCGGCCAGCACCGCGCGCTCGTAATCGAGCCCGCTCATCAGCACATTCACGCCCCGGCCCAGCCCGCCGAGCACATTGGCGTCCGGCACCTCGCAATCCCCGAACACCAGCTCGCCGGTGTTGCTGCCGCGCATGCCCAGCTTGTCCAGCTTCTGCGCGCAGCTGAAGCCCGCCATGCCGCGCTCGACCAGGAACGCCGTGATGCCGCGCGGCCCCGCCTCCGGGTCGGTCTTGGCATACACCACCAGCACGTCCGCCTCCGGCCCGTTGGTGATCCACATCTTGGTGCCGTTCAGCACATAGCGGTCGCCCCGCTTCTCCGCCCGCAGCCGCATGCCGACCACATCCGACCCGGCGCCCGTCTCGCTCATCGCCAGCGCGCCCACGTGCTCGCCGCTGACCAGCCGGGGCAGGTAACGCCGCTTCTGTTCGGCGCTGCCGTTCTTGCGGATCTGGTTCACGCACAGGTTGCTGTGCGCGCCGTAGGACAGGCCCACGCTGGCGCTGGCGCGGCTGATCTCCTCCATCGCCACGCAATGTTCGAGGTAGCCCATCCCCGCGCCGCCATACTCCTCCTCCACAGTGACGCCGAGCACGCCGAGGTCGCCCATCTTGCGCCACAGATCGGCCGGGAAGTCGTTGCTGCGGTCGATCTCGGCAGCGCGGGGCGCGATTTCGTCCGCGGCGAAGGCCTCCACGCTGGCTCGCAGCATGTCCGCGCCCTCGCCCAAGTCGAAGTTCAGTGCCGGTGGCCGGTTGAGCAGGCTTGCAGACACGGGGCGTTTCCTTTTGTGTTCCGCCGAAGACTACAGCTTGGGGACGGTCCATGACCATCAGCTACGTGCACGGCGCCCGGGATGTGCCGCTGCTCGGCGAAACGCTCGGCCAGAACCTCGATCGGACGGCCGCCCGCGTCCCGGACAGCCCCGCGCTGATCGTCCGCAGCCAGGGCGTGCGCTGGAGCTATGCCGAGCTGGTGCGCCGGGCGGAGGCCTTCGCCGCCGGGCTGCTGGCGCTGGGGCTCGAGCGGGGCGACCGGGTGGGTATCTGGTCGCTCAACAACGCCGAATGGGTCGTGGTGCAGTTCGCGACCGCCAAGGCCGGGATGGTGCTGGTGAACATCAACCCGGCCTATCGGCTGACCGAGCTGGAATACGCGCTGAACCAGGTGGGCTGCCGCGCCCTCGTCACCGCCACGCGGTTCAAAAGCAGCGACTACATCGGCCTGCTGACCCAGCTGGCGCCCGAGCTGGCCACCGCCACGCCCGGCGACCTGCATAGCCCGCGCCTGCCGCACCTCCGCACCGTCATCCAGATCGGCGGCAGCAGCCCCGGCGCCTACGCCTTCGACGACGTGGCTGCCTTTGCAGAGGATCACCACCGGGCCGAGCTCGCCCGCCTGCAGCCGCTGCTGCAATTCGACGACGTGATCAACATCCAGTTCACCAGCGGCACCACCGGCAGCCCCAAGGGCGCCGCGCTCACCCATCACAACGTCCTCAACAACGGCTTCTTCATCGGCGAGGCGATGCGCCTGTCCGAGCACGACCGGCTCTGCATCCCGGTGCCGCTCTATCACTGCTTCGGCATGGTGCTGGGCAATCTCGCCTGCACCACCCACGGCAGCGCCATGGTGTATCCCGGCGAGGGCTTCGACCCGCTGGCGGTGCTGGAGACGGTCGCCGCCGAGCGCTGCACCGGCCTGCACGGCGTGCCCACCATGTTCATCGCCGAGCTCGAGCATCCCGAGTTCGACCGCTTCGACCTCAGCAGCCTGCGCACCGGGATCATGGCCGGCTCCCCCTGCCCCATCGAGGTGATGCGCCGGGCCGTCGACCGCATGCACTTGGCCGAGATCACCATCTGCTACGGCATGACCGAAACCAGCCCGGTCAGCTTCCAGAGCTCGGCCGACGACCCGCTCGAACGCCGGGTCAGCACGGTCGGGCGGGTGCATCCCCACCTCGAGGTGAAGATCATCGACGCGGAGGGCCGCGTCGTGCCGCGGGGCGTCTCCGGCGAGCTGTGTACCCGCGGCTACAGCGTCATGCCCGGCTATTGGAACGACGAAGCCCGCACGCACAGCACCATCGATGCCGCGCGCTGGATGCACACGGGCGACCTCGCCGTGCTCGACGAGGAGGGCTTCTGCAACATCGTCGGCCGGATCAAGGACGTGGTGATCCGCGGCGGCGAGAACGTGTATCCGCGCGAGGTTGAGGAGTTCCTCTACGCCCACCCCGCCATCCAGGACGTGCAGGTCTTTGGCGTGTCGGATGACCGCTACGGCGAGGAGCTGTGTGCCTGGGTCAAGCTGCGGGCCGGCGCCACGCTGTCCGAGGCCGACATCCAGGCCTTCTGCCGCGGGCAGATCGCGCACCAGAAGATCCCGCGCTACATCCGCTTCGTCGATGAGTTTCCCATGACGGTCACCGGCAAGATGCAGAAATTCATCATGCGGGCGGCCATGGAGCAGGAATTGGGCCTGCGCACGATGGCAACAGCCTAGAATCGAACCGTTCACTTCCATGCGCGGGACTTGATCCGGCCTTGCCGGTGTACCAAGATTGACCCATGCCAAGCTTCAGCCAACTCGTCCCGGAAGGCGACAACCGTACGCGGGACGTCTGCGACGCCTGCGGCTACGTGGCCTACGAGAACCCCAAGGTGGTCGTCGGCTCCGTCGTGGTCGATCGTGGGCACGTGCTGCTATGCCGCCGCGCCATCGAGCCGCGGCGGGGTTTCTGGACCTTGCCGGCCGGCTACCTCGAATTGGCCGAGACGGTCGAGGAAGGCGCGGCGCGTGAGGCGGCGGAAGAAGCTGGCGCGGCGATCGTCCTGGACGGGATATTGGCGCTCTACAGCATCAGCCGCATCGGCCAGGTCCAGGTCATCTTCCGCGCCCGCTTCGATGGCCCGGCCCGCTTCGCCCCCGGCGACGAGAGCCTCGACGTCCGCCTCTTCGGCTGGGACAGCATTCCCTGGGCCGACCTCGCCTTCCCGTCCGTGCGCTGGGCGCTCGACGCCTGGCGCGCCGCCGGCGACGGCCCCCTCTCCACCCCCGCCACCAACCCGGCCAGCGACCCGCGCGGCGTGAACCGGCTGACCGCCGAGGTCGCACTATGAGACGGTTGCTGCTGCCATTCGTCGCGCTTCCGTTGCTGGCGGCCTCGCCGCCGCAACGCGGGCTCAGCCTGCAAGTGCCGCAGAACAACGCCACGCTGCTGCCCCTGCCGCCCGCCCCACCTGCGGCGGGGCCGCCCGACTACGCGCCCGCTCCCCTGCCCAACCGCGACTTGGATGGGCCGCTGACGCCCCGTGCCAGCAACGCGCCGAGCCTGACGCCGAGCTTGTTTACCCGGAGCGACCAGTACCGTGGCGAAGGCTACAATCGCGGCTCGGGCGCGCAATCCGAGCAGGAGCGCCGGGTCAAGCCCGGCGCCGGTTTCAACCTTCGGATGCCGCTCACCGGGCAGTAGCGCCTCGCCGCCAGGTTTTGCTGCATTGCACAAAACTGTGAGTTCCCCTACCACCGCGCCGCTGTCACCTTCATGTGCACGACACAATGCAGCGGAGCCGGCCATGCGGTTGTTCAACCGGGATACCCCGAAGCCAGACCATGACGAGGCGCCGCCGCTCGACCCAGTGGCAGTGACCATGGCGATCTGGCTGGGGCTGGTGGTGTCGGTGACCGGCCTAGTCCGCCTCTCGGCCCACGCGGCCACTGCGGCGCACGACCCGCGAGCGGCGGCCCTCATGTCCCGCCCGGTCGCCATGCAGTTCACGCCCTACGGGACCTAGCTACGCCCCCACCAGCCCGCGCGCGAAGTCTATCGCGGCGAACGGGCGGAGGTCGTCGGCCTGTTCGCCCACCCCCACCGCGTGCACCGGCAGGCCGAACGCCTGCGCCAAGGCCACCACGATCCCGCCCCGGGCGCTGCCGTCGAGCTTGGTCACCACCAGGCCGGTGACGTCCACCAAGTCCTTGAACACGCGGACCTGCTCCATCGCGTTCTGTCCGGTGGTCGCGTCGAGCACCAGCAGGGTCGAGTGCGGCGCCGTCGGATCCTGCTTGCGCAGCACCCGGATCACTTTGGCCAGCTCCTCCATCAGCGCGGCCTTGTTGTGGAGCCGGCCGGCCGTGTCGATCAGCAGGACATCGGCCGCTTCGGCGCGCGCCTGGGTGAGCGCGTCGAAGGCGAGGCCGGCCGCATCCGCGCCCGGGCCGCCGCTGACCACGCGGGCGCCGGTGCGTGCCCCCCAAATCTGCAGTTGCTCGACGGCCGCGGCGCGGAACGTATCGCCCGCCACCAGCACGGGGCGCAGCCCGTCGCGCTGATAGTGCTGCGCAAGCTTGCCGATCGTGGTGGTTTTGCCGGTGCCGTTCACGCCGACCACGAGCACGACATGCGGGCGCAGGCCGCGATCGATCACCAGCGGCTGCGCCACCGGCTCGAGGATCGCCGCGATCTCCTGAGCCAGCGCCTGCTTGACCTCGTGATCAGTCACCTCCTGGCCGAAGCGGCTGCCGCGGAAGCCCTCGATGATCTGCGCCGCAGCCGCCGGGCCGAGGTCGGCCGCGATCAAGGTCTCCTCCAGCTCCTCGAGTGCTGCATCGTCCAGCCGGCGCCGGGTCAGCACCGCAGTGATGCCGCCGGTCAGCTTCTGCGTGCTGCGGCTGAGCCCCTCCTTCAGGCGCGAGAAGAACCCCAACGCCATCAGCCCGCCTCTAGCCCGGCGGCGCTCGTGGCCGCGACCCGCACCGAGACCAGCCTGCCCACCGCATCGGCGCCCATAAGCCGCACGCGGGCGAAATGCTCGGAGTGGCCCACGCCGCCCCGCTCGACGACCACCCGCACCGTGCGGCCCAGTTGCCGCGCATGGAACCGCTCGGCCACGGCCCCGGCCGCCGCGCGCAGCCG
>JAABUK010003774.1_pt1 | contig 25262 bp, 28 predicted proteins | sample 5559141 | NCBI WGS metagenome assembly JAABUK01 (sample SAMN10711869, study PRJNA513367) | rock metagenome | isolation source: Antarctica rocks | place: Antarctica: Victoria Land, Pudding Butte nord | collected 2016-01-03 | reverse complement strand
ACTACCATACCTCGTAGAGTACCAGTCCCCCCATCGCATCTAAAAGTCGATTTCTCCCCTCAGCTCTTCGATATCCATCCCATACTCCACCTTCTCCGCCAAATCCCTCCTATCCATATTAAGCAACACCCTCCTCAGCGTCTCCAACAAACTCGTACTCTGATCCAACGCCACCATCCTCATCACTTCATCGGTGCCCATACCCCCACCGTTATTGGGATCATCGCCAATGACTTCTTTGACACGCTGCATACCTTCACGCTCGACGACACGATGCATACTCAGTGCGCCAAGCAGATGCTGCGCTGCCTGGGGGAAAACGCCGATGTTGATGCAGGAAACACCGAGATTGTAACGGGCGCGGACGAAGTTTGGTTTGAGTGTGAGCGCCCTTTCGTAGGCGGCGATGGCTTCTTCGCTGCGGCCGCTGTTGGCGAGGGTGGCGCCGAGGCGGTTCCAGAGGAGGTGGGCTTGTTGGGGCTCGTTGATTGTGCCGGCTTCGGTGGAGGCGAGGGCGGCTTCGAAGCAGTCGACTGCTTTGTCGTATTCTTCTGCGCCGTAGAAGAGCACGCCTAGGCCGACTTGGACGTCTGGGTCCATGTGCTCGCCGTCGGGGGAGAGCTGGGCTGCGCGGATGAAGAAGTCGGTGACTTTTTCGTGGAGGACGTGGCGGTCTGTGAAGCCAATTTCGCTTTCTGGGGTGAGGTTATCTGGCGAGACTATCTGGGGGTATTTGGTGGCAAGCCATCGTTCTAAGGTCCGGTAAGCTGTTGAGTCGTAGCCTTCGTTCGTGTAGGATATTGCGAGACCCATTAGGGCTGGGAGGTTCGAGGGATCGAGTTTCAGAGCTCGCTCAAGAGCGCGGATGGCTGGGCTTTCTTTCTCGTTTTGGGCTTGGGCACTGCCTAGCTGGCACCAGGCTTGCACATGTTGTGGATCCTTCTGTACTGCAGCTTCGAAGGCAAGGGCGGCAAGAGAGAGATTGCCCCCCTCCTGGATGATATTGAGGCCTTCTTCGAACGGATCTTTCGTGGTAGTGAACGGATTGTCCTCCTGAAAGAGATACTCAGTCAGGTCGGGATTGCGATAGCCGTCTTGGAAATTGCTATCGAAGTTGTCCCACTGATCGAAAGTGTTGATCGGTATGTCATCGCCCATATGCATGTCATATTGCTCGTCGTCCAATGTCGACCTGGCCGCAATAGTCTCAGCTTGTATGCCCTTCCATACGCTCTCGAAGTCGCCATATTCATTGGTCTCTGAGAGAACTGACCTATCCATATCATTCAAGTCTCTTTCCATAGCTGCATTTGCTTCAGCATCTAGATCGCGCTGTCCAGCCACATCCATCTCATGGAATTGCTGCTCCCAGTCCTTATCGTCTAGTTCCGTCATTCGTCCTTTACCTTTTCCATTGACTTGCTGTTCCAATGGCCTTCGTTGCATGCTCGAGTTTTGGTACCTCGAATTCTGCATGCCTAGTCCATAGCGCATACCCATTGATCTCTGATACCCGTTCATTCCCATAGGCGTATGTGACAAGGGATTCGACACCCGTGGCGAACCGATCCTCTCCATTTGCTGGAACTTCTGAAATTCTGCTGGTGTGAATCCTGCGGGAACAAGACCTTCAGTCTTTGGCGCCTGAAACGCAGTCTTCATCCGCGCTCCTTCTGCTGGATCGAATTCAGCTGCCCATCTAAGGGAGTGCGTCCTCCCATAAATCGTTCGGTAACCATCCAGATCTCTTTGCATTTGCTCCATGATATACGGCGGTGGCATATCATGCGGCAATTGTCCATTCTGCTGGAGGAAATTTGCCATCATCTGTGCTCACATATCAGTCTTTGGTCCTTTCCCATGCGCACATCGTAAATGCGCCACATGGATTGATTCCCACCTCATCCTGAGCTGCTCCAGGCTGCTGACTTCGAAAACTCTCTTGCAAGCCTCCTGGTCCTTGGCCCACCAATCTATCTCTTTGCAAAGACTTGTCATCCTGTATGTGCTTCGTAAACTGGCTAAGAGGGTTGCCGGCCGTTGAGCATTCAGCGCCGCCTAGAAAAGACATCTTTAATTAGGTCTGTGAGTCGAGGGTTTCAGATGTCTGGGAGAAGGAAAGAGCGATGAAGGGGCAAAGACCGAGGCGGGGCAATGAAGGGTCAAGTGTCATGTCATTTCTTGCGGTATTGTTGTTGAGACCTGAGGGACGCCTCGGCTCATGTTCGTCATTACTATTCCCACATCCGTATCGATATACCAAAGTAATGCCAAGCGATGTCGACAGCGACAACGAATCTGCCCTCGTCTCCATATTTTGGGACTGGCTCACCTACCCCCAGGTTCCTAGCGCCCTGCAAATATACCACGCACAACTCCATACCTACCACAGAAATCGTCTGCAGGCACCACCACCACGGCAATGCCAACCCCCGAGTCCGCCCTCTTCCTCGCCAAAAAGCCAACCGTCCCGCCCACCTTCGACGGCGTCGACTATGCCGACACATTACGATTGAAGGCCGCGCAGGATTCGATTATTCGGGAGCAGTGGGTTAAGAGTATGATGGCGCGATTAGTGAGGGAGGAGTTGGGGAAGTGTTATTATAGGGAAGGGGTCAATCATCTGGAGAAGTGTGGAGCGTTGAGAGGTATGTGTCTTTTATGATTTGCTGTAGATAGGTCTGAAAGTGGAATGGGTCCGTACGTGCAAATTGGGGAGCTCAATGGCTGATCGACTGGGCAGAGCGATATTTCGAGGCGCTGAAAGAGGCGAAGGTTAGGGGCTATTTATTTCAGCAACAGAATTACGTGGAAGGACAGAACCAAGAATCATGATCATCAAACGGCAGGACTGTTGGTAGGACGAATCGAACTCAAAGAACAGGAAGTGGGGGGTTGCATACAGCAACGGCGTTGAAAAGGGCTCTACAATGGGCTCTGGCGTGCTATAGCATGCTACAGTATTCACAATTCCCAAGACTGTTCTCGACATGAAATAGAAAGGTCGGCCTGGCTTCGCTAATAATAATGATCGTTGTTGGAAGCCGTGGTGGAAGACCCAGGAAAAGCACCTGGAAGGTCACCTTGCATCTTGCGTTTCGCGCCATCATCGTCACTATCGCTGCTACTGTCATCGAGTGCCGATCTTCCCACATTTTCAGAATCCGGAGGGGCTCGCATGCGGGCTAATGTCTCCTCATCGAGATTTGGTGGAATATATGGCTTTGTTGAGTGGATGTCTCTACCTGAAGGCATGTTTGCTACAAGAGGATCCGCAGGGGGTATCGCTTGCGTGTTGATCTATCCGTCTGTCAGCAACGATCGTTTCTGGATGAGATGCGCAAGATTTACTGTGTCATTCATCTTGTTCCATTTCTGCTCCAGCATCTCAATCACTCTCAGCTCTTCCAGACGACCAGCGTCACTGCCCCATTCACCCCCTTTTTCAATCTTCTTATCTTCTTTTCTCTCCTTCCAATCTTTCTTGAACTTTGCCAAACCCTTCATACTTGAGCCCTCGTCATTCGGACCACCAAATGCCAATTGCTTCTTGCCTCCTGCAAGCCACGCTATCCCCTCGCCTGTCTCACCTTGCAGCTCAGCATTGATACCAAAGAGCCTGCATGCCTTTGCCCTTGAAGCTTTTTTCAAGTCGTTCACATATCTCAGGAGTGCTTCATCAATCCTGCCTGAGGCGCTTAGCATTGCCTCTGCTCTACTCGCATGTTCTGCTGCTGCTAGGCATAGCCTTGCAAATAGATGTGCCCGCACTTTTGGTATCTCCGGTGGCTTGATCATCCAATCCTTATCGTTCTTGTTTCTGTGTTGGGCGACGACAGCAGGGTACAGATCATCTTTTAGCACGGCCAAGAGGGTGGCCTCGGCAATCGCAAGCGCTGCAAGACCACCTTGGGTCTGTGACAGTGTCTCAACGACTGTCGATGAAGCATCTATCTCAGCAGAACGTGAAGCCAGATAGCTGAGTATTGAGTTGGCTTGAAGGAGATGCTTGGTAGCTGTTGTGAGGATATTGTTTTTTTGTTCATCTGTTGGGGTCATTGCTCCGTAGAGCAACAGAAGCTGTGACCGGGCTTGCAGTGTATACACGCTGGCAAGTGTATGTAAGACGAAGGATATCTCGTAGTCGAGTCCCTTGCCCATCAACCGAGGAGCCTCGCGCCCAGGAATTGTAGCAGCCAACGTGCTGCGCCATTCTACCGCAATCTCCCTTTGCAGTAATAGCTCAATCTCTTCTCCATCAACAGCCGTGTCACATAGAGCGTCATCAAGTGCAAGCAGGTAGGGTATGTAGTCTTGGAGCGCGGAGAGTACTATGGCTAGGTTGGAGGTCCTAGCCTGTGGGGTCAAGCGCTTATGTTTCTTCAACACAGTCCGCAAGACACCTCTGTAGGTACTGGCTGCTTGAGGCAGAGATGGATGGGTAGTGCTGCTAAAGAAGGAGGAGAAAGAGAGTGAGGAAGTAGTGGGTAGGGTAAACGCGAAAGGCATGGTTGGGAGATAATTATGCACAACCTCGGCACGTCTGAGCGTGTAGAACTAGCGCAAGTATACACCCTAGTCCGCGTTGGGGCGTGCAGCTTAAACATACTTCCTCCCTGATCCCCTACACCGCCTCATTGCTCTCGTTGCTCCCATATCTGTTTTTACTTGCTCTACAAGATTCACCATGCAGTCGACCGCAGACCGAGATTGCAGCCCGCATACTCAAGCTTGAGGCGCGTCGTAGCGCCGACGATTCGCCCTATCAAGGCCTTGTAGCCATCTCTGATAGCTCTTCGTGGCGTCCGAGTCATACAGCATTCGTCGAAAGCGAATTCGAGCAGTATAGAGAGATTCTATCGGAGACCGTGGGAAATTTTAGAAGCTGGGTTTGTAGATAATTAAGATAAGAGCAATCACTGTCCGAATTTTCTTCGGAAGCGTGACGGGCCTCAGATCGAGGAGCAAGATTGTCAATTTATGTTACAAGACTCTTGTGCGAAGTTGGGAGTTCGAGCATCCGCATTCAACGACCACTTCGAGTTTTTCGACAAGAAATTATAGGCGTTGCACCTGTGCCAGTCGAGTTAAAAGACCCGGAAGTAGCTATTGTCAGCCAACATATCAGATACTCACTCGGCCTTGGTAATCTTCTCAAAAGGGGATTTAATTTTACATTCTTTGGGCTGGACCTCCGAATGTTGCGTGGTCCGAGACATATGTCACAGGCCCAAGTTGTGAATCTGTCGCTTATGTCTCTCCTCGGCAAGTACCAGTCTCGGCGAGGTCGCCCTGGGAGCAAATGCAAGTAGTCTCTTATGTGGGTTTGATATCTTTGCGGCTTGCTCTCTCCAGCATAAATATAACGCTGAACAGACTGTTGATCGGACTATGCTGGTAATTGTGGAGCTATTCTCAGAATTCGTGGACTTGACCGTAGGAATCCCCACAACCGCCAGCGTCACGACTCTGCAAGGTGAGCACATTGTGTTGGCATGTGTGTGGAACGCCTAGCCAAAGTCAATGATGCTTTTCCTCCACTATGCACTGGCAAGACAGCTCTTATAGAGCTGCGATCAACAATGCTCAGAGGAACTAGTTTCGCGCGGGAGTTCAGTGCTTGGGTATCCTTCCATCAGTGCCATTCTATAGGTGTGGGCAAATATATTATCGAGCTAGCTTCGCTCTTGGGCTCTCAACTGTTAGGTACAGACCACTCTACGCTTAAGAAGGACTTCAGGACGTTTCATCGACGCTTCAATGTAGCTCATAGCTATGGTCAGCTCCGTGCCTGTATGGTTCTGATGAATTTTATGCCAGAACTCATCCCCTGGCGAGTGACAAACTCTTTGGTGAACGCTTTGTCGGGGCAAAGTATGGCTGCAGTTCCTACTAAATCGATACGGTGTGCATTGTGGAGGCTCACCAGCCGAACAAAGAGGCTCCACGCCAAAGATTTCATGAGCACTGATATTGAGAAAACCTTGACCATGATCGGCCTGACTTGGTCTTTGCTACATTTCTTGAGTGCGCAGGACGAATGTGCCGAGACAGAAGAGCTTTCTAGGCACTAGCTAGGCTCTAGATAGCCCGTGTGCTCGGAGGACATTTAATCCACTAAGTGACTGCTGTCTGGTGGCCGAGGCAGCGAGTCTGATACACTGACCGTGGAGGGTTTGCGGGCGGAGTGGGTCGTCTATGCTGTGGGCAGAGACCATACACCACTCTATAAAGGTAGTCTAGTCATCGCGACATCCACCAACAACGATGGCACTAATCAGCGGAAATTCTGTCAGTCCACCAGTCACTATATCGTTGCTAGCAACGAGCTGTGCTGCTTTTGAGAAGCCACAGCTTGGTGTGCCAGATGAATGCTGGAAACTATTTTGAAGCATGAGGTTGTGAAGAAGTCCCTAGGCCCTCGCTGACACTTCATATATAGAATGATAGCGAGCGTTGCCAGCGGAATGGATTATACCAGCGTCACAATTCCTTTGCCACGATTCGTCTCTGAGAGCTCATTCAATCAAGATCACGCTTAGTAGGCAATCAAAAATACTTGCGCAGGACATGGCCTCAGGGTGTTCCATAGGTTGCTTCTGGTGCTTAGCTTTTTACCTCCACTTCGGGTGCTTTCGAAGGTACGTCAATGAGACGGCTCTTATCCTGGTCTCGACCTAATTGGTGTCTTCTTGGTATGTTATGGGACTCCGCTTCAAAGCATCGACTCTGCCCTTTTCGAAACACCTGCCTTATTTGTGGATCGGCTGACGCAGCTTAGCTCTCAGTAAGGCCCGACATTTGATGTTGTCTATCGTCGATCCAACAGTGTGATGGGCGCGGCATTTTTGTTGCCTACCATCTTCCACATTCTCGAAAAGACATTCTGTTCCTTCAGACACTCCGAACTTTGTCGGGACTCCATGCTTTCATGTTACCTCCTCCATGTGCCAAGTCAATGTGCCACGTTCCCAGAAATTAATGTAAGGTGGTTCACATTCCTGGAGACAAACCTGGAATTCCTTGGCTCTAGCAATTTCCTCAAGGTCTTTTGCACCCCACAGGTCGCCTTCCTGTTACGAATGTACCCCAAACCGCCGCAATGCTTCTCAATTCAAATCAAAAGTGGAGCGTGGGTAGCATTGTCCTTCTCGTGCTCTTCGTGACTCTTGTCCATCGTATCCAACACCGCTTCACGACGAAGACATTCAGTCTACCTTCCTTTCCTTCTCTTGGATCTCTTACCAAAGGCAAAGTCACGCAATCATCCACCATCCCAAACATCGTGCACTTTGTACATCTCGTTCGGGGATCAGACAGTGAGCCTGTCCTGGAATTCCCATTTCGACAATTTGTGGCCATCTATTCTGCGCATTACCACCTGAACCCAGATAAAATTTACATCCACACCAACCTCGAAGACCACATTCTAGGAGCTGCGATTAACGCTTCAACCAATCCTTATGTTCGCGTACTTTTGAATATGCCGAACATCGTCTTCAACTACGAATATACTCCGTTGAAGACGACTAGAGGCAAGACGATCAGCGAGTTGGCCCACAGATCAGACTTCATACGAACCCGAGTGCTCAAAAGATGGGGCGGCCTATACCTTGATGACGACGCATACGTTGTCCGCGACCTCAGACCTTTGCGAGAATCTGGGTTCAAAGCCATCGCCGGCAGGCAACAGAATAACCAAATCTGCAATGCTGTAATCATGGCGGCCCCCGAAAGCGAGCTCATCTCCCTCTTCTATGCTCTTCAGGACAGAATCTTCGACGGCGGATGGACGACACATTCTGTGGACTTGCTGTCTCGCTTGGCTCAAGACTTTTCTGGTGTAGATGGGCAAATGTTGATCCTCGAGCGAGAAGTCTTCTACCGACTCGGTTTCAACAAAGAGGATCTAATAGAACTCTATCACGTTTACAGAGGCACCAGAGAGCGCAGAGAAGAGCACGATGACGAAAAAAAGGAGAGAATAGAAGGCCCGCCCGACAATGGAGATCCGATCATCACTAGCGACGAATGTCGAAATATGACAGAATATATGGACAGCTTCGAGGACGACGAAAAGAGCAAAAAGAGCGGAAAGAGCAAGGAAACGGTCGATTGGCGTGGATCTTACATCATCCACGGTTGGACCACACAGTTCATCAGATATGATGATGAGGATAACATCATGTTTGGTAGGAAAGGAGGCATCACTCTGGACTACATCTTGGCGAAGAAGAGCAGATTTGCAAGCGCGGTGTATCCGGCGGTCAAACATGCTGTGGACAACGGACTACTGGATGGCACGGCGGGCGAATTGTCTGTCTCTAGTATATCTGGGGGTGTGTCTCATGAAAGGGTCGGCTAGATTGGACAGCCCGACCTAGTTCTGGTATAAGTGGAGTACGGCATCAGGGATTTATACTGTAACAATGTTTGAGCTTGTAAGAGCTGCGTGCATTGGCAATAGCTCACGAAAGATATCGATTTTCCCGGAATACTCCTATCGTGGATGGTGGTTCGAAGACCCAAGCAAGTTCAGCTGAACGTAGGTCAACTCTTGCTTTTAACCCTACCGACAACATCTTGAACCCCTATCAATCCGACCTCAATTGATGAACGGCAGCGCCCATCACTACTCTGGTGAGCTGTTGTATATGCGCCGCACACTGTTTCACCACCCTGTCTCTCCCAACCTCCACCATTCGATTATCTTCCACATTGATCATCTACTCTCTTTTCATGTTCTTCAGCTACCGCAATATTTCGTTGCGTAAGATCACAACGTCACAACAGATGTTTTAATGTACTCCCTTACAGCATCTTTGTTTCTGCCAAAAGGATCGGTGTCCGTATCTAGTATTCGTGCGAAAAGGCAACAGATTGAGTCGGGTAATTGAGCCTATCGGAAGCAACCATTCTGGTTTCAATTTCCTGCTGGTGGCGGAGCCAGAGCTTATCCCTGCTCTAAGGGAGAGTTTCTTTGGCGGTTTTGATTGAGAATGAATTGAATGATGTTGAATGGCTCCTTGGTGGGTTTCCTGATTCTGCAAAAGCTTGATGTTCGGGAAATACTCCACTAATCTACCCACAGCCTGCTGGTATGGGTACTGTACCAATATCGTTTGTATACATGAATCGAGCACGAAATCGGGCGGCGAAAGTGGACAACCTCCGCTAATCAGGAATTCAATTGAGATACTCTAATGGACGGAGCACTCCCTACCACAAGCTCGCCTCCCGAAGGTGCCTCTTTACATACTCCTCTATTGTTTTCAATAAAGCTGTGAGTATATCGTAAGAATTAGGATGTAAACTGGTGCAACCAAAGCCCCAGTTTCCCTCGAACCCAACAACAACGTGCCAAACCAAAAGAAAGCCCAAGCAAACCCAAACCCTCACTCCACAGCCTCTGCCTTGCAACGATGACACATATCATCCAAATCCTCATAGACAGTGATGCGATTCGGCGCAAGCTTCACATCCCGCAAAACACGCATCCCAGTAAACTCCGAACAAAGACTCGCACAAGCCTTCTCCACCACCTCCGCCGGCAGCTGAAACGCACCCTGCCCCCCCGTAGCCGCAAGCTCCCTCCTCTGCCCATTAAACCACACCGCATCCTCCCCCCTCGGATTATCGACATCAGCCGGCGCATAACAAAACTGATCATGCCCCCCTCTGCCATTATTAGGATCCTTGCGCCACCTTCTGCAAGTCTTTACGCCATGCCTGCCATGATCGACGTTGCGGTTTTCGAGACAGCCTTGGGACGTGCGGTCCAAGGTGGCTTCGCACAGGTCGTCGACGAGGTAGGTCGTGTTTGTGTGGCGGTTGTAGTATTCGTATTGGAAGACGTGCGCTTCTTCCATGCGGGAGGGTAGGTGGAGGCTGTCGTTGAGGCCGCAGTAGCAGAAGGTGGCGGTGAGGAAGTCGCTTGGGTTGGGTGGGGAGCCGTTCCAGGAGTTGAGGAAGCCGGGGATCTTGCCGACTGCGACTTCGGCGGGGGTTGCGGCGTTGGCGAGGATGCTGAGGAGGGCTGTGATGCAGAGGAGGAGGATTTGGTGGAAATGCATGATGAGTTTATATATTGAGTTAGCATATGTATATAGAAAGCTGATAAGATTCTTTCGTGCTTGAAAATTTGGGGGTAGAAGCAGAAGCTGTAGTTGAGAAGAATTTAATTCTGGTTGTTGGAAGGGAGAAGTCGAAGCAGAAATGTGCTCTTGATATAATTGAAAAAAGTGGAGCTTTCAGATCAAGCTTTACTCTCCAAAGTCTCAATGTGATCAAGTGGAGACCAGCCCAGAGTTGTGGGCCATGCCCCAGAACCCCACAAATCTCGAAAACTATTGGGAAAAGAAATTGAAGCATTGGGAGCAAACTGAGTGTACATTGCTACCATGGTCGCGATCTTCATCATACAGCTGTAGTCTTTTAGTGAATCATCGCCAATAACCTCGCCTTGGGAATTAAATTTCTCAATTCGACTTCCTCTTCACAATTTATAATCTCTTTCAACTCTCCTTTCCCTGACCAACAATTGTTGTAGCAAGGAGCCTGACAGGATATATGATGCGTGAAATCTTCCCGCGTGGTCCCCTACCATTATACCTGTTGGTAACGAGGCAGTTGATCTGCCTTCAACATCCCTTTCCCGATCAAGAGAACATTGTAGTATGTTCGGCCTTCAGGCAAGAAGCCGGCAAAGATCCCGCTCAGTCTCCTGGCATGATATCAGTGATCGTAGAAGGATAGACACATGGAGAGGTCTCTAATGTACCATCCATCATAACGACCACCTTTGCCCAGTATCTCTGCGATCAAATTGTGTTTCTCCGGGCACAGCATGATCATCGTATTGCTGAAATTGCATTGCGCGTTGTCTGCCATAGGAATACCGTCTATCGTTCCTGGCGTGAATTGCCAGCAGCTTTCGGCTTGGTTGTAGTGGATTTGTAATAAGATCATCTCCATGTTGGGAAATGCTATGTCGCAACTTTATGGGAACGTTGACGGTCAGGCGTACACGACAAAGTATGAGGAGTATTGAGTTGACGAGTAAGTGATGCTGTTCGCGAATAATGTAAGCTGATAGTTCTGTGCGGAGTGTAGTCTTGAGCCAGTTGGGAAATTTCTTTGCACATTCTCTTTGGTAGCACTTGCCTAGAATACGCAAATTCCTCAATCCTCGGTCTGCTTTTGTATCCAATTCCGGCAACAACGCCCAAGTACTCGGTGATTTATCTCCCCGCTTGGCACCATGAACGGCATGGATGAGCGGTTCTCGCTATGCATGGGACAAACCGTGAGCAAGCCATCTCTCGCCTGCCATGACCCAAAAGACGTTGTGCCAAGAAAGACTTGATGGAACCAGGATCTAGAAGTGCTACAGCAACAGGCTCAAAAGGAATGATTGCTGGAACGCTTCATTCCCCATCAACGACGGCCTCACGAGGAGTTTCTCGTCTTACACTGAGACGGATTGACTGGTTAGATGCATAGAGTAATTAATTATATCCTACAATGATCGCGCCAAGGACTCTAGAAGCTTGTACTCGGGGTTAGTCTTGCCTGGTCGTCCTCTTGGTCCTCAAATAATTAATTTTCAATCAGCAGGCGATCTATTAGCAGGACATTCCAACTGGACACTACGCCGCCTTAGACATCTCAAAATGGATCAGAGAAACGGATCCACAGAATTACGGATACGGTTTTGCGGCCGTTCTGGTCCATATCTTATCGAAGCCAGGCAAGCTTGCGTGCTGTCAATGCAACCGAAAACGGCGGAGGATATGAGAGTCAACGTCACGGATTGTATGCTTCATAGCTTCACCGAATTGGACAAAACCTTGTTTTCATCTCGGCAGTACTTTCTGACGCTATGGCCCACTCGTAGGCGCGATCGTCGCAATCGCCCCTGATCCATCGAGTCTGGTGTACGACAATATCTGGTGGTTAGTTCTGTTCGCCATCACCTCTGGTGGTCTTCCCGGGATGGAATCAGCATCTCCACCACATCATGTGGAAGCACATTCCGAGAGAGAAGGTCTGACCATGTGTGAAGCATGGCTGTTTGACCCTTGCAAGCCAAAGGCTATCTCGAAAGGAAAGACAATGGACCCCTTGGGTCGAGGAATAGGCTTTATTTGCATTGAATGGGCCATATTCTTCCTGAGCGTCACTTTGTGGCTCTACTTCTGTGCGCATTTTGGCCGAACATTGAAGCCTGCCCTGGATGTTACTTTCGACAGCGTTTGGGCGGCTGGTGCTATGTGGTACTATATGTCTGCCAGCCCGGCGGTCATTGGCCTTGTTTTCGAATTGATGCGCAACCGCGTCGATTTGTACGACCTGCTGAAAGACCCGAGGGAGAATTCGAAGGGGCTTCGAGAAAGGGCGAAGAGGGACAAATCGTGTCGCTGCGAGGACAAGAACGCTTCAACCATGTCAAAGTCAGATCAGTCTCCAGCCTCGGGCTGCGGATCCCACGGCATCAGTGGGGACGATCGCAGTATCGTATCCTCATTCGAAATCATCAGTCTCATAGACATGGAATGGGTCTTTGTGCTTGGGCGTGCCGTCGCCGGTGGAATTCGTATAGTGATCTTTATAGTAGGGCCGATTACGATGGGGAACATTATTCTCATGCCGGTTCCCGATGATCTGTATCTTTTCATTCTCTTGCTGTTCACTACAGGAGTGCCTAGGCAGTTCTGGTCGGCATTCTGGACGAACGGTAATCGAGGAGCCGATCTTGTTGTTTGGTTTAAGACAGTCAAGATAATGAGACCAGGTGTTACTGATTGATAATATTTGACAGACACATGTCGTCTTTCCCGTTACTTCCAGAATGGTTTCTTGCTGCTCCAGTGGCTCAGAAATAGACGACATTCGTTGTAAAGCAGATCACCCTGAAGACTTGTTGGTAGTAGTAGAGATAGGCTTTCTCGCTGTATCTGGCTTGGCTTCCTTCGGCCTGCGCTTTCATTAATGGAGCAACCCTTGATCTGCTGATTAATTCTTGTAAACGTACCGTTGAGGAGGCGAAAGTTGTAAGGTGGAATCGCGACCGCGTTTGGGGAAGAAACACGTGATCCCGGCTTGAGTTGCAACGACGCAGCAATCACCGTCAGTACTTGCTGCTTCGAGCGCCCAGCAACTTTATCTCGTGGGTATCCATGGTACGACAATGGTCCGGCCATTCAACCACCAACTTTTTCGTCAATAGCCTCTCGAAGTCTTTGAAATTTCCAACGATGAAGAAGGAATAGCTATATTATCACAAGAGCATAATTTTGCATTTTACAGAATTGCATTGGAAGCCGTGCAAGGATGGAGCTCATGGAGACGAGCCCACTACTTTCCCCTCGAGACACTGATGCTTTGGACAAGTCGTCCATTGACGAGATCAGAGATGATATCGAAGCACTCGATAGTGATCAAGGATGGCCGAGCCAGGATTCTGCTTCTCATGCGCTTGCGGGGCCCCAGGCTCCTCTCTTCAACTTGCGCTCCACGATACCACTGTTGCTTATAGGTATCATAACTTTTCCTTGTCTGGAATCTGGGTCTTAATTAGGTGATGTGAACTGCAGTATATGTTGGGATTGATCTGGCATGTTGTAGGGGTCTTTGTTGTCAACGCAGATATCTTTCTTGTTCTTGCAACAAATGAAATTATATCATCAGAATTCGAAAACCTCGCAAATGCGGGGTGGCTCGTCACGAGCTATGGCTTAGCAATGTGCGCAATACAACCTTTGGTGGGTTACCCACAGTCCATGGAGAGCACCCATTGACCTTTTTTCCAGTATGGCAAATTGAGCGACATATATGGACGGAAAACCGTACTGTTGATGGCTTATATGATGTTCGCATTGGGCTGTGTAGTATGGTCCGTACCAACCATCTGCAGGGCTACTAGGACCAGAGATGACTGATCACATTTGTAGTGGCACTGGAGCGAGTCTCGGGCAGGTCATCGCTGGGCGTAGCATTAGCGGAATTGGAGGTGCAGGAATGACATCTTTGGTTTCAATCATAATCACTGGTTTCTGGAATTCCCTAGGCCTCGGAACGTCTGGACCGGCCTCACTGACATCCGCAATAGATTTGGTACCGCTCAAAGACGTAGCATCCTGGAGAAGTTATGTGAACATTGCCGCAACAACGGGTAGGTCCCTAGGGGGGCCCATTGGCGGATATCTCGCTGATGCTGTCGGATGGCGATGGTAAGGAAATCGATCCGCCTTTATTGAACGCTTCCGTACTAATTTGTTGACGAGGTCGTTCTATGGCCAGTGTCCCCCAACGCTACTGGCAGCTGCTTTAGTATGGTGGAAATTGCCATCAACCAACATATTTCGAGGCACAAAAAGCTCGACGCTGAGCAAGCTGAGACGAATAGATTTCCTGGGTGCAGTACTTCTGGCAGGTGCAGTCATATGCTTCATGCTCGTACTGGATCTTGGAGGCAAGAAGCTACAATGGAAAGGACCTGCTTTACTCACACTTATCGCTCTCTCGGCCTTTCTTGGGATCCTTTTTGTCCTTGTGGAAGCGTATTGGACAGAGGAGCCCGTCTTCCCTATCAGGTTGATGCTCCACCAAGATGTTCTGACCTCATACCTCATTGCCGGTCTCCAGATCGGTGCCCAGACGGGTGTAAGCCCCCTTTCATTTCCATCATCACAGTCTGGGCATGTGCTAAGCGCGATCCCACTCCAAGGTCATGTTCACTGTCCCACTTTATTTTCAAGTCTCTGAGAACGCCTCAGCCATGAAAGCTGGCGCACAACTGGTTCCAGCCGTGGCCGGCAACGCCATCGGCATGCTCCTGGCAGGCCTCGTGATCAAAAGGTACGTTTTGCCAGGCCCATTCCTTCCGAATCCCCACCTCAAGTACCGCGTGTCTGACCGTTTTCAGAACTGGCCACTACAAACTTCCCACCCTTCTTGGCGCCGTCGTTGCCACAGCCGGCTATGGACTTTTAGTGCTGCGGTGGCACGGCCACACCAATGTCTTCGAGTTGCTGTACATCGTTCCCGGCGGCTTCGGCACCGGCATCAATCTCTCGACATCGTTCATTGGCCTTGCGGCTAGCGTGGAGCCGGCTGATATCGCTATTGCGGGAACGGGACTATACCAAGCCCAGAATATTGGAGTGGTGGTAGGGTTGAGCGTTGTGGGTTCGTTGCTGAAGACTACTCTTCGGCCACAGTTGGAGAAGAAAATTGGAGATGTCAAAGACATGAAAAGGATCATCGATCAATCGATATCGGACATTGGCTATGTTCAGTCTTTAAATGGCCACGTCAGGGACGTGGTTGTGGAGTGTTATGTTCGGAGTCTAACATATACGCACATTGCTTCTTTCATTGCGGCAACATTGACCTTCTTCATCGGGTTGTCGATCAGGGAGCGTAGATTATAAAGATAAAAATGAAATTGAGCACATCGTAACTGGTTCACATAGTAATCAGCATTGAGGGAAAGATCGGACGTTGTTTCCGAAAGGTGCTGGCTATCGGCAAACCTTCCTGACCAGATTGGATTAGGTAAACCTCCAGCGCTTGGATAAATGCACACGCTAGATAAGTACTAAAGATTGTTTTGCACACAAGTCGTCTCTAGCTGCGCGGCAAGTATTTCCACATCGTCTTCCACATCCTTGGCAAGACATTTTTATGGAGAACTCCTCTGGTGACGATGCTTTTGAAGCTATGGTCCCATATCCTTAGCTCCATACAGCCTACAGCAGATTATAGCAGGTGCAATTACGCAATCAGGCGCTAGGACTTGGTTGCGTGCACTATTCCCGCGCTTGATATGCTCGGACCTGACATCCACTTGAATGGGGCGGCCAAGCGCTACGTCTTTTCTCTAGTATTAGAGTGCCTTGACTTTAACTTGTCTATGTGCAAGCACATTCCTCGGCGACACAACTGATGAAGAAGTTACCTTATAGAGGTAGGTACGAACATCCGAGCTTCACATCACATCCGGTGAACAGGACGTGATACTTGGAGCCTCCTTCGACTCAACCAAATACAAACGGTTGCGGTGACAAGAGTTGATGAAGATTGCAGAAGAAACGGGAGATTTAGAGCTCCCAGGTTTGCACGAAGGGTCACAACGCAAATGCAGTACGTCCAATATTGCCATTGAATCCCGTTTAGCTTCTGGTCATCTAACATGTTACTAGCGGACCCCATGCTCTCCCCCTGGGAGTGAAGCTAGTTCCCACAGTCTACATAATTTATTCCTCAACGAGCCGACTCACGACCTTGAGAATTCTCTGCCTCAGCAAAAGTTTCATCATCGTCCGGTCTCTCACGGCTCCTCGCAACACTATCTTCCGGGCTGGGCTTTCTACTCCGCCTACGTCCCCTTCGCCGCTCTTCGCCAGGTTCCCCTTCCACTTCATCTCTGGGCACCTTCACGTCCCTGACAATTACCGCGGTGAATGAATCATTGTGCCTCCATTGACCAACACTGTGGATACGGCTATGTTAGGGAAAGAATATCAGCAAATCCTCTGTCGTAATCTCTTCAACCGAACTTACTAGCCTTTCCATTTACCTCTAGACGTCAACCTTTTCAAAATAGTCCTTTGCTCTCTGTCACCATCGTATGTGTCTTCTGAAGATTTGTTAATGGATATGATCAATCCTAGAGCGTCGAGTTCGTCCGACGTTACAGCTTCCTCGGCTCGCCACCAAGCTGTTATAGACATATTAGTAGAGATGGAATGGTCTACGCCGTCCGTACATACGAATCAATGGCAACGGCTTTTCCACGGTGACGAAGACGACTTGTGGCATGATTCAGGACTCACGAAGGGAATCTGCTAAATCTTTTTCAAGCCCGTTGATTGTAATAATTTTGACTGTGATGGCTAGGACTATGAGAATCACAGTATTGTGATATCGATTTGGATCCTGGTGAGAACCAAAGGAGCCAGCAGAACACAAGAATTGGTAGGAGAAAGAGGCTGCAAGGAGAGACAACCAAGAGAGGCAAGCCATTATCGCGGGACACAGAAGTGCGCAACCACTTATATGTGTGCCGTTATCCGCATTTCGACTTCCGAAATACTATTCCTATCATCGAAGGGCATCCTATTTGCCCGACCGGGTGCCTGCCCAGTCCATTCACCCTGCCATCCTCTTCGTTGGAGTCGATTCCACAGCCGCACGAAAGTGTAAACTTGGCGGCGCATGACGGATGCATCGGCCTACTATATCCGCTATGATCCAACGTATCATCTATGGCTGCTTGGCTTGGTAGCTAGCAGTCGAAGAACTCCAACACAGATGATTAGTGATGTCAAGCATGCCCACTACTATGCACAGCTCAAGCCTTAGGCGTCTCAAGCCCCTCAAACTTTCGGCGAACTGCCGTCGGAACAATCCGCCTCATACTTGGAAGGCTCGTCTTCTTCATCAGGACCAAAATATTGTCCACAATTTTCAAATCCTCGAGCTACAGTCACCCGCGACAGGCAGGACCGTGCTCGCCGTCTATTCTCACGCCTAGTTAGGCCAGGTTGAGTACCGCGATCGCCTCCCCACCCTCCAGGTCTTGACGGGCCAAGGCCGGCAATTGGCGCCTCCATCTCCACATCCTCTTGTACTGACCATCATCATTGTCTTGGCTGTGTGCCTCTTCGTTGCGGACCACCACCTTACTGCATTCGTCATTGCCGTTCATCCACAAACCAATGCTCAATACATGGCTACCAAAATCGGCAGTATGAGCGGTGGTCTTCCGAGTCGCCGGCTAGCAGGGCCGACTATGTTCTCTACTTCCTTACGTTCATGAAAAGTAAAAACAATCACAAGCCAAGGCAAACTTATAAGCAGAGACCTAGCCTTGACAAGGCTATTCACAAGAGTCTCCATAACTCCCGGACCTCTCAAAACCCCCAGTCGGCATGCCACCAGTCCGTTGCCCTATCCGAGCATCCGCAAAACCAGGCAAATCGCCTCAACGGCCAGAATGAGCTAATAATCCCGGCTCGACCTTGCCACCCCTCGAGTCCCATCCACCTCGAATCTCATCCACTCCTCCTCTCACCCACGATGACGGCCGAAGAGCGATGCGTTCGTTGGGCGACTAAGTTGGTAGCGACGCCTACGTCCAAGAAGAACCACTGGAGAGTTTTAACGGAGCGAGATCGATTTTTACTATCCTCTGAAGGCGTAGTCGGTGTCAGAGATCGATAGCAACGCTCTTCGAACGTGATGAGGCAGTGGTACTCACGAGCGTGAGTAGAGGAAGCGTCTAGACCCATCATGACGTTCGGATTAGACCCGGTGATTGACCATGCTGCGTCGCCAACGATCGAATCCAAGGTGACTTTCGCGTGATCCACGTTGCACTAATCAAGCAGTCACCGTGATCGGAACTCCGCGCACGTTAAAAGCTGTCATGCTATTCACTTGCGCGAGCTAATAACTTACCTCAAGTGAGAAAGGGTGGGTTCACGCGACCGCATGCCTCCGCCGACGGTTCTTGTTGGTCTTCGCTGGTTTGTGCTGATATGGTGAGTTAGGTGCCCGATTCTGATACAAATGAAGCAATATCCCTCAGAGAGGAACCAGATAAGAGGCGATGTTCGTGCAAGACGGCTGAGTTCATCACCCAATTCTTTCATTTTGGTTTGAGATTCGTCCAGCTTCAGCAAGAATCCCTCCTTTGACTGTCCTTTTCACTACAAGGTGTTCTTCTTTCCAGCAGCGGATCCCGAGGTCGAAGCAATGTGGGCAAAGATCAAAGTTATCTGCCTGACAGATGTAGCAATGGTAATGTTCCTCCGTCGTCAAGTCGCCGCACTCTTCGCAGAAAGTACCAATCCCAGCGGGCAAAGCAGAATAATCTTTTATAGCGGCTCTCATGTACACATTTATGGAACAAAGCTAACAAGGAATTTGCCGAGGGTCTATCTTTGGGATGTCGTAATCGAGTCGCTTTGATCAAGTCATTGATGTATGAGGGGACGCCTAGGGAGCATGGGGGAAGCTCTGAAGGTTCCGCATGATCAGCCGTACACTGGTAGCGAGGCACATTGGACACACGGCCCATTTGCAGTAATAGCCCCAAGATCCAGGTCGATGTTCCGCGATCAGCCACATTGCATATCCAAGCTGGAAAACATCCGTTTGAGGGATTGAAGGAGTGTCACTAGGAATTCTGGCACTATCGAAGTCCGATTTCCAAAGTTCTGGAGGTAAGCGGTCCCGTGAAGTGGGCAGACTTTTATGGGCATGCTCGCTGATATCTAGCATCGCACTCCCGTCGGCTCGAATGCTTATACGGTTGTTGTTCATTGCCCCTAATAGCATCCCTTTAGCATGTACATTAGACATGGCTGCAATAATTTGCCAAATCCAAGGCTCTCTGACAGTCCACGGGATTGTGCTGGACTTGCTGTTGGCGAGGCTAATCAACAATCTCAAATTCGTGATGGCTGCAACCTGACGTGCAATCTCAGGTCAGTATTCCTTTTTCAACAGCGTCTCGAAGGCTTGCTTTGGCTGGCATGTCATTGTGGTCTGCGAACGAGGCAATGTGGTCTCGCCACTTGATATTGAAAGCCCGTGATTTGCGATCAGTTCAACAACAAGAACCCTGAATTGTACTGACCTCGAATAAGTAGCCTTTGATATGCCTGCTGGAGTCGTTGAAGATGATTCCCAGAAATTGAACAACGCCGCTGCATTTGCGCAGGGTCAGAAGCCGCTTAACTTCTTCAACAAAATCACCAAAGAGGTTCTCGCCTTGTTGCCCACCACTGGCGAACGGTATCTTCCGCTCGGTGAAGGCGCGACCCTCTACCCAGACCTTCTGCCCGTGGGGACTAAACTGAGTCCTCGGAAATGGTGTGATAACCTGAGACTCCTTGAAATGAGGGCACCGGAAATGCTTGAGATCTTGAAGAAATTTGTTCTCGTCCGAAAGATGCTTCTCCAGCATATTCTCGGCTTTTGTTATCTTCCTTGTGTCCGCCACGATCTGACCATGCTGACCCTCTGCTAAAGCTGCGAAAACATTCGTCACAGCGCCAAAGTCCACGATTTCCCGACAGAGGTTGTACAAAGGACTCTGCAGTCGTTCATGGACTTGCCGAATCATTGCCTTGGAATCGGCTACGGCGGAGACCTGTAATATTGCGGATGCACCTTCGAAGTCCTCATATGTCACTATAAGAATTACCCGCTGCCACCTTCGAGCACTCTCCTGGAAGTTGACAAAATATCGTTGCGTCCGAGAATGCCCCGGTAGCGATAAAATGGCGGATATAACCACCGTCATGCTCGGAGCAGCCACATCGAATCGCTCTGGGTAATACGATGATGAGGTCTCAAAAGAATAGTCAGGTTTGCCTAACATACACCCACGCAGTCGCTCAGTGAAAGAGTAGGGACCATTAATGGAAAGCCTCGAGACAAAATCCATAAAAATATCGACCATGGACGAATCATAAGTGGACTGATGATCATGCGCGGTGGTGGCTCTGAGTTCCTGCATCTGCTCACGTCAATCAGCCAAACTCTGATAGATTCGAACGACTTGCTGGGAAAGCTCATGGTCATCCGACAATACGGAACTATTATTTTGATAGACAAGAGAGGTAACAGAGTCCACGAGCTGCTCTCCTGGAATGCGCCTTGCTGACAAGGCGGGAACTCTAACCACGGCTAATATGCGCATGCTCAAGAGTCTGTAGAGCGTTAGTCAAGCACCAAATAGTATCGCCGCGGTCCACGTACATCGTTGCAGCATTCAATGCGCTATTCAGAGTCGTCTTCATCGTTGCCAGCGGCAGCTGCAGACTTCGAACCTCGGACTTTGTGAACATCGCCCACTTCAACCTTTGAAAGCAAGGCAATATCCCCATATAATGAAGCTCTTTATACTTAATCATCAGACTCGTCAGAATGTCACGGCAATTCCGGAGCGACTCTCCCAATTCACCGAGCTGGCACGAAATGGCCGCATCATGCTCCACAATACTCTTGACTTCCGGCTCGTGCAAAGCAATGTCTAGAGATCGAACAACAGCGAAGAACGCACGGATGTCTCAGGACAGACATTGAGTATCAGTCGAGGCTTTTCGTACGTCGTCCACAATCTGGATTACGGGCTTTGATAGTGTAATCAGTGAGGACAGGATGCCTAAAACGCAGCCGAAGGCGCTGAAGGGGTCGGTCATTGTTCAACACGACAACGAGGATGGTTATAGGAGCAAGAGGGGACTTGTCCTCGCACACTGTCAGGGTCGCAGACCCTGATCTCAGTTTAATCCATCACTACGGTGTTCTTCTTCTTCAGAGCATGGTTCGGACAGTGTCTGTCATCCGGGCTACAGCTTCGCTTGAGGACCGCGGGACTTGGCCCACAAAACCAGAATGGTACGCTCAGTGCCTCAAAAGAGTACGATAGAAGAGTAAAGACAAAAGACAGCTCTGCAGTAGGACCTTGCGATACTGCTCTGGTGACTATGCTGCAACTCGGTGGGCAAGAAGCTCGAGACAACGAGCACAACCAATGGAGTCAGCCTATTCATAATATCGGACTCCGCAAGGCTGTCATCAACCAATCTAGCTGCAGCCAAGACATCGACAAAAGTGAAGCGACCAATAAGTCCAATGCTCCCAGGCTTGCAAGGCGTACCCACAATCGCTCAGCCTTGTCAGCCTTTCCGTCATCACGATCCACCCTCCCCAAAGCACCCTTTGGACCCTCTCCCCAGCGCACCACCTACTCTATCGATTAAGCTTGCCACAGCATCATATGCTCCGCGGTCCACTCAAAGAAGTGGCTGTCTTCGCGGGTGTTTGCAGTAACTTTACGTTGTGTAAACTTGACACTCTTTCATCCAAATCTTGATTTTTTTTCAATAAGATGCTTTCGTAGTCAATTCCTATCTTCATCGGTCTTCTCATTGCCTGCTACAATGGCGAAACACTATCTTCCAATATCAGCTCATTTCATGCAGAGAAGGTGGCGGGTGTTGGCATTGTGGGAGACAATCAGAAAACTCTCATGGAAAACACAGTCTTTTGCATATGTCTCATCTAGAGAAAGTCAGGCTACCTGATCATCCTGATGGCAGCCCCAGCCGAAGGAATTGCTGCATATGTGAGAGTCTGATATCCCTATATCCTCTAACTGGTGTTCGACTTGCCTTCCAGTCGGCGAGACATCAGCAGCGGCCTTGGAGGCGGCTGCAGCGCCTCTGGATTGTCGACAGCATTACCTTCACTCGACGAGACCGTATAACTCGGTTCTTTACTTTCGCTGCTCCCCATATAACGGCGCTCTACGTCGCTCTTCGGCGGGACGTGAGGATCCGCTTCTCTTGGTACCAGATTTCGGATGATCCCCAGCTTCTCTCTGTTTTCATCGGCATCAGACATGATGGTACCCCTGGCTGATAGTGCATTTACGGTTGATAGCCAGCATTTTTGCTGGGAGACAGCTAGCGAGATAGCAATCTACCAAACTCCCGGTAATTACTACCCCACCAAGCCCTCGTCCAACTAAGATGCAGCTTCGGATTGAGCAGCGGTTGTCACAAGATCAATCCAATCCCACGGGAGCTCGACGAGGCGAGGCCTGTAGTGAGCCAACAGGCGTCGTTGTTGTCTCCTCTATCCCCCAAAGGCCCTGTATGTCAAATAGCCGACTGAAGAATATTCCGCTGATATGCCAGAACACTGTGACGAACAGCCATCCTGCAAAGCAACTAAGGACGATTATCCAGAAGAGGAAGTTGTTATCGCCGGACCTTAGTAGAGAGTATAGCCCACAGACCATAGCTACGGTGCCAGATGCGATAAGCTGTGAGAGCCAGAAGAAGCCTTTGATCAGACGTGCCCGATAGATATCCCTGTCACGCCTCCAGATTGGTTCCGTACTAGTCTGGGTTGAATTTAAATCCTGACCGTGCTCTCCCGTTATGCCGTCTGCCAATAGAGCGTCGCCCTCGCTCTGCTCTTGGGCTCTGTTCGCGGTTTGTGGGGTTTTGTTCTTGTCCGTGGCAGTATCCAGTATGCTGCTGCCCTGGTCTACACCGCCAATTTGTTGGCCAGAATGTTCTTGCGTTCGGCAGCTTTCTTCTCTGGCGCTATTCTTTTGGGCTTCGAGGGAGTCAGCTAAAGTCTTCAGTTGCTCGACCTCAACACCGACTTACACCAGTAGCCCTCCGTGAAAGCGGTGATTGGTACTGCAAGAAGCAATACTGGCAATAACTGGCCAAAGCCCCAAGTGTTCTCTTCCTTCTGGGCCTCGGGCGCTACCATCTGGCGCACGTGAAATATCTGCATTGATCCCCAGAAAAGCCCTCCACCACAGATCCATAAAGACACTAAAAACGATTCTGCGAGTTCAGACCAACTCCATATCATGAGATATATACAGAGCGTTAGCTTATATTGCGTTAGAAGCCATGCGGGAGGTTTTCGATAAAGCCGAATTTTCGTCATGATACGGTCCAGACGTCTCGTGATAATGTTCTGTAGATACTGCCGATACGTGACTTTGAATAATCGGTGAGTTGATTTGAATAGCAGCATGGCTTTCCACGCGTAGCTGAGGACAAGGATCATGAAGGACAAAGCAGCAACGCTTTGAATGCCTCCTAGATTTGGGCGTTGCCAGAAGCACCGGGCTGGAATTGCGGGCGCCACAGACAAATAAACCTCATCAGTGGTATAATATGGTTGACCAATTATGTTACCTCAATCGACGCCAATAGTCGGCACTAAAGCCACCACAAGCATCAAAGCCAAGATTATCATACCCATAAGTCGTATGAAGCGAATCTTTTGGTTTTTCTCGTTCCTGAATTGAGCTTGAAGAAGCGAAACGGCGGTGAGATGGGTATTGGACGACATCCATGCAAGGTAAATGATCACATGGAGATGGTACACGGACAAACTCTGCATTCTGGAGAACCCAGCAGCGAGGATGGCGATGCCTGTGACTATTTGCTGGTCGGCATAGGCCAGCACTGCCTGATCTGTGGCCCGTTTCCACCGGGGTGTTCTTCTATCAGCGCCACGTTTGAATACGAACTCATCGGCCCGACCTAGTAGATCCGACGGCAGCCAGCGGCAGGCGTATGCGAGTACCATCCAAATGAAAACACCGTATGCGGTTGTTAGGAAGGCGATGATGATCTGACGATACCATCAGTAACATCATTGTATCTGCATCGACGCAACTTACTCCTATCCTAGACACGTCAGGATTGGGAACGGACTGAAGCTCATACTCCACAAAGCCTTGCACAATCTCGGCGGCAGCAGAGACTGCGAAGCTGCATGCAGGGGTTGGTTCGAGAAAGAGGTTTAGCCTTGGAGTCGTTCGCGTAGGAGGTGCCATGACAGACGTGGTGACAGAGAAATGGAGACTACTCGTCGTTGGAATTCAGTCTGGGTCAACCTCGGCTGATGGCATTGGCAGGAGTCTTTACGGCAATCTATACATCAGCAAATCTCAAACCTGCTTAGAGCGAATGAGGTAACTCATAAGTCATATAAGTAATATTAGCTACCACGAGTAAGTATTAATAAATTAAAAATCTAAAAAATTAAATTATATATAGATATTAAATTAATAGATTTTAATTTAAGGTTTTTTAAAATTTAGGCTTAGGCTAAGCTATTTCCTAAGGGAGGAGCTAGAAACCTCTCTAACTCGCTTATTTATTAATAAATCTAAAAATAGACTCTAGATTTAAAATCTATATTAAAAGTATATTAATATAATATATTTATAACCTCTCTCTTATTAAGGATAGGTAAACTTATTAAAAATTTATTAAAGTCTAAAGACTTCTAAGTTAATTTAATTAGCTACTAACTCCTAAGTATTTAACCTCTTAAAACCTACTTATTTTATATTATAATCCCTTAAGAGTAATAATATAGGATATTTCTACTTAACCTACTAAAACTAGCTCCTAAGTACTTATAGTACTTAAAGTAGATTATAGATTTTTATAAATATATAGTACTATAGTAATTTAAGGTTTAGCTACTAAGTAATCTATCTTATATAACTAAACTTTTCTTTTTTCCTATATATATATATCTTATTTATATTATTCCTTCTTTATTTATATTTTATTCTATCTTTTATTTATTTATATCTTATTTATATCTTATTTATATCTTATTTATATCTTATTTATATATCTATTATAGATATTATAATAGATTTATATAAAGTATATATATATTAAGCCTAA
>JAABUK010003773.1_pt1 | contig 25269 bp, 22 predicted proteins | sample 5559141 | NCBI WGS metagenome assembly JAABUK01 (sample SAMN10711869, study PRJNA513367) | rock metagenome | isolation source: Antarctica rocks | place: Antarctica: Victoria Land, Pudding Butte nord | collected 2016-01-03 | reverse complement strand
TTGGGTGTCGTCCAACTGTGCGAGAAGCCACGTCAACATATTGCTACTTTCGCTGTAGATAGCCCGCTCGATCAGGGAAGCCAACTGTGAGATTGGAAGCTCGGCAGGGGAGGCTCGGGCTTTGACAACATCTTGAAGGCCTTCATCGTCGGAGCAAAAGTGCAAGGGTGTCGATTCATCCAGATCAGAGTCCGTGAAACTCAGACCAAGCTCCAAGAGGCCCGGTATGACTAGACTTCGGCGTTTCAAACAAGCGTGATGAAGAGCAGACCAACCATAAAGGTCTTTTGCCCCAAAATCGGCCCCTCTTTCCTTTAGCAAATCAAGTGCTTCAAGATGGCCTCCTCGCGCCGCCTTCATGACTGGTGTAGTGCAATTTCGTGCTCTAGCATTTATGTCGGCGCCATCATCGAGCAGCTTTCGTATCATGTCTACCTGTCCAGTCTTTGCACAGCTATGAAGAGGCATGTCTAGACTAGTTTCATGAGGAGAAATTTTGTTGTCGTTGGGTTGTGAACTTTTAATTCCATCCTGCTTGGCCGTCGTATGCTCCAAAAGCCGCTGGGCAGCTTGTGTTTGGTTGGCATCAAGAGCCACGAGCTGTGGCGTGAAATTTCTAGTGTCCATAGCACTCGCATCAGCACCGTGAGCAAGCAGAATCTCAATGGCATTGATGTTTCCAGCCTCCGCAGCAGCATGGAGGGCCGTCCATCGCCGTTCAGTGCATTTCAAATGAACGTCTGCGCCTTTTGACAGTAGCAGGGGAAGCGTGTCCAGGTGCGAGGCAAGGTCGCCCGAGGTCAAATACAGCGCAGTAAATCCGCCGACACCAACAATACTGTTCACATCATGCACAAGACCCGCACCGAACAGCCAGCTCAAAACACTAGCCCTTCCATTGAATACAGCGTAGTGAAAGTAGTCCATGTTTTCAAACACAATGGCCTTTGGACCGATATTAAGCGAGACATCGAACGTCTTCTGCCAGTTGATATTCAGTTCAGGCATGGCAAAAAGCGTGGCTAGTACGTCGTCATTCCCCGCCCCACAGGCAGCCTTGAGGGCGTTGTACCTCTCAGTAACAGCACATCTGGCTCCTCTCTCATACAGCAATCGTATTACTTCGAACCGTCGTTGAGAACAAGCGTACATAAGTGGGGTTTTGCCATTCGATGACAAGCAGTCTGCCTTAATACCCATGGTGAGAAGCTCTTCAAGGACCTCGACATCGCCAGCCGAGGCTGCAATATGTGCGGGTGCAAGCCCATCTGGTCTTTGCGTTTCCAGATTCTTGGAAGACGAAAGGATGGTCCTCATTAGGGTTTTATTGGGAATGAACCCACTGCACATCCATTCAACGGGTGTGTTCAATGGATGGTTTCCAAAGCCGGGGAGCATATCTCTTCTGTCAACGTCGTTATCGTACTTGAGCACCTGTTCAACGAGACGTTGATTTGTAGTTCTCACGGCCAAGCTGAGAAGGCTAGCCCCAGAACAATGCACATTGTCCGGGGGGCCAAGTGTCTCTGCGTCTCTTCTCGTATGCGCAAGTATGAACATTGTCATGCCCACTTGTACTCTGACACCTTCAAATTCAGGGTATCCCTGAGCTGCCTCTTCACCATCATCCGATCGCTCTTGCTGATAGCAGCTCTTAAAGAAGCCAGATGCGTCCAACTCAAGTTCCGACCAATTCATGATGAATCTCTGAAATGGTGAATGTCCCTCCGCATTACATTGAGTCATGCTACACTCACGTTTGATAAGAGCAAGATATACAAACTCTAGATAGACGTTTGGATAGATGTCTGGCAGAATCGCAGCTAGCACGTGCAAAGCGTTGTTTCCTGCCTTATCACAATAATTGATATCCGTCGTACGGTCCAGAAGATAATTAAAGCAATTCATCATGTTACCGTTGCCGCCCGGCCCCAAACATCGAATCTGGTGAAACAACGGAGTGTCCCCCGTCTCGTGATGGGCGGCATTTAGATCTGCGCCCCTGGCATGTAAGAGCTTGACCAACTCGGACGATTCTTTGACAGCTTCAATTGCATCGAAGACAGGTGTTTTACCATGACTGTTCCAGTCGTTTGGTGATAGACCCTTGTCTAAAAAGAATCTGACAGCAGGCAGGGAGCCCGACCACGCTGCCTGGTGGAGACAGGTAATCTCACTTTGCGCACGATCCTGGGGCGTCGCGTCCTCGAATTGTTCCAAAATATACTTGATCGTCGGTAATGATCCCGTAGATGCTGCGCAATGTAGTATAGTATGGCCTTCCTTAGTACGAGTGTAAAGGCTAGGACCCTCAGGAATAGCGGAATCCAGAATGGTCTCTAGCATTATGGTGGTACTATGAGTGGCTGCGTTGTGCAGAGCTGTGAGCCCATCTTTAGTCGACACCCTGACATCGGCGCCATGCTGTAGTAGGATTTTAGCGCAATCAATGCTCATTTCCTCAGATGCAATCATTAATGCTGTCTGCCCACATGCATCAATTTTGTCGATTTCGATACCTAGTCGGATAAGCAGTTTCACTATCTCCGGATGATTATTGTGGCAGGCTACATGTAGAGCGGTAGAGTTCGCTTCGTCCACCTGGTTGATTCCCATTCCATCGTTTGCTTGGGCTATGATAGGCGCAAGCTTCTCCATTACTTGTAGCCGTCCAAATCCAGCTGCATTGAAGAATAGCGGCGTTATCTCAATTCCGGAGAGAACTCTTTGTGGTGCCTTTAAGGTAGTATCATCAAAAATACAATCCCAACCTAAATTAGCATCTATTGCGAGTTTTCGAAAGTGGTTGATTTGACTCTCTTCGATGTTGTGTTCTGTAAGCTTTTGGAATATTTCAAACCCTCCACCATCTTTTCTGGACAGAATGTCAAGGCTGTCTCGGTCACACAACGATCCTGAGTCAAGAAGAAGCCGAACAATGTCCCAATTAGGTCTGTCAATAAGCGCTTCTGAGAGTGCTGACGATTTCACAATATTCAAGGTTTCCCTATCCGGCTCATATCGAATCTCGATGTTACAGTCTGCACCTGCTTCAAGCAGGACTTTCACCGTTTGATATTGACATCGGCGGCCGAGCTCAAGTACCCATGGCTTTGCTGTATATGTGTATGGACCTACGATGGTGTTGGTGCCCGCAACAGCCGCCAACAAGGGTCGTCCGAAGAAAGTGCTTGCTTGATTGACATTACATCCTTTGGCAATTAGCAACGAAGCCATCGTGGGTAATGAGAGACATGAAGCCCAGTGTAAAGGCGATGAGTCAGCCATTCTCGATAAGAGCAGCCCCATTCTAGTATAATCCTGTGCAGGATACCTGTCAGCGACTGCCGTTGTTGATTGTCGTGTAGTTGGCCATGGTGCGTATTGAACCAGTGACCTGGAAAACGAAAGCTCGCGAGACATGACTCAGGGCCCAAATACTTGTGAAGCAAGAAAGGAATATCCGAAGAAAACGTACTACTTCTCTCTCAACTGCATCAGGCTTTCCTATATCAAGAACCTCGGCCCGGATGGAAGCCGTCCACGACATCCATGCAAGATATTGGTTTGTGCGATCAGTGTTCAGAAATTCTTGTAGAAGCTCAAGCAAGGACGCATCGTCCTCTACAACTTGAGCATGTTCGTCCCACGCTTGAACACAGTATCGCAGAAATTTGTAGTCTTTCATGAACGACCTCAGCCTCTGGAGATCATGGACCTGGGCGATATCAAAGTCGTCGAAACATAGATACGTAAGGCATGTCTTCGCGAGCTCTAAGCTGTCTCTGCTTAGATCGGCTTTGTACGCGATGTACTGTGGGAACGCTTTGGTGTCTATGTGCTCCAGGTATTCTTTTACTGAGTAATGAGCTAGCTCCAGCGTGTCTGCCCCTGGTGTCCTCCTCACAAGACTTCCACACCAATGCAATATGGCCTCTGGATCGACGATTGCATCGCGGTCCAGCGTTCGGTCACGTATGGTCACGGATACAGCTTCCGATAACGCGGGAAGGGATAAGGGACACGAAGCCCACTGAGGATGTTCCACATGTTTAGTGATTCCCTCTTCGACAATTTCGCTTGAATTCTAAGAAAATTGAGAAGAGAAGATTTCCGCGACATGTTTCGAGACCCAAAATAACGGTATAGAATAGGAGACAATGAGGGGGGGAAAACCTACGAGTATCCAACGCAAAGTTCTTTGGACGATGATTTGATTTTCCTCATCGCTCGCGTTGACTCTTTCTAACACTCGCTCATATGTTGTCGGTAGGTCGGGTGGCAAAGTATCCAAAGCTTTACGACGCGATCTATCGTTGCTCAGCGCGCAAATATGGTCTATTTGGCAGGTAACCCAGCGAAACCTGTCCTTAGTTAGACTCTGCAGGGTTATTGATTTCTTTAGCACCCTGATAGGAGCTGGATTTGAAGCGCGAACAGGGCCTGAACATTGGGCCTGCGTGGTAGACAGTCTCCTAGGCAAGTAGAGTACGTCCGATGGTTGTACTGTACGGTACTCGCCTTCTAACTCTACCTTAGGACCTTTCGAAAGAAGAGAAAACTCACATTCCCTCGGCCTTGTTGACCAAACGTTCTCTGATTTCTTCCTGCAAGGCGGGATCTCGAATTCGTAAGGTCCTGTTCTTGGTTCGCCTTGCAATCTCCGAATCAACGTATAGGCGTATGTCATGACTGTTCGCCGCAATGGAAAGCTTGTCATAGTCGTCGAGTGCTCTTTGAATGTCTATCTCCTCCCGGCCGGTAAAGAGGGTTTTGATACAGTCATTAGGGAAGTCATTGAGACTATGTAGTAACTCAAGAACTGTTACACGATCGTTGGTGCATTCGTCCAAAGCATCGACACTGAATGGAGTTTCGGAGTCAGCAGCACTCTTTCCATTTTAGATTGATTGCAGGCCATTCCTTGAAGGTTGAGTACTCCTAGAGCATGGCTTGGGCTATATAGTATGGAATGAGAAGAAAATAGTCCAGAACGCACATGATGTAAGCATAGTCAAGTGTTCTGATCATGTCGAGCAAGCATTGCTTAAATTCTTCGACCTCAGGAGTTGTCGCAGGACCCTCGCTTGGGTAATGGTCCTGGTGAAAGGCTTGAGCAATCGCATAGCACTGTTCATCCTGGGCTGCGAGTTGACCGGCTAAAGAGGCTAGGATACTCCGAGGGTTCTGTGTAGCAGGATCTTTATAGTCACAAAAGTAGTACGCTACCGCCAAACCTTTCTCTTCTTGACCAACGCGTTTGGTAATTTCCTCGATTATTGTGGCAGTCAACACAGTCTTTCCTGCGCCGGGAATGCCTGTTACGAAGAGCTTACTCGAGCTGTCACTGTTCATCCAAGCCTGGAATTGTTTATCTTCGCAGATCCATAGGCCCGTACCCATTTGACGTACTCTCAAGGCTGCGGAGAGGTATCTCTGAGGGTCCGTACCTTGAGAAAATGATCTGAGAATTTTCCTTCGGGTTTCAGTCATTGAACTGGCAATCAGTCGGTTTCTAATTTCATTTATGCCGTTCGACATTTCCTTCTGTCGGGATAGACTTTGAAGCATAGCCACCAATGTGTCAGCGTTCAGAGCAAGTGCCAACGTCTGCTTATGCTTTCCAACTTCGTCAATGAGAGCTTTTGTTTTTGACTCCGACAAAGGCCAATGCAGTCGTCTCCTCACGGATTCCATCTTGGAATTGGTGGTTGACGGGTCGTCCTTGCTAAGCAAAGACCGTATACCATCCAGCGTGTTGTAGCATGCATGAATATGATCTATCTGCATCGACCGTTCCTGCATTGAAAGCTCGGAGACCTCGCTTTCAAAACGAGAGGCAACCAAATGGAGACTGCTCAGTACGCCGTAGAGATTGGTGATCTCCATTGATAGGGTAGCGATGTCTTTGTCAGCTCCTTTTGCGGCTTTGATATATTGGTAGAGGCGTCGAACCACTGTGTCAGCTGCTCCGATGAGACTGACGATACTTGCAGAGACCGACAATGGATCCATGATTGCGAAGTAGATTGGCTACCGCTAATTATTGGAAATGTCACAGCTCTCGATAGTCTGGGGTGGTTTTTGTAGCGATGGCGTTGATGGTATACAGCTGCAAAAATAGAGACTTCAAAGTGCTCCAACAAACCCACAACGCGCAGTGAAAAGTAGTGCGAGATACCCAGCATATCTTCGTCTCTACACCAAAGCGATAGCTAGTAGTAATGTTTTGTGTTATGAAAGAAAGAAAGAAAGAGGAGACGTCCATTGCGTTGTTGATGTCAAAGTGCTGACATTAGAAGCCGTCGATGAGGCTGAAGACTAGTGACCTAGTCGAACCTACATTTGGCCCCCAACGAGTCTCTGCTCGATTTACATCGAGGCAGGTGCAGAAATGCGTAGGCCATTTGCATTTCAACGCTATCTTCGTGAGGTCTAAAGCTTCATGGGCAAAAGCACATGTTGGCAATCGCCACTCGTCGAGACAAACAGATGGTGGTACTCTAAGTCTTTGGCGCTGATGCTAATTCTAACTTGTCCCTAATCATGGTACCAGCTCGTGCAGATCAAGTGACCCGCACTATCAACTCTATAGTCGTTTCTGTTACCATTGCCATGGTACGTCTAGCTGCCAGTCGCAGTCCTCTCAGGTATCCTTCACTAAGCTCCCATCATCCATCTTGCCCTCACGGTCGCCGCCCTCTTCTCTCCATGTCTCAACGAGCCCTTCTTTAGGATCCTCATCACATAATCCCCGCAGCCGTCTAACCTCTAGGACCTCTCGTCTTATCTGCCGCGTGCATTCCCCTCTGAGCGCTTCAGCTTCAGCCCCATATTTCAGCTCATCACTCAGCACACCCATTCCTAAGGCATCATCTCCTTTTCGCTTCTTGTCCTCCACCAGTCTTCGCCACCTCATTCTCAAGTCTTCAAACACACCTTTGCTTTCTCCACCCACGTTCTGCCCAAACCAAACCCCACACTGCTTGCCGATCCTGGGCAGAAATCTTGGGAAACCCCGGTCCTCGGAATATATCTCATTGTGGCCCTCAATCCACATCGGTACGATATCCGGGCAGACATCTGGCTCTAATATCAGTCTAGCGACACCCCACTTGAAATATCTCATGGTCTTCTGTGGATGTTGATGAACTCGACCTTCGGGAAAGATGTGGATCCAGGAGTACCGGCGCGTGGCGTACGCGGAGGGGCAAGGAAAGGTATCGATTCCGTTAGTGGTATACGTGTAGACATGGTTTGAAGATGAAAATGGGTCAGAAATGTCGGGGGAGCGTAGTGAGCGGTTCACTTTTGTCGGTGCATCTGCTGACGCGAAAGGGGGTTGAGAGAGGAGGCGAACAGCTTCACAGATTGTTGGTTGGAAAGGGCCGCCATAGGGAGAATGGTGAAGGCGGTGGGTAGGGAGCACTTGGCCCAAAGTGAAGAAAGAGGATAGGGCTCTATTATTCGGTCAAAAGTGGATGCTAGAGGCATCGTGGGATTCTGACTTATTCTTGAACACTATGTCATAGCTGCCAAGTGACCATCTATGGTTGCTAGGGTTGAAGTGATATCGTAGGGGGAGTATACCCCAAGTGAATGGATCATCAAGTCTGTGGCGTGCCGCATCAGCGACTGAGGATAGAAGTTCATCATGTTGAATACGTATTACGTACGTACATGGAGATGTGGTTTGAGACTGAGAAGAGAACGGTAAGATTCGAAAAGTCAACAGCCCTTATGTCGAGGCGGGCTCACCTGTGATAAGGCCTCGTTGCCTCGTACCAATGTCTGCCCTTTCATCCAGCAGTCTTAGAAAGCCTTCGTGACCATGGCCTTCTTGTGTGTTCAAGCCATGCATGAAGGCTCGCGTCAACGTTCCTATGATGCCAATGACAGTTGCTGAGCTTGCGCGCCATGGCAGGCTAGGTGGTGCAGGATCTTCGCTCATGAGGCTAAGTGGCAGCTTGTGACCATAACAGCACAGTCGAACACCAATGTATACCGAAAGATGCAACCCTGTCCAGCGAGGACTGCAAGCAGAATAAAGCTTGGCGGGTACGGCACGCTCCACCGTAGCGCGTAGTATGTGTGCAGGCGAATTACTTGTTCAGGTAAAGCGTGCCGCGTCCGGCTAGCCTACCGCGTGCGCCGCCCTCCACTTCCTGCTGCCCTCCCCTTGCGTTCTGACTGCTGTCACAACTAATGCTCTCTCCCCATCAGTGTGAAAACACCTCCGTATTCTACTCTTCTTATAGTCTTTGCAACGTTTCCTTCCTTACCGGACTTCGATCAGGCTCTCGCAGAGCGAGGCGGTGCTATAATCCACAATGGCATCTGACGCATTGAAGGCCTTTCGGCCTTTCCCTCTCCTCCTTCCCTCTGGCTTTGTCTTCAATTTCAGACTTCCTCTCGCAGCTCGCAATCGTTCCTCATCTGTCTCTATCTCATTCTCGACGTGGACCTTCCATTACTACAATGGGCGCCTTTGCATTTCATGACGCATATCCTAAGGCAGGTGATTTCTCGGTGGGTAAGAGTAACAGCGAACAGGCGGGTTTCGACATCGACTCGGACGCTTCTTATGCGGATCTGCTGAAGCTGAAGCAAGAGCTAAACAAGTTAGGCCTAGAGAAGGCACAACGAGACCTGGCAGATGCCACTGTTGCGGCTCAAGAAATGACGCAGCAAAGACATAAATATCGGATATGGAAGACAAGATGATGAGGATACCGATACTGATGGTGGAGAGGACGCTTTTCGGCAATTTGAGGATAACAATTCTTTGGAAAGCAACGAGACTGGGTATGGGAGCGAGCATTATACCGATGACGAAAACAGCGATAATAAGGATCAAGCGGATGACGAATGCGAATGTAAAGATGATTGGGTGTCGGTTGTTCTCGGATGTGAGACTCCTTTGATGAGGGTAGATTAGGACAGTGTTTGATTGAGACGACGAGGGACGAAGGCGGCGAGGAGCAGAAGACCCTGAGTTCACACATAGAAATTATTGTGAAGATGACGACAGGATAGAGGCTTATAATCGTTGAAGTAAAGGATGACGGCAGTCCAGGCCAAAACCAGGAGGACATGACGAAGACAGGAAAAGTTTCGTAAGTTCACGTATCGTCTCATGATGATACGTGCTTACGAAATTCGAGCATTATCAAAATGCTGGGCGCCATACCCCCAGGGTTGCCAGACAGCATGTATGACCACGGCACCGCTGTTACAATACGCTCGGAGACAATTGAACAGCCACCAAGTCCCCGCACCGCACAGGCAGGTTTTGAGGTAGTGGTGAAACAGGTCTCATCGATGTACGCTAGCTGATAACTTTCTCAGAATATACTTGAGGACTCCACGTATGGTGAAGAGTACGAGGCCCCCTTGACTCGCCTTTATTCGAGTACTCGCCTAGTGTTGGTTAGAGAGTCGGATATTGCCTTCCTAAGATCAAACAATTTGGCATACGAGCACGAAAATGGCCGTCGCTATCACTCCTACTGCGCAGGAAGTAGGTAGAGCCGACTAGAACCTCAGAATGCTGATAGAGACACAGGGTACATTTTACTAAATGATAAGGTCAATTACTGAACACTAGCCCACTTATGCCATGTGAAATAATGGGCGGCGCTCTTATTACAGAAAGAGCATGAAGGGTTAGTCTGAAACAAACGTATCTTCAAAAATGTTGCTGATAATCGTTGAAAAGTTCGGCGTATTAATCGATTCGTATAAGTCTAAAGAGAACGGCCTACTGAAAAAGACGATGACCGTCAGCTTTCAGAGCGTCTAGCATCACCTAGTCTCTTATTACCCGACTTACGATGTCAGAGAGCGCTTGCTTCAAACGCCGAGGGACGATCCTCGAAGAGCTGCTTAGTGAGCCAAATTTCAAATTTCCAGATCTGGACGCCGCCGATGATTGTACTTTGAACCAGCTGGAGACATCATCACACCACCCATGTTACTGTCCATCTACACGTGATCGTTCGTGGAATATTATCTCACGTTCGCCTGCCGGCGTCTGGGATTATAAACCTACAGCCACTGGTCTCCAACCCGCGGCAGCGCTTATGGTCGCTCTTCTATCTACAATTGGCGGCTATCCATCCATCCCACCGCCTCTACCTTACTCGCTACATGTATCAGATGCGCCCTCGTGGCCTCCGTACCCGCAACAGCAGTACCTCCAACATCAATTACAGCTCTAATATCCGCAACTTCAACTAGTCCGGAACCCTAATCAGCGTTCCCAATACCATATTCACGAATCGCGTCCTGTCTCGCTTCTGCTAAAACATTTGGAAGTATGTTTCTCTCAAAGTTTATCGTCACCTCAATACAAAATATTGCAGGCTCCATTACAACAGTCCGATAGACCATGCCGAATCTATCATGAAAGCCTCCCCAATCTATTATTTCAGAGATGCCAACCTCTGCGGTAGTCCATTCAACCCGCTTGGTACCAGCCGCCTCGCATCAAGTGTCGATACAGGCTTTTGGGTCGATCATACAGAACCATTGGAAGCTTTGGCTTGGGCCCAGGATACGGTGAACTGACCTCTCGGTGATTTATTGAGTGACCATAAGTTTATTCTTGTTTTGGAAGCCAAAAGACGTCAACACCGGTCAAGGTCTCGGTCTATGCCGAGAGGTAATGATATGTCGTGACACTCGACTGCAGAACGTTTCTTTATACTGTGGAGAAAAATGCAGAACCACGTTGCATGACTGGACCTCGGCGACAGAAGGATTACTGAACCCTCTCGTACTCCAAATACATCACTTTGGGGATGTTGTGTAAGCATAAAAGACTTTCTACATATAAGTTAAGTTTGTAGAGCCTGCTATTGAACACAGAACGGCAATATAGAACGGCTTTATTTGCAATTTGAAGAATAGACTCACTTCCAAGCTCGTCTGATCCGTTTGCCTTCCGAATGCATCTGACGTCTATCTCAAACTCCCGTGGCAGTTTCTGTGCGTTTTTCATTTCGCGTTCGAGCAGCCATATTTTTTGTTCCAGCAAATCTTGTATTCATAGCTCCTTTATCTTCTTTTTTGGTCAACAACTCGTACATCTCTCAGTTCTTTTCATTCAATATTAAATCTCTTTGATTCTGATGCAGCTCGAAAAGAGATGAGAGAACAGTGATAGCATGAGCAAGATGAACGATTGTCGCTGCTTCGTCATCATCTCCACTGATAGTCTGCTTAGTTTCCTCAGGTGGTAGGCTTAGTATATTTCGTACAAAAGCCCGCTCCTACGGGCAAGATCATAATGCCAGAATCCCCAGTTGGTGCTCGAGTTTCCCCACGTTCCTTGGTTGATCAGCCCCTAACCTCGCCATGCCGTTTCGTTTGTGATACCTCCCCTTCACTCAGGCAACCCTCCGCAACCCAAGGTTCAAGGCTTATATAAACGCAACCGCAATCCCTCTTGATGCGAACCTCGTCACAATAAGGTATAGGCTTCAGTCCCGCGCTGCGTTTGCCTTCAAAGGTAAGTCATGGTCTCCAATAGCGAATTCTGTGGCTTTTGTCATTCGGCTCCGAGCATACGTAGATCAGCATCTCCTCCCCGCGCTCTCCAAACGCCACACCGCTCAGATGCCCGACGCATTTCCGTTCACAGTCCCCAACACAGAACGGACATTGGGACCAAAGTCTTCGACGTCACTAGTAAATGAGGAGTGCAGAAGAGGCAACCCTGATCTCTTCTTCTCGGCCTTATTTAGGTCTCTGAAACGCGAGTCATCGGAGTCCTCGTGTGGTCCTAGGGGTTTGGTTTTCGCTTCGGCGGATTCTCTTTCACTCCCAGCCAGAACATCTTCCAGTCCCTGGAGCTCGAAGGATAAGATTAACTGGCAAACAAGAGCCGACGCCACCAGTCTAGCGATGACGAAACTCGCATCTCTGATAGAGATGTACAGCAACGACGAAAATACCGAAATGCCCCAAGTGAGCTGAGCAGAAGCCAGAATGCCCGCCAGATAATTTAGACCAATAGCGAATTTACTCGTCTCATCGTCCTCAACTACTAGGATGGGGCCGCTCGCGCAGGGTATAAATTCCCTCCAGAAGGCGTGCCTGAGCTCTTTGCCAATCGGCGTCGGGTCTGGCCGTCTGAACTCTGCCGCAAGACTCGAAATCTTCAGTTTGGAGCCTTTCAAGAACCTCAAGGCTACAGCTGCAGGAATATGAACCCCCGAGGCTAGAATGACCCACAGAAACGGGAAGATGAAGGTCTCGCATCCAATGATTGACAACGTCCACAGTCCTAGGGTGATAGTGCAGTGAAAGACATTTGCGATTGCTGCAGCAGCAATGAGATACTCTGCAATACTAATAAGAACAGCATGCCTTTTTTGCAACTGCAACGGGAAGAAATTCAACCTGGGTGAGTTTGTTCGTAAAATCTCAAACGGGTTGTCGTAGCGAAGTAGCCTCGTTGGATAAATGGCTGGAGCTCCGAGCGTTAGCATCAACGTCAGCAGGGGCCGCTGCGTCGACATGACCGAAATCTCCGCTATTTTGAGCCCAAAATTCGACAATATCACTGGAGTGAGACCGAGCAAGACTTGGGCGGTCCCCATATTTGATTTGATGCTTTCAACAAGGTTGTCCAATATGCAATCATTTTGGTTGAAGCAATACTCGATGACGGGATCAGGCAGGCTCTCTCTGGCGGTGTGATTGCCTAGATATGCTTGCAAGTTAACTTGGCAGACTCCAGCGGATATGGCGTCGATCCTTCCGCCAAACTCGGGGAACCATTTGTTGAATTTGTGGGGACGGGCGACGAGGCTGTTGAAAAGGAAATCATGGAATTGACCAGCTGTTCGACGCTTTTCGGGGGCTTTGGCGGCGAACAACGGCCATGTTAGAAGTGGTAACAACGGCAGAAATCGCAACCAAAGCATTATAGATTAAGGGAAGTTTGCGAAGTGATAATATCCAAGACATCAACTCAACAGATAGTTAAAGAACCAAAACCAACTCTCCAGGAGGTTGGAAAGTAAGTAATCGTCAGCCCGGGCTCGGTAGACTGCGCAGCGGCAAGGTACGCATTTTGCACAGCGTGCGTCAGCCGTACCCCGTTTTGGATTGAATCAGCACCTCATACATGAAGAGCGCCGCCCAAACAGGCTAGCCAGATCTAGCGTTTTTAGGGCTGCTTGTCACTCCTTGGAACACTAAAAAGATTACATGTGTGTACTACGTATTCAGGTAGTTAAATGTTAGCGTGCCAAGGGACACTAACAAAATTACACTTCTAAAGCAGCCAGCGCTTTGTAGAAAGTAGGTGGAAACCGTGGAATATAACGTTACGCGTGCAAATATATGTGGACTCTTCTAGAAGAAACGTGAAATATAATTAGCGCTAGAATTCAGGGACAATCTGAAACATGGAAAGGTCCCCTATATTCAGATAAGCGCTAAAGATAACTACTTTAGTGCGAAGGCCTCGTAAAACGGCGTCGAGACCATCGCGGATCGGGCGTCTTCTTCCCTGCACACAAACTACTTTATTCGCGTCGCATAGCGCAACCATACCATAAGCGAAGTAAATAGATCGTCATATTTCTCCAGCCACTCGAAAGTACCAACCACCGCGAGAATTCGTACATTGACTGCATTGTATTCAAACACACCCAGCGACGACTGCTGTTCCACTGTGAAAACAGCTGGACGAAGCTTTCACTACATCATAGGGCTCTCAAGCCTCGAGCTGCACATCATCAGGAGCCTTCCTTCCCCTCAAGCATGGCACCACTATCAGCTTACGTTCCCTACAATCTCCTCTTGTCGAAGCGCTCCTCTTCTGATGGCCACATCCGCACCGATTCCCTCTCGACCTTCCAAGCAAATTCCTACCTAGAAACCCGGGACACTGCGAAACCACCCCAAAATCCAGCTTACAACCCCGGTACTGGCACTATTGACCCTCACCACGTCAACAACCATGCCTTTTTCGCACTCTTCGCTCTCATAGGCGTAGCTCTCGTGCTCGCCAGCATATGGTTTTTCTTCTGGGCCAAAAACGGCGGGTTTCACTTCCGGCAGGGCGATTGGGATGATTACAAATCTACTGTTCTGAGAAGGAAAGGACCGAATGGTACCACCTTAAGTGGAGCAACGAAGACGACAAGGCTGGGTGGTGGGAGTGTTGTCGCTAATGGGGGCGAAGCCGATATGGGTGAGAAGGGCTGGAAGAGAGGCGAACAAGGTGGGAAGAAGAAAGGAAGAAAACCGAGGGGAAACAAGAACAATCATGATGCCGATGTACAAGCTTATCGTCATGAGAAACCTGCGAGGGTGGGGGGCTTGAATAGAGAAAGTGATGGGATTTTCAATCACGGGATTCACAACCAGGACTTTGCGTATTCGGACAACACATACTCGGACGACATCTCTTCGCAAGGGATGAGTGCCGGAGGTCACATTCCCATCAATACGCCCAAAAAGAAGGAAGGGAACAGATGGACCAAGCCGAAGAAACCCGCCGCTGCTGCTGCTCGCCAAGACCCCAGCACGCCTAGTCCCAAGAAGAAGAACGGATTCTACAACCAGACCCCGACCAGCAACGCATCAAGCGACTCCCATCGCCCACTTCGTCCGAACGGGCAGAGCCCCGGTGGTGCCAGCACCCCCAGTCGCTCAAGGCAGACTTCTCCAACGAAGGGTGGTCGTTCGCGGAACAGCGGGTTCAGAGATTACGCGGAGCCGCTGGATTTCGAAAGCAGGTATAGTGCTAGCGATGCGGGAATGACGGAGGATTCGAGAGGGACGAAGGCGTACTTTCATCCAATCCCTGGGTTGGGAAATGCACAGCCGGGTGCAAGCTTTCCTGGAGGGTTCAGGAGGGGTAGGGGGAGGAGAGACAGTTTGAGCGATAGTGAGGGAGAGACAATTATGAGTTGAGAGGATGATTATGCAACATGATGAAGGAAGTTCGTGCTGCGGGCTGCTTAGTGTTCATGAAAGAGGTATGATTGAAGCGTGTGGCACCACGGGCGCGAGAACAAGGTGAGCGGTTACATCAGTATGTCTGGTAGTGTTATGTAGCATTGTGAGTAGATATATGAATCAATTGGCAACTGGCCACATTACCCTGAACGAAGGTGCAGAGATCACACCACAAGTGTTTCCTACAAATCGGGATTTATGGAATCAAGATGACCAACAAGGAACCATTTTCGGAAAACCAGCGGTAAGAATTCCCTTGATAGACTCACTAAATCATATCCTTCTGGCCATCATTTAGACGATCCATGTCACCAATGCCTGATAACAATACATGGCTCATCATCCGTGCTTCAAAATCCTCTCCAAAAATCCAAAAGTTAAGGAAAATTATATTTTTCCTCTTCCATATTTGGAAAGTACCTCATGCTCACCCTCATATGCGTCCAGAAAAGGTTGGAGTAAGGTCCCTCAACGAGTCAAAACAAAAAGGCAACATGTATGCATCAGGAGAGAAAACACAACCACCACCATTAGAACAGCGCCAATAGGAGTCGAACCTACCATGAAGTCAACCTCTCGAGAAGTTCGACGCGTCTGGTGATCCTTATCTTATAGGAGCGATATATCGCCGGCCACATCAGTCTCCACGGCGCGCTCTGGACGTTCGATATTGAAGTCTTTGTCTTGGGACTATGTAGAACGCGTTCAGCGATGTCGTTTCCTGGCGTCCACCGGCGCTCGAGCTGGGGCTGTTTTCGCAAGTAGTGGGAAGTTGCGACTCTTGCAGCCCGAAGAGGAACATCCAGATGCTGCTGCCATGAGGATGGTGCCTGAGGCCTTGCTAGGAGATTTAATTGGAATTGTCTGGTGGAATTTGAATTGAAAAGTGGAAGATGAACGTGTGGTAGAGTTGGCTATCTTTGGTGGCTGTATGAGCCTGAGAAATTTTCACGCGTGAGAGAGAAAAATGGAGCACATTATTGATAACAGAATAGAGTTCGATCTTTAAGTTTAGAAATATTCGAATATTGCTACTCATAAGCAAAATTATCTGGATGCGAGAGAGAGAAAGGTATGGGCTTCGGTCTTTGGATGGAGTCCTGATAGCTTCGTAGGCCTGCAGGTATCACTAGAGACAGGCAAAAACAGTGACAGTAGCAACACCTGATCATCACTGATCTTCTGTGCAATGGGGACAAGCACGCTAGCTCGCTCTGATGCCTCAAAAAGGACAGGTCTCGAAGTCCAAGAATCGAGGTGTCTCCCGGCGACAGATTGGGAAGCAGCCCTCTACCCTCTACTGCTCCTGCCTCAAGCCTATCAACAATCCGATGCCTGCCTTCCCCATTTGTCTAACTTTCGAGGAATCCACTTAATTAGCTTACCACCTTGAATCTTGGAAAGGAAAAACTTCTGCTTGTTTACTTCTCTTCCTCTTCATCCTCTCCATCTCTGCCCACATCAATGCTTCTCCTGTACCTTGGATCCATGCTGCACTCCATTCCATACATTTCATTGTTGCTTGCATCTGTGATGCTGCATCTCATCCTCCTCGTCCTCTCCCTCGTCCTCTTCCTCGTCCTCTTCCTTGCAAATGTTCCAGGTCATGCCCATGGCAAGTTGCTCGCTCGATGTCAGTCCTAGCATTGCGAGAGGTAACAATTGCTAGAGCAGTAGTAAGCCATTCAGATAGCACTTTACTACCTATGCATCACTGACCTGGTTTTCTGGTACACTTGCAGACTGCAGTCTCCTCCGACAGATCGATGCTTATGGTACTCCTCAATGGTGCTCTCAACGCAGCGATGCAGGCACAGTCAGGACTACCTTGCAGGTAAGACCACTGCCAATACCCTTCCTTTCTGTGTATATTGCTGACAGGGTCGCTCCAGTATTTGTGGACGCACATTCAAGGGTGGCCTGACGTTGACCCTCTCCTCCAACAACTGCCTGTACCGAAGCTGCAATAAGGTCAGCCAGCCAGACACTGCAGCAACTGCCCTTCTACACCGTGCGTACTGACCTGTCTTCCAGGACCCTCAAGAGATATGCTCGCAAGCACTCTCTTCGTCACCGTCAACGCAGAGCCTCCAACGATTGCATTCGACGCTCTCGATTCTGTCATCATTGCTGCAGACAATTTATGATTCTCATGAACACCATTTCCACCCTCCTCACATAGCGCCCCGGTTCCCAAAGATAACGAAATATGGTTGTAAGTCTGTGCAAAGCAGCGTGCCCACTCTCTATAATCAGTGCTGACTCCTAGTACTCTGAATATGTTCGATGCGGACTCAGGGCTTCTCGACTGCGTGTGCCAGCATTTGTGAACAGAGTACACATCATCCACGGCAGCAATGTGAGAGTAAAGCTTGTCATCATCGTCCGACCTCCATTTTAGGAGCTTGCTCATTGCTGATTCCAATATGCTCGCAGAACCAAGGAATGCAACCATAGTCTTGAAGAAGAAGAGGCTGCATAGGCATGGATGCATGGATGCATGAATGGATACGGGCACTCCCTCACTCAACTCACGACAAAATGCAAATCTTTCTTTTCAATAGAAGATCTTGTTCCCGGAGTGCCCAAGATTAAGTACAGATCTATCGCGAGATAGGACTCAGAAGGACTCCACGGATAGACCGTGTTGAGGCTACATGACGTCTTCTATCCGCGGCACCATTCAGTAGTGGTGTTAAGTAGACCTTTATATCACGAATACAGCCAAGACAGCCTCATTCTTGGCGTCTTGGCAAGACCCCTGTAGGGGCGCATACCTGGAAGAGGCGCAGCCCTATAGGGCTACTAGTAGTTCTTAGCGCTAGAATACATATCCTACCATAAACTCCATCAATCAACCGTACCCGAAGAAGTTGATCTTGGAGTAAGTCAGTAGATTATTAGAACCATCAAAGACGATATTTGTACTTAATTATATCTAAAATATATTACGGTAGCCCTGTAGCCTTGTAGATTGCGCCTCTTCCAGGTATGCGCCTCTTCCGGGTGAACCCTTCTAAAAGTAAAAGCTATATTGCGTATACTTCAGGCTCAGAGTACGATTCCCCAGCCACGCCAGTCATAGATCCACACATTGAGGAGGCAGTTGAGAACAAGGATGATGACATAGCAGGGCCAAATAACCCAAGAGAGGACCAGACCACCGTGATTCCACCTACATCGCCAAGGAGGAGGCGGGCTTCAACCAAACCGAGCCCAGAAGATGTTGGTAAATCCTGTCGCCATCAAGAGGGGCTGAGACGAGAGAAGTTGGGAAGATCTGTTGCGGCGGTGGCTGCGATCTTTTGAAGAGCTTGGCAGAAGGCCGGGCCACGAAGTCATCTTCGCCGATCGTGACTTCAAACAACGAAGCATTCATCCAATTACGGCTCCGTCCTCTCAGTTCGGATGGCGAACTCAGCAGTATCGTCAATCTTCCACCGGAGATCGTCTTCATCAAGCCACTGCTTTCCGAGCCAAGACCCCCAGTTTCGACAGTCAAGCAACACCCCGCCTCAATTCGTTACGCCACATCGAAGTCTTCTTTGCCAAAGTCCACCACGCCAGGGGATTGACAAAGCCTGGTGCAGAATAACGCACCTATCACTCTGACCTTGATGTCATCAATTACCCAGCCGAAAGCGGGGATGTCGACTTCGTCGTCGGTGGCGCTATCGGTGTCCAAGCACCTTGGTGGAGGAGACCTTCGATCTACTCAGCATACCAAATTACGCACGAGATAAGCAGGTAGTGATGCAAACGAGTACTGGAAGATGGCCAATAATTTGGGGCGACGAGATGCCACGAGAACCAGTTACCACAAGGCGAGAGCTCCTAAGTTGCTGCTCAGACATCCAAAGCTGTCCACCGACCAAGCCCCTTCTCCGTCTGTGTCGGCGAGCATGCTTAACGAGAAAAAGTTCCTTCTCTACCTCTCCTCAGCTCAGGGTCAAGCCGCATTCTGTGACCTCCGCACCGGCTCTCACATCACCATCGCCCAACTCCTTCACGCATTCCCTTCATCCCGTGCTCCACTCCCTCACCTCCTCTCCACCACAAACACCCTGATGCCCCGTTTCTACTCCCTCAGCCAAGAGCCCAACTCTCCTGCGCCCGCGATGGCACCGACTGTCGGCGCCTGATCAAATTCGCCGTCACAGTCCACGAAACGTCCAACTGGCACGGCGGCCCCCGCACAGGTGTCTGCTCCAGCTTCCTCAAGCACATAGCCAAACAGGTCCAAGAAGCAGAGCAGAACGGCGTCAAGCCCGCAGAGCTTGATCTCCGCGTCCCCATGTTCCGCGGCCTGATGGCCAACCCCCTCGCGCATGAATTCGTCACCAACGGGCCCATGCTCCTCGTTGGTGCCGGCGTAGGCGTCGCTCCCTTCTGCGGCTTCATTCAGCGACGACTCAAGTCCGCCATTTGCGCGAACACTATGTGGGTGTTGCACGGCGTACGCGATAGCTTGCTCGACGAGCTTTATAGCGGGGAGTGGGGCGTTGAGGAAGAGTAGGTCAAGAAGGTTGTGCAATCGAGGAGGGGAGGTATGTGCAGGAGGAGGTGCGACATCAGGCCGATTTGGTGTGGTTTGTCATCAATGCGTTGGATGGGAGGGTGTTTATCTGTGGGAGTTCGAAGGCGATGGGAGAGGGGGTTGAGAGTGCGTTGGTGGATGTGGCTATGGAGAAGGGGAATCTGAGACGGGAGGAGGCGGTGGAGTTCTGGGGGCAGAAGAGGGAGGGAGGGAGGGGAGTATATTGCTGTAAGTTATCCGAATGTGATCTTGATGAGAGTGGGGAGCTGACGTTCTGGTAGGAGACATGGTGATATCGTCACCACTATACAACATACAGAGTCTCAAGTACCCCCCTCAACTAACGAAATCACGAAGACCCTAGAGTACCAAAAGATGCATAAAAACGCAAATAGATAGACTCCTAGCTCACGCTTCTGCTTTCCCGAACACCATATACATGCAAAACCCTGGGCCAATTCTTCATCTACTCATAGCGCGCATCACAAGAAAATAATTCGATATCAAATGCATTCAAGAGTGGACATAAAATCAGCTATGCATCACATCACAGCCACAAATACACACATAAATGATAAAAGAACCGAAAAAACAATCGCTAGTCTCGCTTTCGCTATCATGAATCATGGGTCCTAGGCCGTACACGCATCTGATCGTAATCGCATCGCTCCGCTTCGAGGTCTCGTTGGTATCGTTGAAGATCGTAAGGTAGTGGTGCTGAGATGAGAAGAGAAGAGCTGTGGAAAAGATGAGTGAAGAAAATAAGATATCCAACCGAGATTCTGAACGCAGCTCCGTAGTTTTTCAGGGCATCGTGCCCCCCGTCTCCGTTCCCAGATGCTGATCGTTCAATCTGCACTCCCCCTCCCACCAAACCCACTCCTCGAGCGTCTCCGACTCCGACTCGTCGTAACGATCCTCTCCCTCACAATCCTCGGCTCCCTCTCCTCTTCAATACTCTCCGCGAAACTCCGTCCAGATCTGACTCTCTCCAACGCAGCACTGCTACCACTCCCGCCCGTCCTGACACGTTCTAGTTCCGTCACGCCTTTATCGTCGATATACGAGTATCCTCTCACCGGCGGCCTACTCGACGTCTTGGTGCGCTCCACCTCCGTCACGCCTCCGGTCTGACCGTCAACGTACGAGTAGCGCCTTCTGCTTTTTTCGCGTCCGGCGATCGGAGGCCGCGTTCCCACAGTTCGTCCTCGCGAACCGATATTCAATTCCATATTTCCCTCGCCGCCATCTTTGCTCTGGCGCAAACTGATGGTGCGGCCTTCGATGCCGCCTTTGAGGTCGAGATTGACGCCTTGCGAGGCGTTGAAGCGCATAGCCAGGCCGTCGTTTTCGTTGCGGTTCTTGATCTCACTGCTCGGTCGTCGGGATTTCACATCGCTTCCTTCTCGGCTGGTCTTGCTCTTTCCGCTTTTGCCGCTGTGTCGACTACTGGTGTCACTGCTCGGCTTCTTTTTGCGCACGAGGGTATCGATGGGGAGGGGGTTGGATGTGGCGGGTGGGCCTTTCGCTGCGGCTTGGTATGTTTCGACGGAGCATTCGAGATCGTGAAGGGATTCGTGACCGTAGACTGAGGCTCGTCGCTTGTGTTTCACGGTGCTGCTCTCTATGTTCGTCCGGCCCATACCCCGTTCCACTGCGTGGGCGCTGGGTACTGAATCGTCGCTTCTCTTAGAAGGTCTCGCATCCTGTCGTCTCGAGCGTTCATGGTCGGCAAAGCTTTGCTTGACTGGGCTTCGATTACCCACATGCGCTTTCGTGCTCTCCTCGTGTCCACTGCGAAGCTGTCGAAGAGGTGGGTGGGCGTCTGATGTTGTGTGCGCATGCCGAACCATAGGCGGCCTTTGCTGCGGTTGAGCTTGCGTTTTGATCCTGGGCGGCGGCGGAGGCATCCTGTAGTAATCCTCGGGATGCGGAAGGTAGTCTTCCTGTGATAGTGGAGGGGGTTCTCGAGGTATCGGTGGACGGGGTGCGGGCCGTACACCAGGTGCGATTGTGGTATAGATTGGCTCTTCGCCGTATTCGATTACGGGCGGAGACGTGCCGTAATACATTGACTGCGGGCGAGGAGGGGCACGCTGATCTGGAATCCATGGCCTAGGGCGCGGGCGCGGCTGGACTGAATATGGAGAAGTCGTAGCGGTATACAAACTCTGGGGTGCTGATACAGGTTGTGGTGGTGGGGGCAAGTATGCTTGCTGTGGTGGTGGGTATGTAGGCGGTGGAAATGGCGACGGAGCAGGATATGATGGCTGTCTCTCAATAATGAAAGGCTGTTGCGCGTAGACAGCTTCGGGGGGTATTGCGCCGGCATAAAAGCTCACAGGGCGTGATCCTCGATGATACGACTGCTCAGTCAAGGCCCGAGGCCGAGCTTGAACGGGTTGAAGGATTGGAACATTGGGTACGACTTGCGCTGGTGGAGGCCTTGTCGATCGCAATAGTCCATCCAGTGTTGGTCTGGATTTCGCCTTAGGTTTGCTTTCGTGCTGTCTGGAGGGTTCGAAAGCTGTAGCGGACCGCCGCACTCCGGCGACACACTCGCTACAGTTGCATGGATGCTTTGACTGCGAATGTTTGTCTCTTAAAGACTTCGACTGCGTCCTTGGTATCGAAGGCTTCTGCGGGCTATGCGACCTGCTTTTCACGAAGTTCTCGACGCCTGTAGGCCTCCTTTTGCTTGCGGCTGTATTTTTCTCAATGTTTGGTGGGTTAGACCCTGTTTTAGACTCCAGCGATGTCGCACTGCTTCCTAACGTCCCAGCCGTGTGGCTTGAGTGTCCTGAGTCACTGACACCATCGTGAAGAGCTTTAGTGCTTGCGACATTCGGTTTGGACCGTTTGGTGGAGACGTTCGCCGTTTGGCGGGTCGCTGGATTGGCCGTCTCGGCCTCTTCATTATATTCCTCGACGTACGCAGCCTTTGGTACACCAGGCGCAGCGGGAGGAGAAGGAGGAGGAGGTGGAGGTGGTGGTAGATCATTGGCCATGGTTTTGAGCCAGCCTGGGCTTCAATGGCCAGCGCAGCTGCGCCAATGGCCTCTTTCACGGCTGGCGAGGTAGGAAGCCCTCCAGAATTTTTGATGATGGACGAAATGGGGCGTCCCACAGGCGCGGAAAAGGGCTGAAGAAGGACGCAATCGATAAGGCAGCCCCACCACCCCGAATATATGGCCTCGTCGAAGACGGCGAGCCGAAGGATTCGAGGGATGAACAAGAAAACTATTGACACGGAGATCAAGATCCGTAGAACCAAATCCTGCGGCAGAGTGCAGCAGCTAGTTCTACGACCCGGCTTCGAGGTCAATAATGAGCGTTTTCACACACGACGGAGTCTCTGCTGAGTAACGCATCCATTGAGTCACAGATTGTAAAAAAATTCACATGAGAAATGATCGGAGTGGGAGGCTTGCATGGGAATACGGATGCCTGCGTTGGCATTTAACAGCGCGTCCCTTGAAGCAGCCTTGGGAACGGAATCCTGCATGGTCTTTTACATTCGACGAACCGGTCCTTCAGGAGGCCATACAAGCAATAGCATACCAAGCTTGGTAAGCTGGATGCTGCAAACATCTGACTTTGTGATACTCCTCTGTTCCGTCAATGCTGCTTGAGCTCTGTTCTCTCTCCTCTCTTCTTCTCTTCTGCCCGAGATCCTTCTGGTCTGGATTGGTGTTATTGGTTAATTCCTGCCCAACCAGCCGTCGCTGCCCAAGCCATCGAATGCTTGTCATTGTCGGCCACTTCACCAAACAACACTTTTCAAGAATGCTCATTAAATCGAAAAATCCTACCCTCGCACTTTACGCCTCACAGGCTTGAATCGAATGCGAATCATAGGCTGGCGCTGATGGAGCCAACGAAAGGACCCGAGATGTATGCATTGGCGTGTCTTTAGGGTAAAACTAATTAGGAGGGAAAGCGAGTCATTTCACCAGCTTGGACGAATTGACGTTGACTTTCTCTGCCCTATAGCCCCTATCATGCACGGTAGCTGATCATGAGACCTCTAGCATAGCGTTGATGGAGAAGCGAATCATTTCTAGTTTGCCAGCGCATACCTGCGGCACATCGATACTTCTCATATATGAGCAGTGTTGCCTGGAATGACCAGAGTATGGTTCCTTTCCAAGGGATGCTTGCCAAAGCCTGCCATATTAGAGTTGTGGCAATGAGCAATCCTCGATAGCTTTGCCATGCTCTGCACGCTATGATAGGAAGGTTCCTCGCTGAGTCGATGCATGAACAAGTTCCTCACCGACATTTATTGAAGACAAGAGACCTACCATCGTTGTCACCGAGGACTCGGCCATTCCGCATCGCTTAGAATCTCGATCGAATAAGCTTTAGCAGGTCCGCCTCACTTTCGGCATTGAGACCCGAAGCATACGCCACGATACTGAGCGGTTTTTAGTACGCGTTTCTTATCCGTTGATGGAGAGCTGTGCTTGTCCTTTGATGTCCGTTACATCCTGGAGAGAATCAGCATCCAGGACTATCAAAGGTGCTGATGATTGTAGATAGAGATAACTTACCTCTCGACAGGATTCAATCCGAGGAGCTTCATCCCATTGTTCAATACCTGCCTGGCCGCTTCATACAACGCCATTCGTGCTTTCTGGACCTCGATCTCGCTACCAACGACCTGCAACACATCATAACTCGAGCTTAGCATGTGGGTCATTTTGAAGAGATATGTTAATACAGTCGTTGGCTCCAGGGTCTTCAGTGTATTCTGAACCACATCGGGCCACGAGGCTAGAACACGGACAAGGTTGATGGCATGAGTCTCTGTGAGAAGAGTGAGGTTTGCACCCTCAAGATCTTCAGGCTTCAGACCGGCTTTCCGGTTAATCGAGCAAAGCCGAGCATGGGCATACTGCAGGTAAGGCCCGGTATCTCCCTCAAAGGCGGTCATTCGTTCCAGAGAGAACTCATAATCGTTGATACTGTATAAAGTCAGCTGCTGTTCCAAAAGCAAATAAAAATATCGTCTATGACCGTACCGCTTGCCCTTCATGTCCTGTACCATGACCGCACTTATACCGAGGGTGTCCGCTGTTTGATCTGGATCATGGACCTGCTCATACTTCTTTTCATTCTTCCTCATTACCTCATGCATCTTCTCGCCAACATCTCGAAGGATGTCGTCCAAGAATTTGACAGTCCCACGCCGGGTGCTCATACCCTGCACCATGCCGAAGTTGACATGCTGGCACTTCTCAGAGACTTCCTTGTTGATACCGCCCATCAGTTCAAGAATCTTGAAAAGCTGCGCTACATGCATGTCCTGCTGGGATGAAACTACATAGAGCATCTTGTCGAAATGGTACAGTTCGTACCGTTTGACAGCCTCGCCAATGTCACGGGTCAAATAAAGGGATGAGCCATCCGACTTCTTGACCAGCGCTTTACCGAGCTTTTTGGTATTTTTATCTTTCGACTTGGTTAGATCGACGATAACGGCGCCCTTGGAGTCCTCCGAGAGACCACTGGCCTGCAATTGCTCCACAGCCCGCTCCATCCTGGACATTTCCACTTGTGATTCTCCAGAGTAAATGTCGAAGTGAATGTTTAGTCGAGCGTACGTTTTCATATACCGCTCAATGCTGAGGTCTCGGAATCGAGTCCATGTCGCGTAAGCTTCTTGGTCGCCAGTTTCCAGTTTCTTAAAGTATTGACGTGCCTTCTCATTGACACCGTTCGATTCCAGTTCTTTTATCTGCTTCTCCAAT
>JAABUK010003771.1_pt1 | contig 25283 bp, 37 predicted proteins | sample 5559141 | NCBI WGS metagenome assembly JAABUK01 (sample SAMN10711869, study PRJNA513367) | rock metagenome | isolation source: Antarctica rocks | place: Antarctica: Victoria Land, Pudding Butte nord | collected 2016-01-03 | reverse complement strand
CGGCCGAGGGGCGGAGCATTCTCCTTTCCTCCCATGACCCGCGAGTGCTTCGCCTTCTTGGTGTAAATCAGCCAAAATCAACATCCACGTCGACCATCAGCGATAGTCAACCCCCGGATAACCTTGCTTGCCCATGATCGCGCATGCATTATGAATGAAAGCCATTCTTTTCCGAAAACTCCTATTTCGATCTGCCCAAAAAAAACCAAACTACTCAAGCCTGTACCCGCAGTCCCGCCACTCGACGTTCACAAGCCGTCCCATTCCGAGCGACTTCGTACCCGCTACGACAAGTCTGGATCTGGCATGTACCAATGGTGCAAGCTACCACGTCGACGTTGGGGATGGCTGTGCAGTCTTCGCCCAAACCGCGGGCTAGGTGCCGAATTGTGCATGCATCCACCGCCTATGCAAGGATCAATATGAGAACCACGTGGACGATGGATGACTCACATGATCCGATGTCCGGTTTCACATCGACGCACTCGACGCTGACGCCTCCCCATCCGGCTACGGGACAGTTCATCATCCCCTGGAGGACATCTGAGGCTGCGTCGAGATAGTTTGACGGGGATACCGGAAGGACAGGAATCGGTTTGGGCGCATGTAGCATTGGGAATCGCAGAGGATCTGGCCTGTTCCGCATGTTGGAGTCGTCGAAACGCATGTACCGTTGGCGGCCATGGTACAGCCGGCGTTGCAACTTATACTGATCAGCTTCTACTGTATGTTGAGAAGTAGAAAAGCTCACCTCGTTGACAGCATCCGCCGGGGCCGGGTTGGAAAGAGTGGTGTGAGTTAGCGAGGCTGAGCCCGAGCTCGACGCTGACGTCGGTGTAGGCGGCCTTCGAGATGAGCAGGTCCAGCACCCTGACCCGATCGAGCGGACGCGGTGTGTTTGAATAGTGTGGTGATTAGGGAGAGGAGAGCAGTGGAGCGCATTGCGATGACGGTTTGTGACGATACTAGTGTGCGAAGTCGGACGATGGTCTTGCTGTGCTAGGGCTAGCGAACGGGGCAGGTGAGGTATGGGAGGAGACCGTTTGAAACCGAAGTTGCGAGAAAGTGGTAGGAAGCAATGACCCAAAAATGAACGAGACTGAGAAGCAGTTTAAGACAGGAAGGAAAATCCGAATGGTTGCGGAATGCTCTTCATCTCTTCGAAAGGGGGATATAAGTACGACCCCGTCCTTGAGAATCCAGGATCGGCGACGCAATTAGAGCGGGCTCGTACATTCGGTTCGACGTGAATGATTGCGGCAGATCGGGAGGCGGCGAGGGTCAGGCGAAACTCGACTATGAATCCGTTTCATGTTGCATTTCATTTGCTGACTTGGTCTCGGGACTTGAGTGTCTTGGCCCCTGTCATTGGTTTGGCCTCGATAATGCTTGAAAACAATCGGGGGGCGGGGCGTCGACCTGCCAGATTCCGCAGCGAGGATCCATGTCGCTCTGTTCCGATGGAACTGACCTTGATAGACATCGGTCAAGGGGTCTCATACGAGTATGACGAGGGATCTCTGAGACACGGTGTCATAAGCTGATTGTGTCAGGGGCATTTCTAGGGAGGAATGCAGCGGAGAGATCACATACGTGGCCGATGAAATCTGGGATATGCCGCCCGACTTAGCTGTTGATAACGAACGCAGGCAGTAGTATCTCATACAGCTTCGAGGACGAACCCGACCAGGTAATTGCTCTCGGACCGAGAAGCGAGTTCTGGCGATGTGAAACATGATCCTCGGAAGGGCAATTCCTCGAGGTTCGGCTCGCATCTGGTTTGTAAAGGGATGCTTGATTCAACGGGATGTGTTTCAGAGGAGTGTGATACCTGGGGACCTGTAGTGAGTGCTCACGATTTGCTTGAGACTGCTCATCCCTTTTACTGCCTCCTCGCGCTGCCCCTTGTAACCTTCACTTTTCCGGTGCCTCCCAATGCTCCCATCTGTATTCGCTCCAATCGGCCTTGACCGGGATCAGCATCGTAGTATCTGAACAGAGTGACTATAAGTTCAATTTGTTCACACCAAGCGACTCTAAGTGATCAAGATCCATATATTCTTGCTTGTGCCGTTCATAACGCAGCGTTTACAATGTCGACAAGCGAAAGTCCGAATGGGTGTCAGGTAAGCAGCACGTGCGCAAGGCACTGCCAGAACGGAACCAAAACTTCTGTAAAAAGCGTTGAGTGATTTCTTCCATTCCGCCATCATGTCAAATGTACCATAGCCATCTCACCGACTCTTCCTTTTCGCCATGGCCATCCCACTCCCGAGACGATCCCTACGCTCCCTCGTTGTATTCCTCTGTATCGTCCTCGGTCCCTACTTCTTCGTCCGACACATCTCTTCAATCTCCCAGGCGGATTCCTCTCCCTCAGCCGCCTATTCATATCTCTCAGGCTCGAGCTCAAAACGTGTCGAATCGGAGAGACAGGTGGCTGAAAGAGATTTGGGAGATGATTTGGTGTTCCAGCAAGATGATCCATTATTGATTGGATCGTCGAAAGCGACAGAAAAGGGGAAGATCAGGATGGCTCGACATACCTTCCTTCCGAATGGACTCCTGGAGGTGAAGCCGGAAGGTCAACACCCGATCCACGACCTGATTGAACAGGGAGAGAGAACTTGGGGAAGAAAGCTGGAGCAAGCGAGTCGGACGCTGGGGGAGGCGGTGAACGAGTATCGGAGAAGGTATGGGAGGGCACCGCCCAAGGGCTTTGATCGATGGTCAGTGAACCGCTATTTATACAAGATGCAACCTGATTCGCCGCACGACAGGTGGACCTACACTCAGAAGAATAATGTCCAGCTCCCGGACGAGTACGATCAGATTGTGCGTCTATCCATGTCGCTGTTGTGTAGTCTTGTCTGATGATACTGTAGAATCAGGACCTTGAACCGTTTCATGCCCTCACCGCTATTGAGCTTCAGAAGCTCCGTCTTCAAGCTTCCTCATTCTCAGGGATGTACACGATTTCCTGTCCGGGAAGGACCTCGACGAAAACCTCCAACAGCTCGCGGTGTACCTCTTCGATTGTCGAGAAAGGCTTGAATCTCGAAGGCAGAGTCGTTGCCAATCAACGGGCGGAAGCGCAATTGAGCTTGTTGAAGGATATAGAAGGGGAGTTGGAGGCTGTCGAGGCCGTTTTCTATAGCCATGACGTGCCCTGGCAGTTTGTGGGACATGAATATGTGAGTGTCTGTCGCCCTGATCTGGCCGCTGCTGATGGAGAGGTAGAAAACCGCTTTAGAAGATGCTGCTGCAGTTGGGGAGTGTGAGTCCAGTCGGCAAGCATGGTGAACAACTTGCTGAGATCTTCCCGCGATAGACTTGAACGTGGAGGAGCACGAGGTGAGCTGGGCTTTCCCCTCGTGTCGAAGTAAGCTGATGGATGAATTCAGCTGGATTGGGCCCACCTCGGCTGGGCATCTGCTTGTGCACCTCACAAACCGCTTCGTCAGACATACGACACCGACGTTCTACCTGATCTGGAGGCCATGTGGGATGGCCCAAAGACCTTCATTTGGGACCACAAGGCGTTAGTCCGCTTGCGCGGCCAAGGTAAGGAACGACCCAATAATGATAACCGTCAGTGCTATGGATCCTTGCATACATCCCACCATGACTCACCTTGTCGGCTTTCTCTCTGGGCATGGCAAAGGGCCTGGACCGAGCAAGGAGCTGTATCCAGTCATGGCGATGTGTAAGACTACCTTGCACTCAGATGTCCTTGCTGTGAGTCGCTGCATATGCCTACTTGTTTTATCTAATTCTTCACGCCAGGTCTCCATGGAAGCCTGGACGGAAGATGTCGGCATCGATCCGCCATGGGAGGAAAAAACGGATGACCGCATGCTCTGGCGAGGCAAGACGACCGGTATCTACTTTAAGGATGGCGTGCCGTGGAGTGAGTGAAGTTCGGGAACCTAATCTAGCTAGATCGGGCGCCGGAAAACTCCGCTCATCGCACCGTCGTCTTGCAGATATATCCCAGCGTATCAATCTCGTTTCCCATACAGCCCGCACCACAGGCTTTACGCCAGTTTACGATATTTCTGAACCCTTCGCGGCGGTCGGCGCTCCGCGAGACACCGCTCTCTCCCGGCTCAATTCCGAGCTTGTCGATGTCGGTTTCGTGGACGAGGCAATCCAATGTGATCCCGAGGTTTGCGCTGAGATCGGTGACACATACAAGTTTGCCGGGCGAAAGGACTGGGATCAAGGCAATCAGTGGGTTCCGCATTCCGGGCGGTACGTAACACTCAATTCCCAGCTAGGCATAAATACCTGCTGGACATTGGTAAGCTTACAATGACTTCGCTATCTGCATCCGCTGACGAGAATCTACAGACGGTAATGGATGGAGCGCACGATTCAAGCGATTGATGAGCACCAACTCGGTCGTTGTCAAATCAACCATCTTCCCGGAGTGGTACGTCTTTCCCTCTGAGCCATTCTTCGGCCTGATGAATTCTGACCACAGGTACACCGATCGGATACAGCCTTGTGAGCTGGCTGTTGAAGCTCGATCTGGTCGTTACAGCCTTTGGCTGACTGGGAACATAGGGGTCCACTACGTACCCGTGAAAGCCGACTTGACCGATCTGTATGACGTGCTCACCTTCTTCCGGGGCGGGCATGACGATCTTGCTCGAAATATCGCTGTGGCGGGAAAAGACTGGAGCAAAACCTTCTGGAGAAAAGAAGATATGGTATCTTATCAGTTCCGGTCAGCTCTCACGCTCTTCAGCGCGTTGTTCCCAAAGCTGATAGTCTCCGGACAGGTTATTCTTGGAATTGTCGAGATTGATGGCACCGCATCGGGATAAGGCGTCATATCACGTCCGAGGAGCGGACCTAGACTAACAACATATCTAGAGATCTTGGAAGCTGTGGTTTGCATTGCATAAGTGAAGTCACTGGATAGAGCAGATCGGGCCAGGTATATCACGGATCCTCTCCTCTCTGGAGGTCTTCTGCATCGTTATCTGTATCCTATCAGCTTGATGTGGAGAAGAAATGTTGAGGAAACGTACCGGGACCATCAGACCGCCTGGCATCTTCGTCCCTAGTGGACCGTACCTGTGAGGCTGAGAGCAAGGAACGGAAGAGGAGGGCAGACCTTGGGGCAGGACCATGGGGAAGTCCGCGACGGAAGACATGGGCAGGACTGCACCCCCAGGCAAGGATGTCCCCGTTGGCAGACTATTTCCTTCAGCAAATGCCTCTTTGAAAAACCAAATCACGCACAAGACTCCTTCGGTACTATCTCACTCGGCGTAAGCGAACCGTATGTTTCGTTTGGACGATTGACTTGGGCATACATGGTGTGATAAGCATGATATTTGATACCGTATCCGTCCGGGACGATAGCATTCTAGTGGCTGTTCAGTAATGTTTCCTATGAAGCAATCCATCTGACATCTCGAGATCATGAAGGTTGACATGGAAAGCGGTGAGATGGGAGATGAGAGATGAGGATATCGAGGATGAGACTCACCGCCACGGGTTCTTCGACGGTGACTGCGAATGGATGAACCGGGCGACCCGCGCCGATCCCCGCGGGGAGAGCTTTATCTCTACTCAACATGATGACTCGGTTCAGTTTAGCTTGTTGCGTTAAACAACGAGACGTCTATGAGATGCGTCAGATGAGGACAGTGGACCAGATGGTGGTGGTGCACCCCAAAGGAGGTGGACGGAGAGGGGTCAGAAAGGACCCATAAGTGATGTGAACGCCAGGATAGTCACGCGCTTATACAGACAAGCAGTTCGGTACGTAGTGATATCACGGTTAAAATGCTAAGTGTCTTCTGAAATGACCAAGTCTGTTCCCATGAGTCCTGCTTGACGGAAGGGTAGGTATGCAGTTCGATAACAGCGAGACGGACCGTGTGCCACACTGCCACTACTGCTGCCACGTTGATGCATGGTGGGAAGCAATGTCCCCTTGAGTGCAGTACAATCTTGCTTCTCCCCATCCCTTCGTCTACATCACAGCGTGCCAGAATACCTCCATCACTTTCTCACCCTTCTTTATGTATGAACTCAAATGGCCACAGTGTCAATCAATCCCAGTCGATCCCAATCTCTTCATTCCCGCTCAGCGGGCGACCGGGTACCAGCCTATCGAACCGAGCGTTTCGTATTGTCTCGCCATCGCCTCTGCCCATGTCCCATCAGATGACTCCATTCAAGCGATCTTCTTCCCCATCCCCATCTGCCATGTTGGATCTACCAATGAAGAGGCTTCCCACTGGCTACGCCAAGGCCCTGGGTGCTTTCCCCTCAATCACTTCCACCGAGGCGATATCGGACGTGGAGGATGAGCTGGCTTTTGCGCCGAGGAAGGATAAGGGGAAGGGCAAGGCTAAGCTGAGGGAGATGCCGGAGCTGCCCGAGTCTGTATGGACGAGGATCTTCGAGCTGGTCTACGAGGATATCACGGAGGGTGAGCTCTTATCCTATACACCCAATCTCTTGGCTTAGGTCCGAGCTGAAGCGGAGCAGAATGGCACCAGTCTGGGCAGTATCAACGGGCACTCACGCCGCTACTCCTCTCGAAGGATCTCACGAGCACCTCTTTACCAGTACTATACTCTCACCCTGTGATCAGCTATTCAACAATCCTACCTTTCCTCCGCTGCCTTCCTTTCGCATCCCGGTACACCGACATGGCCAAGGTCTCGCATGTCCGCCACCTCACCATACGCGCTTCACCAGCCATCCCAGGCCTAGAGAACAAGCGCCTTGCGTCAGCTGCTGACTCAAACACCAATCGCTCAAATCTGCACACCATTCACGCCTCCCTGCCCGACGTACTCCGCCAGTTCCCAGAGCTGTTGACCTTCACCCTCAAAGACACCCTCGTCCTCTACCAAGCCGACGCGAGCATCCTCTTTAACGCGCTTAAGCTCATCCGCCCGAAGAAAGCTCGACTTGAGATCAGGATGTGGGATCTCTACGACTGTCCGGTTGGGCAAGACCTCCTCGCTGCGACTCGACCAAGCATCCATACTTCAATGAGCAGGACGATCATCTCACCACCGCCCTCGGCAAACAGGGAGATTCGCCCGTTCCGAGACGCCGGAAGGAGCTTGATGCAGGAGGCATGGAGGGACGCGCTGTACAAAGGGGTCGAACTCGAGTTCCCTCAATGGTGGATCGAACCGCCAAGGGCCGACCCGCCGGCACCACCAGCGAATGCAGCCGTCGGTGCACACCCATTCCATCAGATGCATGCGGCAGCAATGGCACTTCTCAATGCCGCTCCTGGCAACGCGCCGATCGATATGTCAACATTCTTTTCGCGTCACCCTTCCAGTAGTCAAACTGGACTCCCTGGTCCTGCGGGTGGAAAAACAGTAAGCTCTACTTTCAATCCGTATGGTCATCCCCCTTTCCAACGCCGAAGTACACGGCCCAGCTCCCTTCCGCCTGGACAGGCTTCGACCACCTTGGATGCATTGACGACACGCTTCGTCGACGATCTCAGCGATGTGTCCTCTAAAGCGGACGAAGACTGTGCGCGACTATTGGAAGCAACTGCGGATCAGTCGGGTGCCTTTCCAGACACCCTGGATTTGAGCACTTCGAGCCACGCCACGGTGTCTGCGCCCGCTCCCCATACAAATACGGCATCCCCGTCAGGGTCGATGCCTTTGTCCGCTGAGATGCCGCTAGTGTCTGCTGAGATGCCGCCAGTGTCTGCTGAGATGCCGCCTAGCGGATCATCTTCCGTCTCGACGTTGGCGGAGCCATCATCCTCTCAGATCGTTACAGGGAGATCAGGTCAGCCGTGCGTCAATCATGTGGCTATGGTCATTATTTCCGCCGATTCGCCCAGCTCAATCGCTGAGACCGTAGACATGACGGAAGCGCAGCGTGCCAGGACCGACCATCTATATGTCCGCCCTACCACGCTTTCTTCGAATCACTCAATCGACGGACATCAACGTATACCTGAAATTCATTCGACCGTTCCACCGCCCAGAGCATCCACTCCAAGCTATGTTCTCCGTTTGCGGCCGGACAGTCGGCCCTCATCTCGCATCAGGGCTACTCGCTCATCTGAGAACAGGGTTGTTCCAGCACCCGATGCCTCTGCTCCGGGAATGACCTCTTACCTTCTGGCGCATCACACGCGAGGACTTCTCCTTGAGCTCCTCGAGCATCATTGGACCCCATACTTACAAGCGCTTTCCATCGTCGCCTTCGATCCCTTGGTAAGCCTAGTCGTCCGTGCCCCTCTTCTCGATTTGTGGACACAGGTGGCAGTTCCGCATATTCGAGTGCACCTACCAAGAGGCTGTCACTCGCTTTCGATCTTCAAGGGCGCGAAAGAGGTAGCCCGAGACAGGATGAGGAACCGTCAAGGCGACGGGGCAGCTGATCCGATACCTCCCGACGTAAACGCGGAGAACGACCAAGAGGCCGATCGTGTTGTCGGTGGAGATGGGATGGGTGGCGATCTCGTGCACGAGGATACCAGGCTGTTCGAGATTGAAGTCAACACGATGGCCGAGATGAACGACGATGTTTGGATCAGGGGTGGAAACCAGCTCCCACCTCAAGTGTGTAGGATCTTCGTGGGCGAGCAGGACTGGAGGGATCTCCGTATCGGTACTTTCCTTCCTCACTCATGCCGGAACAAGGCTGAAGGAATGGTCAGGCCCTACCGCGTTGTCGCCTGAAATGCCTTTCCAAGCGGATCATCACATTTCGCCGTCGCCTTCCACATCCGATTTCCGATCGCCTACGTTCACCTTCGGGTCGAGTGGTTCCGACGGGGCGATGAGCGAGGATGAATTTACCTTGGAGCGGGAAGCCGGGGACACGTACGATGCGCCAGCTGCAGCGGCGCAGAGGAAGAAGATCGAGAAGAGGGCCGCTGGAGAGCAGTAGACTAGGGGATCTAAGGATTAACTCTGTATCATCGGCGAGTCTCATTTGGTTACTGGGAGCATTTCCCATTACATCACATTTATGCAGTCCTTTGTGAAGTCTTTGCCAGACGGACTTTGAGAAGGTAGTATTCCTGAAGCAGAAGACCACCTTTTGACCTGAACGGTGCACTGTGCAAACGACTGTTGCCTGACGACATCATTGATGCGGCGGTTTGACCTAGGCTGCGAATTTGCAAGCGGCGCCCATGTTGAAAGGCGTGTAAACTTCACCACCTATCTAGCTAGCTTGGCAGCTTCTCCATCATCTCGGACATTCACACCTACGTCCTATGCATCATACTTTTACAACGTCTTCAAACACCTACACAAATGGTGGCTGAATTCCAACAGCCAAGATCCCCGCCCAGGAACCGGAATCGTACCTGAGATCTTCGGTCGATCGGCGCAACCGAATATAAAGCCTCGTTTTCTCGACCTATCACACTCATCCCACCCATCTCGCGCCCCACATGCTCCCTCTCGGCTACGCCTCCTCCCCACCCTACTCTGGCCCCAAATGCGCCTGGGTAGTCTTCCTCCTCACCTTCCCCTCCTATCTCCCAGGCATCCTCGTCCTCGCTCACTCACTCCGGAAACACAAATCGAAATACCCCCTGATCGCAGCCGTCAATCCCGCTCTCCCTTCCGAGACTCGGACTGCGATGGAGGGGTCTGGGCTGGAGGTGAGGGTGGTCGAGCCTTTGGTGCCAAAGGGCGAGGTCACGATCATTGCCGAGAGGTTTGTGGATACTTGGACGAAGCTCGCTGTCTTCGATTTCACAGAGTACGACGTGAGTCGCGCTCCGGGTTGGATTGGAGTAGTGGACTGGACTGATGTGGAGGTAAGAGACTGGTATTGATTGATGGGGATATGATGGTGAGACGGAATATGGATGAGCTCTTCAACCTCCCGATGGAGCGAGATGAAATCGCGGCGACGTATGCTTGTGTCTGTAACGTGCCGCGATCCGACTGGGCGCCAGATGACTGGTCCGTCCCTTCCAAGGACCGGTAGTGAGTTTCAACTGATCGGTGGGCTGACAGGACACGGGAGAATTGCGGCTTCACTACCCTCGATACCCGCCGACGGACGCACGACCTGCTCAATTCCGGCATCGTCGTCCTCACCCCTTCCCACTCCACAATGTCCCGAATCACCTCCCTGCTCACCTCCACCGCCCCCTCTGACCAAGCAAAGATCCGTTCCTGGATGTTTCCCGACCAAGATCTCCTCAGCGACCTCTTCTTCGACAAGTGGATCAAACTGCCGTGGTACTACAACGCGCTGAAGACCATGCGGTATTGGCACGGCAAATTCTTCCGGGACGAGGACGTGAGGAATCTACATTATATCGTGGATAAACCGTGGCAGCGGAGACCGCAGCGGAATGACGAAGGGATGAGGAAGGAGACGGGGTGTGTATTTCGGGTCGAGCCAGGGGAGTTTGGGGAGGTGAATGATGAGAGTGGGGGATATACTTTGGGGTTGCCGGCACATGAGGCAGACGCAGTGACGCATGGGTGGTGGTGGGAAGAGTATGAGGAGATGGTTGTGGAGATGAGGGAGACGGGGTATTCGAAGTGGGAGTACCTCGAGGGACTGGTCGCGAAGTGACAGAGACATGGGTCTGTCTGCCGCTAGCGACACTACTCTTCCTCGAGTGGTGCGGCACGACCTTTTCGCATGGCTTGATCTGCATGATTGAAGAGTCAATGCTCCCACTCGATGACACCGACCGTGTGATCCATCTACATCACCGAGGGGTCGGATGCTTCGTGTGAAGCCTCATGCTGGAACCGCATCCCAACACGGGTCGTCCCGTTGACAACCTCATATAATCAAAACCGTGAACTCCTGGGTCCCAATCTGGCAGGCCACTTTGACGTTCACGTTTCTGGCTGGCTCACGACTCGAATCAGCTCGGAGTCGATGTTCGTGCTCAGCGAGTGCATTTTACAGCCTGACTTGGGGTGATGCGTGATTTTCACCGTTTTGCGGACCGGTCGAATCCGGATCTGCAGGCCTCGATCGTCCATGGGTGATCGCGTGGGGACGCATTGAGCTATGTATAGACAAGTCTCGAATGCATACACGATCGTCCTATCGCTTATCTTCGCCATGTCCATCGATCGTCATCACGTCTAACGTCGCTCGATCCTCCTGGGTCAGTGTGCATCACTCAGTGTGCATCACCTTCAATCCCTGTTCTCCCCAACCACCTCCGATAGGGGCCCCTCTCTCGTTGGCCGAATGAAGCTGATACATTGCCAGGGTCACACCCGTCCCCACCTGAATTTAGCTCTCAACATCCTCCACCAACACCCGAGCCTCAAAATCACCTTCATCGGCAAACATCGACAACACCGAGAGATGTCATGCCGAACTCGCCCGTCATGGTTCGTACCAAGACCGTCTAGATCTGCTCTTGCTCGGCGAGACTGAGGTGGGCTTAGGGCGAGAAGGCGAAGGAGGGAGTCGAGGTGGTCCCGGTGAAGCCGAGTCTGGCGGTCGTGGATCAGTCGGTGATGACTTGGGGAGTGGCAGTGAAGATACAGGTCGAGAAGGAGTTGGGAGGGGAGCCGGTCAAGCTGTACGGACTCCACGTCAGCCCGTTGAGCTTCTTCGCTTCATTTCGGTGGAAATACGCTGATGTGGGGGGAACCATATAGGGCTTGGGCATTGGTTGTGATTGGCCTGCCTCCAGGTCGTGTTTTACTGGTTCTGATGTCGGATACAGACTTTTACGGGAATACCGAACCTGCTATTCCGGTACCCGAATTCGTGGAGGAGAGCCAGAGGACAGGGGAGAAGTCCACCGATCTCTACTACAAGGTGTGCACCTCCTCATCTTCAGATCAATCAAGCGCTGAAGCGCAGTGGCTCGAGAACGACGCAGTCGTGCATTTCCCTGGTGTCCCTCCTCACTGTACGTTGAACCGTCGGGCTAGTCGATCCAGTACTGAGAGGCGTTTGCCCGCGCAGATCGATATGAATGGGACCCACAGCAGACCTGGAGAATAGTCGACGACATCGCCAGCATGGGCTGCCAGATGATGCAGTTTGGAAGCGAGATGGACGGGATGATCATGGCATGGGTGGGAGAGCTCGAGCCGGAGGCAGAGGAATAATGGAAGAAGGCCATGGCGCGAGAAGGGGCTTCTCACCTGTCGGTAGATCCTGATTGATGAATTTCAGAGCGTGAGTTGATGGGTCTGGTGTCATACGTGGGGCCGCAATTGCCGCCTGGGTATTGGGAGGAGGCAAAGCCGGACTTATCGGTGGAGTTCTCGAAGGGAAACTCGGCGTCGGAAGTTGGGGAGTTCTTGGACCGGTAAAGGACTATGGGGAGAAGGGTGTGATCAATATCTCGTACATGTGCTTGCCCCTTGACCGCTCCCTGCTGACAACATCATCAGCTGGGGAACGGTAAGAAGGCAATGAAGCTCTCTATAATCCTAGCTGAAGGACGTCTTCGCATCTCTTTCCCCCGGCGAACCAAGTCATCGCTCTCTTCGAACCCGAACGCCCTCTCCCCACCTATGCCATACCTCTTCTCGTGTCCAAACAAGAAGAACCCGCCCGGGGTGACTGCCCTTATCGAGCAAAGCGGGTCTAGGGGGCTGGCAAGTGAGTGGGTTTCACAGCAGAGCGTCTTGCAACTTAAGGCGATTCGGTTGGTCTCTTTCACGAGAACTGTCAGCTGAGAGAAGGCCAGGCGATAGGCTGGGCGCTGACTCTTGGCGGTGCGAATTCGTGAGCGATCCACCTCGGCGCATCGGCGGAATTGACAGGAAACAGGACCTCGGAATGTATGATCAACTCGATCCCGCTGATCGTCTCGCCCATCAGTGCGGAGCGTAAGCTCGTTTCCCCTTCCCATGTGGCCGAACGCCGATTGTGAGGTTGACAGAACCATGCACCGCCTCACAAACGTCACAAGTCTACCACGCCGGCTTCGAGATCCTCCAAATCCAAGCGAGGTACAACGTCGGTCGTCCGCTCTACCGAGGTGGCAAAGTCGAGGGTACGGATGAAGCTATCCGCGCCGAGCTGAAGGAGGTGTTCGAGAAGGTCAGAGGGAAAGAGGGGGAGGAGGTGAGGAAGGGCATGGAGGGGTTACATCGGATCGAGATGGACAGTCGGAAGGATGGACAGACTGCTAAAGCGATGGAGGCGCTTGGAAGGGTGTGACTCTGTGCTGGAACTAAGGAAGAGGGGTCGGCAAAGCAATGTATCTTCTGAAGGCTCTTACGCCCCGCAGCAAGCAGTCATCCCAAGCGCTCGCTTGATCCATCTCCCCTCGGATCACCTGAGGCATTGCGCAGTCAGGCTATCCAAAATCGAAGAAAGGCGACCATGGGATCAGGAAGGGTGAGTAGATGAATCCACAGTTGCGAATCTATCAGAAGGAGAGGGATATAAAATTCGAGAGGAATCTGAGGAGGGCCTCAAAGAGTGGAAGAGAAAGGTTCGGATCACGTTGGCGGGGGCTCATGGTCCCCCTAGTCGAGTCCGTGACCGCCGCGGTTGGAAACCCCAAAGCAAGCGCCCCGATTCTGGCAGGCCTGTGAGTCGGGCAGGAGGAAGTCACAACAGGTCTGTTTCGGTCTAGAAAGCACGACAAGATCGGATGACGGCCCAAAGCTCGGACGAGAATAATGTATATGCCGGGAGAAGTCTGGTACCGGGAGAAGTATGGAGGGAGGCTTCGTGATTTGGTTCCGTGCACGCGCGTAGGATTTTCATACAAAGCCTGATTCTCCATTCATCACTTTCTCACTTTCTCAATTTCTCACTCCCTTCGACCGTTTCGACATAAGCGAAAATCGAGGACGAGATGTCGCTCAAAGTCCCCAAAGCTGGGGGTCCAGACCTCTTCAAGTCAGGCTACAAGGTGAGCTCGCGAGCTACCGTCTCCACGGCGATTTCCATCCGCTTCCTCCTGCGTATGGAGTTGTCATCCGAGCTCTGGATGTCTTGATACTGAGCTTGGTCCTGTATAGTATATGTCGGGCTTGGAAGAAGCGGTACTCCGCAATATCTCGGCTGTTGGCGAGTTGAGCGAGATTGTCAGGACCTCCTTCGGTCCGAACGGTATGTCCAGCTCAACATTCCTCCACAGCGAGCGTCAAAGCTTCAGTCCAGTCACTGATGGAGGTGTACAGGTCGCAACAAGCTGATCATCAATCACCTCGGGAGACTATTCGTCACATCTGATGCAGCGACCATCATCCGGGAGATAGAGGTTGCGCATCCGGCTGCGAAACTGCTCGTGATGGCCAGCACCGCCCAGGAGTCCGAAGTGAGCCCGCCCCTCTCTCACTCCGACTGCGAGTATGCTTGGTGGGGAGACGCTGATGACGTGCCAAGATGGGCGATGCCACCAATCTCGTCCTCATCTTCGCTGGAGAACTGCTCAAGCGGTCCGAACACCTCTTGACGATGGGATTACATCCGAGCGACGTGATCCTGGGTTATGAGATGGCGCTCGCGAAGGGGCGGGAGGAGCTTGAAAGTACGTTACCCCTTCCGAAAAAATGGCGGGAAGGAACTTCATTGCTGACGAAGGTGTACCATAGCCCTCGTCTCGTCTACGATCGACTCATTCCCCCTACCCTCCTCATCCCAACTCGCATCAGCCGTCGCACCATCCCTCGCCTCCAAACAGCCTGGCTCAGAGAAGTTCCTCGCCTCGCTCGTAGCGGAGGCTGCGTTGGCTGTCATGCCCATGAACCCCAGGGACTTCAATGTTGATTCGGTCAGGGTGGTAAAGGTGCTGGGAGGGGGGTTGGACGCTAGTCGGGTGGTGAGGGGTATGGTGTTTGGGAGGGAGCCAGAGGGTGAGTCTTGGTCCACCCAGGTCGTTTGGACATTCCCTCTCCTTTCGCGCACGTAACATCGGCCTTATGGCATCACGTCAACTGCGCATGAGCTCCACCGCCGCACCGAGTCAGCCTGGTAGAGAGCGGAACTGATACAACCCTCCAGGCGTGGTCAAGAAGGCAACGAAAGCTAAGGTCGCTGTCTACACATGCGGTCTCGACATCTCCCAGACGGAGACCAAGGGGACCGTGTTATTGAAGAAGGCGGATGAGCTCCTGGACTTCACACGGGGAGAAGAAAAACAGCTCGAGGGAGTGAGCACTCCTTCCTACTCCATCCCTTCTCCAAGTTTCTTCGCAAGGGCTGATGGGCTGATCATTACGCTCTCAGTACTTCAAGGAGATCGCAGACTCTGGCGTCAAACTCATCATCGCTGGCTCTGGCATCGGTGACCTCGCCTTACATTACCTCAACCGTATGAACATCGCCGTCATCAAAGTGCTCTCCAAATTCGATCTTCGTCGCCTCTGTCGTGTGGTCGGAGCTACTCCGCTCGCTCGACTTGGCGTGCCTACGCCCGAAGAAGCAGGGATGGTAGACGTATTCGAGACCGTCGAAATTGGTGGGGACCGTGTGACCGTGCTTCGACAGGAGGAAGGCGAGAAGACTCGGACGTCTACTATCGTCCTCCGTGGTGCGACAGCGAATTACCTGGACGACCTGGAACGTTCTCTGGACGATGGGATCAATACCGTTCGCATCCTCTTGCGTGATGGTCGACTTGTTCCGGGTGCGGGAGCGAGCGAGATCGAGTTGGCGAGGAGGGTGGCGAGGTATGGCGGGAAGACTGCTGGTCTGGCACAGCACTCGATCAGGCGGTGGGCTGAGGCGTGCGAGGTTGTCCCGAGGACATTGGCGGAGAACGCGGGACTCAACGCGGAGGACGTGATCAGTGCGCTGTACAAGGCGCATGGGGATGGACAAGGGGACGCCGGAGTGGATATCGAGAGTGAGACGAGTGGGGTGACGCCGAGTGGAGCTGGGATCAACGATTCGTTCGCGGCGAAGGATTGGGCTATGAAATTGGCGACGGAGGCGGCGATCTCGGTGCTCAGGGTGGATAGTATCATCGTTAGTAAACAAGCGGGAATCGCACCGCCCAAACAGTCGGGTAACTGGGATGAGGACTAGATGTCAGACATGCATGTCGCATGCACAATCGACTGGACAAGGACAAGGCACGGTGTGGTCATGGATAGATGATGTCCAAGAAACGCAATCCGATATAGGCGAAATCGAAGCGGGGTGAAGAGGATAAGGGCGACACGATCTCACTAGACGACCCGATGTAACCTCCTCCCCACCACGCCATCCTCCTCTAAACGCCGTGCTCCCTCTTCCCCAAGACTTTCACGCACCATCCGCAGCACATCCGCTACAGACTTCTTCACCCCCACCGTACCCTTACCGCTCGAGTCCCGGTTGTCGGGCTTGTCATGGAAGTTGAGCAGTTCGTAGAGGGAGGCGATCTGGTCCGCCTGTACTTCATCATCACCGAGTACTTCACCGTTTTCGAGCCTTCCTTCGGCTAAATGGTAGATAGAGACGCGACTGACCTTCTGCTCGAGGGTATCTATCACTTCTCGCAGGTGTTGCGCTAGGATCTTCCGCTTCGCTACCGCCGAAGCGGCGTCAAGTACCTTGTACGAGTCTGCCAACTCCGCATACACCCTACAGACCTTTCCGTCAGCCTGAGACGCGGATGAGGAGGATGGTGAGGGAACACACGCTTTGTAGTGCGCAAAGTCATCTTCGAGTTCGCGGAGGACTCGGGCGAGCACCGTTTGTGGCGGTAGCGGGTCGGCCGATGGCGATGTTTCTCTGGATCTGGACTTCGGCTTCTCGATCGCAGGCTGTACGACTGGCGGGGCGGTGGTGAATCTCATCGACCATGGCGACGGTCGTGCTGAAGCAGGAAGAGGTAGAGGTTCGCCGAGAGCAGCAAAGAACTCCCCCTCATCCTCTGCGCGGATGGACGGGAATGGACTGGCTGGACCTTCGGCCTGGTGGACCCGCTTCGACCGATGGGACGAGGATGAGCGGGATGCGGGGGTCGGTGAGGAATTACCGTCGTCGGAGGGAGGTGGTGTGGGGCGATGAGCAATCCGAGTTGGGGGTTGGACGGTGGGCGGCATGAGTTTGGGTTGGGGGACTGCGGCGGTATGAAGACCTTGGCGTAGTTTCGAGGGTGCTGATATTGGTGCCGGAATCGAGGTCGACGCAGCTTGCCGCTTCTCCACGTCTCTCCGCGCCCTCTCTACCTCATCTACCCGTTCCCTCTCCACCTCACCGACCAGCCGCGCAGCTTCATCCGCTTCCATCCTCACTGTCCTCTCCCCTCTCGCTTTCCGCCTCGTCTCGAGTCCCTCCTCCACGATCCCGCCTAGCCTCTGCACCTCCTTACCCAGGCGCTCGACTGCTCGCCGCAAGTCCGCGAGCTCGGACTGGACTGAGGTATTACCGGATCGAGGCGGAGACTGGGGTTGTTGTGATAATCGGAGCTCAGAGACGAGCGCTTTGTTCTGCTCGAGCTCGATCGTAAGCCGGGCGAGATGTGATCGAAGCGACTTGACTAGGTCCTCGAGAGCTACTCTTTATCAGTTGCGCACTACGCTTCCACAGCGGACAAACCAGTCTTCTCGCTGACGACTTCTCGCAATCGCCTATCCCCGTCCTTTCTCGCATCCTGAACCTCGCTCCTTGCTCTATCAAGTTCACCTTCCAGCTCTCTGACTCTCCGCCTACAAAGCGCATTCTCCGTCTCAAGCCCCCGTAGTCGCGCATGAAGGGTAGCCAGCGTTTGCGGGATGGTACCTATCTCCTCATCAGTTGTTGCCTTTGCGCTCAGGTTTGAGAACCGTACCTCCAGAATCCCCGCCGACATCCCCATTCTTCCCCAGTCCCCCAAATTCCCCTCCTTTCGCCGGCGTCTCCATCAACCCGGTCAAACCCGTGACATCCGCGCTCTGTTCCACCCTCCCCGGCGCCGACGATCTCCGACCCTCATCCTGGAGCGTCCTAACCCTCGACTTCTCCTTCATCCGTCTCGGGGCTGGCGTCTGTTGAGCATTATGAGTGGTCGACTCACCAAGTACACGACGGGCTTTGAGCTCGTTACCGAGTTCTCGAGCCATGGAGGAGAATCGACTTCCGGTATCTTGTTTCGGACGAGCGGCTTTAACGGGCTTCGCGGTGGCGGCGTAGTCGCCGGACGAGCCTGATCCGGAGCGGGAGGCTGGAGGGGAGGGGAGAGGGTCGTTTCGGTTGAGTGTGAAAGACAGGTTGGGGTTGTCGCCGAGGATCGATGCGAATGGTGAGGGAGAGCGGGGTGAGCGGGGTGGGGAGAACGGGGATGTCGGGCGGGGCGAGATGCGCTGTGAATGGAGCTCATCAGCTCTGACGACCGACTCTAATCTGCCCGTCCGACAAGCTGGGTATTTTGAAGGTTGAGTGTTTACACTCACATCACTCATGACCCGTCCGAGCTCCCCGACCAACCTGCCCAAACTCCTCTCCGGATCCCAATCATCCTCCTCCCCGAACCCATTCCTCTCCCTGCCCCTCGCACCCTTCCGCTCATATACCCCATCGGCCAGCGTCATCGCCGAGACATGATGTCCAGCAGTCGACACCGGGCTCTCGCCAGTACCCACACTGAGGTTCCTGCTCGCTGCTCTGGGTGTACCGTGTGGTCGGGAGAGACCGCGGGGATATTCCACTGAAGAAATGGATGATATGGAGCGGGATTGGGAGTTCAGGTGAATTGTCGAGTCGGAGGATGTGATTAGGGATGCGAGGGAGAGGGAATGGAGGTCTTGGTCCATTGTGGACTCGAGTCGGCGTCGTTCGAGGTCGGTCGCGGATGGGAGGATGGGTCGGGGTTCCATGGTAGTGAGGACCGTGAGATGGGAACAAGACCCACCTGGGGTTATAGCCGGTAAGAGTACCGTTTTGAGGGATGGAAGAAAGGTAAACAAGGGTAACAAGAGAAGCGAGGGATGAATATCGTATTCTTGCGTTGAGTGACAACCAGGGCTTGTTTGTGCAGCGTTCCGACCAAGCCGTTCCTGGGATTTCAGGGAAAAATCAACAATCAATGATTTCGGATATTCGGTTGAAAAGAACGGGATACAAGCTTTCAGGGAAGAGGATATTACGGATTGAGAAGGAGACCTTCGCAGCCCCAAAAGAGTCACGATTGCGGGCGGTGGTTCTACCCCTGTGGATGCGAGGACCTGCAGGATGTTGCCGACTGGACACTGCGGCCGGACAAATCAAGTAATTGCTACCGAGGAAATTGCGTTGTCAATGCGGTTCTCACTGAGGTGTCCAGAACCCTAGAACTCCCTTCAGGATGATCAGCCGTCCAACGCCTATATACCCACCTCTTATATGACTTTGCGAACGGATCTCATGCACCACTGATGCTGAACTACAGCTGCACTCAGTGGAAACACGTATCTTGCATGCTTCCGCCTAGTCCATGCTTCACTGCGCAAAGAGGGACGAGATCTCGTATGCATCACAGAGGCCCAACCGGACTTGCCCCATCCTTCCCCTTCCCCTTCCCCACGACCTCTCCCATACCTTCCCCATCCTCCGCCAGCGGGAGAGGTACATTCGCAGCCTCGACCCTATCGATCTCCTCCTTTAACCCTTCCACGCCCATGGTACCACCGTCAGCTTCCAATTGGGGGATGGGTGTGGGCTGGGCCGAGACGGGCGGCTGGTTCGGGTGGGACTCGATCTCTCGGATGGCGGCTTGGGCGGACTGCCACGCTTCCAGGTTCTACCATCGCCAATCAGCGTGTCCCTCAAGTCAGGAGGGCGATGACAGACCTGACGACACCATTCCCGATGAACATTTGACAGCTGAATGGTCATCTGTCGGAGATCCGCGACCTTTTGCCGTTGGAACCGGTCAAGGTCCGCCTGTAGCGTGGTCGAGGCGTACTTCAAGTCTTGCGCCGACGCCTGGAGCGAATCTTCCAGCTGCGAAGCGAAAGCGAGTCAGGGATCCTTAAGATCGAGAAAGACATGAAGGTCTGAAGGAGTGGGGCCGCCGACTCACCTGCGAGATATTATCCCTCGTCTTCCCGATATTCGCCCGCCTCGTAGCCTCCGGATCAACATCCATCATCCCGCTCAAACTATGTTTCACCGCATTGATCAATCCGAATCCCCCACCAGCCCTTCTCTGTACTCGTTCCACCCTCTCCCTTTCCCTCTCCGCTTCTCGTTCTCTCTCCTGTTGCTGCTGCTCGGGATTTGCCAGACCCTTTCCGCCTCGTTCCAGCGCTTCTTCTAGTCGGCGAGCTTCTTTCTCTGCGGTCTCCAGGAGTTCGAGCTTGTCTGTCTGTGTTTCGAGGGCTTCTTGGACTAGCTCATACTGAACATGCTTCTGATGTCGAAAAGAAAGGCGAGCACGGATTAGGGTTGCAAATTGGGTGTAGATATTCAAGGGCTCGGTGGTACATCGCTCCCAAGATTGAAGCTGTGGAGATCCCTCGTCAGCTCCGTCACTACAGCTATGGAGTGCGAGCCGACCAGTGATGCCGTAGCCAGGTACTCCGCATCAACCGCCTGTCCAACCTTCTCCACCGCCTCGCCCAATCCGCCTCCCTCGACCAGACTAAACCCATTCCAAACTGCACCAAGCTCACTAAGATCCCCAGCCCTCTCACCCCACCGTTTCGTGACCCGCCGATTGACCCTCTCCATCGTCCCGCTGAAATGGCCCTGGAACTTCTCGGTGAACGCTTCAGAGTCTAGGAATCGCTGGTCTGGGCGCTGTAGGGGATGATTGGGTGAAGGGGCGGGAAGGAGGTGATGGGCGATGTAGGGGGTTGGTGAAGAATGCTCGGGAGACGAGGGGGATGTGGGCCGTTGAGAGGGGGAAGAGGGGTCTGCCTCGAAGGTCGGATTGTGGGATGGTGCGTGGAGGGGGTTCTTTGGGAGTAGAGAGATGGGTGGGGAGCGGATGACTTCAGACTATGGCATTTCCCCCGTCAGCCGTGGCGACACTAGAAGGGGTCCTCGATAGTGAGCCATGTCATACTGCACTCACCCAGCTGACGCCATCCTCGAGGAACCGATGCAACACATGCTCTCCGCCAAGTATCGGATGTCTCACGACCCTCCTAAGGAAGTCCTCAAGCAGCCTCTTACGCCTTGCCACGACCGTCGCGTCCTCCTTCGCCTTACTCTGGCCCTTCACCGCGTAGTCTGCTAGACTCTGCTTGTTCGGGATAGGGGGGATGATCAGGACAGGATAAAGGCCGGTGAGAGCTTGATGGAAGGATAAGAAGGACGAGTATCGTCGGCGGGTCGTATGTGACTAAACGAACTAAGCAATAGTCTGAAGATCATGGAAGAACAACTCACTCCCAGCTTAATCACATAAGTGATATAACTCGCCTTCCCCCCCTCTGTGGTCTTGAAAGCATCAACAATACTGATCTCCTCCCCTCGATGGATCTCCTTATCCCTCTCACAGCAGAAGTCTACCTTGGCTATCGGTCCTGAGAGTCGACTCGACCCGCGCTTGGGCTCTTTAGCAGGGTCGGGGAAGGACGCGCGGTGCGTTGGCGGTGGGGAGCCGGAGGCGGCGGATATTGTCGAGGAGGGTTTGGAAGGGGGTTTTGGGGATGGCGAGTGGAGTCTAGAGGGCGCGGGTGAGGGAGAAGGGGAAGTGGTGAATGGGTTGGGTGGGGGATCGTCCATGGTTGACGGTGATGATATTGATTATAGGGGGATTTGCAAAGGTGAGGTGCGGTGCAACGGTTGAAGGAAGGAGAGGTTGGGATGACGTGGCGCGGGAGGGGGTGTATCAGAGACACTTATCTAGGGTTGTCTAACGACACTCCCAAATCAAACCAATCATATCAACTAATATATACAGATAGACGATTCCACACACTATATGCCCTTGTCGATCGATACGGATTACGGCTAGAGTGAAGGTCCCAACGAAGGACAGAGATTCGGTCCTGTCACGATTGCACATTAGAAGATAGAGACGACATCGAATTTATCAATCGATATGCGACATCCTCTTACACCGGACGAGCTATCCGCGATCGTACGTGCCCTGTTCTCTAGACTCCTCTATCGACGTGCGACCTACAACTATTGGTCATCCCAGGCATCATCAGCCCAATCGATCTCCTTCGTTCCTCTGTCATCCGTACTGACCGGAACTGCTAGCTGACTTTCCCTCAGGCAGGGTGGACGTCGATAGCATGCTGGATGGTGGTATACGTCCGTCCCCTCTCTCGACCCCGAATCCAGCTGACACCACACCAGACACCGCAAATATGGGAAAACTACCAACTTCAGTCCGGCGAGGGTCTCTCCGTGACATTTATCGTCCTCTGGCTTCTGGGCGATATTACGAATCTCTTCGGTGGGGTTCTGGCGAAGCTCCTACCGACTATTATCATATTGGCTGGATATGTGAGCTTTCTCTTTCCCATGGCGAGCCGGCTCTGAGTCGAGTTGGCTGCTGGAGCTGGAGAAGCTGGCTGCGCTGATCTTCCCCCAGTACTCGATATGCGACCTCCTCCTCCTCTTCCAGGTATACTACTATCGCCGAGCCCGCCAACTCCGCTCCTCCACCCAATCCGAATCCGCCCCTCTCCTCGCCGCGCCGCCATCGGTTCCTCAACCCAAACCCCTCCTCCCACCCCGGCTAGAATACCCTTTGCTCCTGCTATTCGTGTTCGCGTCAGGAGTAGGCGCTTGGTACCTCTCCGACTCGCCTGATGACGTCTCGATACCCGAGAAGCCGGGAATGGGCGAGGAGGTGGAGCTGGAGTGGCGCAGTCAGGTGCTGGGGTGGACGAGTGCGGTTCTGTACCTTGGGAGTCGGGTGCCGCAGATCGCGCATAATTAGTCAGTCGAGCGCTCTTTACAGCAGGAGGGGTCTGCTTCCTTTGCGGTTCGGAGCCTACGCTGACGATGAGTCGCAGCAAGACACGTTGTGCTGGCCTTTCTTTAGCGATGTTCTTCTTTTCCATCTCAGGCAGTACGTCGTTCTCCACCAGCTTACACCGTCAAAGCTTATGGGAACTCAGACCTGACATACGCGTGCTCGATCCTGCTGATCTCACTCGAGACCCGCTACCTCATAGCCAACGCGTCCTGGCTTGCGGGCTCCGTCCTCACCATCTTCCTAGACATCTTCGTGATAAGCCAATTCATGTATTATCATCTAGAGGACCGGAGACAGGAGAAGGAACGGAAGGTCTTGGGGGAGGGCGATGACCGAGAAGATGGAGAAGGGGAGGGAGTATGATCTTTCTGTCAGAGTTTATTCCCGAAAACATCGATTACTCCGATAGAAGAGGCTACGGTGAAACACCGGATGAGATTTGATTTCGGCCGCATACCACGACTTTCTCAACCATGTAGCCCATAACTTGATCACCAATGCTCATCGTTCTCTCTCCAACACACGATGGCTCGATCTTTGCGTCGCAAGACTCTAGTCCTCCGCCGAAAAGCGCTAAACTCCCTCCCGACGTTCCTGCCCTTCATCATAGCCTTCACCCACGTCCTCCTCTCGCCTCACACCAAAGTCGAGGAGTCCTTCTCCCTCCACGCGGCGCATGATGTGCTCGCCTACGGCCTATCTCCATCCCACTTTCACCTGGTACCGCCTTCCTGATTGAGGTGGGAGTAGCTGACGAGGTAGTGGGACCATCTCTCTTTCCCCGGAGCCGTCCCACGATCATTCCTCCCGCCCATCCTCCTGGCTCTCATCACCTACCCACTCTCACTCTTTGGCATCTCCTGTGGATGGATCAAGTCAAAGTTCGACGTCCAGATCCTCCGTCCGTCTCCCTCCCTCATGATTCAACCGGGCTCACATCCCACGTCCCTTAGTCCGACTCGTCCTCACATCCTTCCACTCCATAGCCATCAACCACCTCTCCCGTACCCTCCGATCACGTTACCCGCCTCAAGTAAGGACATGGTTCTTGGCGCTGAGCCTAAGCGGATTCCATATCCCCTATTACGCGGGTCGGACGATCCCGAACTTCCTCGCACTCCCTTGCGGTATGTCATACCATTTCCCCTCTTTGCACATATACCAGTTCCCCTTTTTGTCACAAGAATCGCCTCTCTGCCATACCGGCTCCCTTCTTTGTGCGTCAAGGCTGATGCAGAATGTTAGTGATCATCGGGATCTCCTTGATCCTACGTTCGGGAATCACAGCGGTCCCATGGAGAATCACGAGGAGGAGGCTCCGGGACGGCATCCTCCTCCTCACAGCTACAACGACGCTCATCCGACTCGAGCTGGCGTTGTTCGTGCTGCCAGTGGTACTCAGCCTCGTCCTCCTCGGCCGACTCTCGGTCCGTCAAGCGGTAGTTTACGGCGCTACAGGCGGCTTCGGATCTCTCCGTGCGTCCCTTCACATCCTTATGTAGATGTATCTGACGGCTTGCGGTAGTCATCTCTGCGCCGGCAGACTATACACTCTGGCACCCCACCCTCTCCCATCCGTCATTCCCCTTCACCAACCCCCTCCAGCTACTATGGCCAGAACTCTCCGCACTAAACTACAACCTCTACCAAGGCCAGGCTGAGCAATGGGGTGTCTCGCCATGGTGGTATTACCTCCTCAACGCCTTGCCAAAGACGTGTCTCGCTTCCCTCCCGCTTGCACTTGCCGGGCTGAGCTGGGTAGCGATGGGAAGGGGGCAAGGGAAATTCGCGGACGGGTTGAGGGAAGTGGTGGGGTATTTTGGTCTGGGAATCGTGGGTCTGGTTGGCGTGATGAGCTGTGTTGGACATAAAGTAGGTCTTGCCCAAGCGAGGTTTGCTGACGGGCAGGAATGGAGGTTCGTAGTCTATGCTGTACCTATCATCAACCTCCTCGCGTCGTTCGCTGCGTCCTCGATGTACGTCATACCCGCCGTTTCTGTGCATGTGTTGACCAAAACAGGTGGAACATTCCGAATCAGAGGTTGAGACCACTCTTCCGACTCGGACTGGTGGGTATGATCCTCGCGAATCTCTTCGTCACAGCCATTTCGACGTTTTTGAGCATGCACAATTACCCCGGCGGAGAGGTGTGGCGAGTGCTCGAGGATCTCCAACGGGGATCAAACGAGACCGGTAGGTCTATCCAATGGGTGGAGCGGTGGAATGGGTACTGATGTGGGCGAAGTGATGATCCACTACACGAATTATCCCCTCCAAACAGGCGCTACACTCTTCACGTTCCTCCACTCCCCATCCCTCACGTCCTCCTCATCATATCCAGCACTCCCACCACCCATCGAGCCGGTATGGACCTACTCGAAATCCGAAGATCCGGATCTCGCCACGCGTGAAGGAGCTTGGACGGAGGTGGACTACGTAGTCACGGAGGACTGGAAGGGGTATGAGTCCTGGACAGGGGATGGAGGGGAGAAGTGGAGAGTCGTAGGAGTGGTCGAGG
>JAABUK010003769.1_pt1 | contig 25290 bp, 32 predicted proteins | sample 5559141 | NCBI WGS metagenome assembly JAABUK01 (sample SAMN10711869, study PRJNA513367) | rock metagenome | isolation source: Antarctica rocks | place: Antarctica: Victoria Land, Pudding Butte nord | collected 2016-01-03 | reverse complement strand
GTAGTGATGCAAGCCATCAATGAACAAGCCAAACAGGGTAGCACTGAGCGGGCAACCCTGCCGCAGCCCCATAGAAGGGGTTCTGCCCTCTCCAGTGAAGCCAGAGACCCTCATGAACAACAGGCAGTTGTCATACAAAGACTGCACAGCACCCAACATCTTGCCGTGCACCCCCAGCCGTCGAAGAAGGTCCCACAGCAATGGCCATTGCACCCGATCATAGGCAGACTTCAGGTCCACAAAACAGAGGTACAAGGGAGTCTTGAGGCATCTGTGCTTGTCAATGACATGTTGCAGAACAAAGGCCTGATGGATGGTGCTGTGCTCTGGCCTGTAGCCTGCTTGAGTAGGAGACCGCAAATCATGATGCTCTGTGAAGTGGACCAGGCGCTGAACCAAGATGCTAGCATACAGCCTGCTGAGGGGCTCGCCCACTGCTATTGGCCTGTAGTTAGCTGTATCTGTGGCATCACCCTTCTTGAAGATGGGTGTGACCAATGAGCTGTGACGTGTCTCGTCAATGTGGTGTAAGCCCAAGCGGCGTGGAATCTGAACATGGAATCTCAACATCTATTGTCCCAAAGTCAAAGCTTGTAAAGTAGCGTAAACTTTTCCCTAGCACTGAGCAGCGATCCCGCAAGCCCCATAGAACAGCGTTGTCATCGTTCATCCGGATCCGCGAGTGTATCTCAAAATGTGTTGGCAGCCCAACTGAGCTGCTGTCCGTCTGCACGGTGCTCCTCTGAAGCCAGGGTTTGGCTGAGACAGAAGAAGGTGCAGCACAGTTGCTTCAGACAAGCACCCTGGGGAGCATGTCAGACCCAGAGCAGCCAATGAATCTTGAGGAGTTGTGCCTCAAGTTGCACGCTTTCCTCTTGAGGCCAGCAAGCCAACAGCTGGTACGGGACAGCATCACCCTGGCAAGCACCCAGGGTCTTTATACGTCGCAAAGATTGTCCGGAGCAGTGGCTTTCACTTTTGCAGGCATTACAAGTTTCTCCGCAGCCACCTAGGTATCCATTTGGCTGTGTCGAGGTGGTCAACTGCAGTGATGCTGAGGGGCCACCCAGTGAACTCACTGAGGTAAAGTCGAGACAACTGCTTCTGAACACAAGACACTCCTTGGTTGGCATCACGATTCGACGCTGCTGCGTGATGATTGAAATGTATTTTGACACAAGTATTGCCGCACTTTGGCCATGCTGCTTCCGGTTTTTTACATACAACAGCCAGCTTATCATTTGCTGTGTTGTTTATAAGCTCAAGGGCAAAGAGTCACAGTCGCGCTTAAGCAATCAATGCTTGTGCAGGGTGTACCGCCTTCCATTGCATTGCCAGGAACGCAGGCAGCGCAGACAGAGAGGGCACTGCAACAGTGCTCTTCCTTGGTCCGGGTAAGTGCCCTCAGAGTCTGCCACTGCCTCAGAAGCTGCAGTCATGCTCCACAGCAGATACAGCTTTTCTCAATCAACACATGGTTCAGTGCGTCGTGCTGCGGACCTGCTGACCGATGTCCCATACTTTGCAGGCGACCGCACCGCGCAGCGCCCTTGAGAGCTCACGCTACCATCAGGCACGCCATGCTGCGGTGCGTTCAACACCTTTGACAGCAACATTTTGCCGTGAATGTATTGAACTTCCAAGCCAGCTGTTGTAATGGTTTGACTCTTCCCCAGACTAGCAAGCGCGGGAGACGCACATGCCTAGCAGCAATTGAAGCTTTTTCAGCACATGGATTATTAGAGGACATGTCTATAGAAAACAATACACATTTTCCTGAAAGATGATGCCCCAAATCATCTTGCTAACTGTTCTTGCTTGTTCTGCAGTTGTGCTGGATGATCCTGGCTGATCGTGCCAACCTTGAGCAGGTGCAGACTGAGCTCCAGTCGGTTGTGATTTGTTGTGGAGTAGCTGTCAGGAAGGTAAGCCATACACACTACTTCAAACTGTTGCCACCCTGCCTTGCGCACTTACACTATCATAGCAGCAGATGCATCTATGGCCAAGCACCTGCTGCATTGTTTGTTTGAATTGTGACAAATTGTGTCGCAAACGCATGCTTGCTTAGGCTTTACAGGTTCTTTACATGTTCCTCATATACGTGTCTTGCCCTGGGATCAGGTACACACAGATTATCTTCCAAATGCTTACATCAAAGTGCCCACCCTATTCCTTGCTTTGATTGATGTGCTGCAATGCAGGGGGCACTACCCCCTGCGCATTGTGAACGATCTGCAGCCCAGATTTGCTGCTTTGAGGGGAGAGAAAGACGCGGCTGAGCAGACAGCTGCAGGCTTAGCCTCAGAGGTTAGCTTTTATCTCATCACCTCTTCCAACCTTGGTCTGCCTGTGATTTCTGTTTGGCTCTCATCAAGGCAGGCCATTTCCACTGATGCCAAATGATATCCTTTCGACACTTTGCCTGAGTGTGCCTGCACAGCTCATCCCAGTGTGAGGGATGAGCTGCAGCTTTGCAAAAACATTTCTTGTCTCCAACAGCTTTTTGTACATGCTGAGAAACCAGTTTTCCTCTTATGCAGGTGCAGAACTTGCAGCGGGGCTTGGAGACAGTGCAAAGGCAGTGTGATGCTCAGACTGGGCTGGTGCACACCCTGCAAGGGCAGAATGCAGCCTCTACTGTGAGGGTGCAAGACTTGGAAGAGTCCGAGGCACGTCTGAGTGTGACATTCCGGCAACTGGAAGAGCAGAATGTCACACTGGACAAAGAAGCTGCCGGCCTGCAGCAGAGACTAAACACCACTGCTCAGCAACAGCATCAGGTAAGCATCAGACCAGGCCTGCACCCACTTCACATGTGGCTTGCCCACACTAGTGAAAGCAGCAAACGTCTTTCTGCAAGGGCATCTGCTTACCTGCAGGCCTGCTCTGGGATATGGCAAAGTTGCCATCACAGTCTATGATTGATCTTGCATGGTGCTATAACCTTCTGCCTGTCTGTCTGTCTGTTTGCATGTGTGTTACCACCAATTATCTCTTAGCGTCATGCACCAACACTGCAAAAAAGCTTGTTCTATGGTCTATGTTCTATGTGTCGATGCATTACAATGACATAGGCGGTGCTTGTGCAGGATGCTGATACAATACAGCGTCTCCAGATGGAGAAGGAGGCCCTGCGCTGCAAAGTGGCAGACCAGGAGCATAGCATGCGTGAGCAAGCTCAGAAACTCAAGGCTCAGGAGCATAGCATGCGTGAGCAAGGTGAGGCGGTGAAGGGGCAAGAGCAACAGGTGGTGAACCTGGAGCAGCAGGTGGATGGCCTGCACAGCAAGGTGAAGGATGAGCAGCAGGGCAAGGAGGCTGCTGTCAAGGTGAGTGCTTCAACACAGTAGCCATCAGCAAGTGCTTCAGAAGCTGCCTTACTGCATGTTGTCATGCCTTCATGTGACCACAGGGATTGTCACCATTCAGTGTGCCTGTGTCAAGTTGGTGACTATAATTATGAAGCTTCAACATTGATTCAATGTCATCCGCCTCTGTGTTGATGCCTGGATTGCTTGTTTACTAATTGAGCTGCCAAGGTAGAGTCCGCTTTGCTTATAGTTTGGTGCCAGCAGAGGAGAGGCAATGGTAGATGCTCATGGTGTCTCATTGTTATAATGCAGTTGCACAAGTCAGTGCAGCAGCTCATCTCTTGACTCATTCGCTTGACAACGTCTTCTCGTCATGCAATCACTGTGCTCAACATACAACAGGGTGCTTGACTCTAGTAGGGCAATAACAGGGTGCTTGACTCATAGCCGAGTGGTTGACTCTTGGCGTGTGTAGATATCAGTGAAGAGGATGCGAACTGGTCAGTCAATCTGAGCTGCCGTATGTCTGCAGACTCTTGTCCTGCACGCTGCTCGAAGTCAAAATCACGTGTTCTGTTCAAAAGTCTCTTGCCTATGAACCTGAACCCTGATGATCTCTACACCTTGACCTCTTACCCCTACCCTTGGTACCCTGGCAACAGCATTACAGCTCATTGATTGTGTGTGCAATGCTGCTGCAGGAATATGAGGGCAGGATCGCTGCCTTGGGCGTGAGGCTGGAGGAGGAGCAGGAGGCCAAGGCTGCTGCTGCTGAGGTGAGTGCTTCATAAGCTGCCTCGATGCCTGCTGTCATGCCTTCATGTGACCATTGGCTTTGTCACCACCCAAAAGTATGCCTGTGTCAGATTCGTGGCTCCAGTTACAGAGCTTCGACTTTCATTCAATGTCAACTGCCTCTGTGTTGCTGCCTGGGTTACCACCTTACCAATCCTGGCACTAGGTGGAGTGGGTTTTGCTTACAGTTTGTCGCAAGCAAAGCAGTGGCAATGGTTGATGCTCTCCAGCCAGCTGAGGAAGTGATCTTCAATGCTGCACATGCCTCTGACTCTGCAATCAACAAACGCAAACTGCATAGTGTGAGGCTGCTGTGACCTTGCAAACACCAGTCTGAGCCATCCTAGGTGGTGATGCAGGCCAATGAAGCAGTAGTCCAGGACCTGCAGGGCCAGCTTGCCAAGCAGCGAACCCAGTTTGGTGCTGAGTCAACTGCCCACAACGCACAGATTGAGGGCCTGCAGCAGTCCTTGGCTGCTAAGACAGAGCAGCATGACAAGCTTGCTGCTGACCACAGCAATGTTCTGCAGGTGTGCTTTTACATCGTGTATGCGCTCATGCAATTGTGATAAAACGCTCTGTTGCTGTTTGTGTGCCAGTAGTGTGATGATGCTTGAAATATTGTAAGTTGCTGCAACATGTCTGAGCTGCTTGCTGTGCTGACTTGCTCCTCATGCGTGGACAGCTGTAAAGCAGATGCACTGCTGTTGAGTTTGCTTACAAGTTGTTTTGCAGATTTTGACCTTTTCCTCACGCATGAATAGCGAATTGGTGACGTTGAGTTGCTGTCTTACCTGCTGTCTTACCTGCTGTTGAGCTGTTGTCTCGCAGCATCACTTGATGACATGCCTTATGCACAGCTTTGCTGACGCCTGGGTCGTGCTGTTGCAGGCTCAGCAAGCTGAGCTTCACAGCTGCACATCACAGCTTGCAGAATTGCAGTCTGTGGTTGAAACCAAGCAGGATGAGATTGGCGAGCTGGGGTACCGCTTGACAGCCAGCCAGCAGGAGGTGGAGGCTTTGCAAGGGGAGAAGGACAGCGCTGTTGAAGCACGCAGCGCTGCTTCTCAGGTAGGCAACATCTCAGTCAGCTGTCTCGGTGTTGTAATGCAGTTGCACAAGTCAATACAGCAGCTCATCTCTCGGCTCATTTGCTTGACAATGCCTTCTCATCATGCAATCACTGTGCTCAACATACAACAGGGTGCTTGACTCTAGTAGGGCAATAACAGGGTGCTTGACTCATAGCAGAGCGCTTGACTCTTGGCCTGTGTAGATATCAGTGAGGAGGATGTGAACTGGTCAGTCAATCTGAGCTGCTGTCTGTCTGCAGACTCTTGTCCTGCTGGCTGCTTGAACCTAGAATCACATGTTTTCTTTGGACATATCTTGCCTATGAACCTGAACCCTGATGAAATCAACACCTTGACCCCTTAGCCCTACCCTTGGTACCCTGGAAACGAGGCACTGTTGATTGTGCTGTAGAGATGTACATCACTGCTCACCAAACCCGCTTGGCTGATGACTTGTGGGCAGTGCAATTGCAGCACATTGATTGTGTGTGCGATGCTGTGCAGGCATGCGAGGGCAGGATTGCTGCCTTGGGCACAAGGCTGGAGCAGGAGCAGGAGGCCAAGGCTGCTGCTGCTGAGGTGAGTGCTTCATAAGCTGCCTCAATGTCTGCCGGCACAGCTTCACATGATCATGGGCCCTGTCACTGCCAAAAGTATGCTTGCAGCAATTTTGTGATCACAGCTTGGGAGAATTCACGCTGATGTATTGCCTTTTGGTTTCAGTCCTGGTCGGTAGAGTGTGCCTTTGCTTGAGTATGACTGAAGGGCAGGCTTGGCTTGTCACTGCTTGCGGCCGGTGGCAGCTTTGGCATGTGCAAGCATCAGTAAAGAGCTTTTGGTGTTGTCATTCAGTCTAGTGTCCCAGCTGTATGCAGGACCTTTTCTGTCTTGCTGCTCTGCAACAGCTGGCAAGCAAAGCACTGTACATTGTGCTGCACTGATGCATTTGAACAATCACCAAACCAACACCAAGCCCATTTAATCGAGGTGTGGTGGGCAGTGCAGTTGCAGCGCATTCATTGTGTACACATGTGTGCAATGCTGCTGCAGGATTATGAGGCTGAGAGACTGTCACAGCAGGACTCAGCTGCTGTGCGCCAGCAGGAGCGCTGTCATGATGATCTCACTCTGGGCTTGTCTGGTACTGAGGCAACTGGCTTGCACCACCGGGGGGGCAGTGCCGCGCATGGTGTGTTGCAACAGCTGCCATCTAAGTCATGTCTGTTTGCATACTGACAGCAAGCAGAAGATATGATTGCTCATGGATCTTGCTTCTGTCCTATTTTGACTGGTCCAGAACCAATGCTGTCATTGTGTGATGTCCAGCAACATGAGACATATGTGGTCTTGACATGTGTCTCCTGATATGTTTGCTCACAATGGCAACAACCTCAGCATGCAGTGGTGCCATCAAATTGTGAATCATACGGCAACACAATCATTGTGCATGAGAGTGGTTACATTGATGTCAATGCATACTAGTGATGTAAGTGGTGATGTTGTCTGAGATGCGGGCAAAGCAGTATGCATGCACTTGCAACCTTGATAACATGCAGTCACTGCTGCAGGTGGATGAGGAGGTTGATGCAGAGGAGCGTCACCCTCAGCTGCGCAATTCAGACAACCGAGCAGGTGCCAGCTCGTCGCAGAAAGACTCACTCAGCTCAGAGCTGGCAAGCAGTGAGCAGAGGCAAGGCCCTCCCACAGTGGACCTTTACAGGGAAGCAGGCAGGTACAAGGCTCCCTGGATGTGGCCAGACTACTCGCCCTCGCCTGCAGCTACCGTGGAGCAGAGCTACTCAGATGGGGCTAAAGAGTCAGAAGCAAACAGAGGCAGAGGTAGCAGCAGCCGCCAGCTCAGCAGCAGGCTGGACAGGGACACGTCTCTGTTCACAGGCCCTGTCAGCAGCTGGCAAGGCAAGCAGAAGCACCGCTACTCACATGGGCAGCAGCAGCATGGTCATAGGTTTGAGTATGATCATGAGTACGAGTACCCAGCTAGGCACCGGGGAGACTTGAACCCAGCTCACCCCAGTTGCCAGCAGCAGCATGGGCCCGGGACCTTTGGGGATGACAGTGAGATGGGCCCCCCAGGGTTCACACCTGGCCCCCAGAGCAGCAGGTGGGTTTCCGGTGAACATAGGCTATCAAGCACAGAGCAGCAGCAGCAGGAGGAGAATGACAGTGAGATGGCCCCCCCAGGGTTCCCAGTAGCCCCCCATAGCAATGGGTGGGGGCCTGGGCCATCAAGCAATGCTGCTGCCTCAGATCCGCATGACAATGGCACGTGGCCCCCTGGGTTCCCAGCAACACCCACCTCCTCCGCAGCAGCGCGGCGCACACAGCAGCAGCGCCAAAATGGTCAAAGAGGACAGCCAACAAGGTAAGACACTGTCTTGTCTGATGATGTCATGAAAGCAGCATGTTCCTATGATAGGGCAAGGAGGAGGGTCTAGGACTCTGAACAGTCATCAATGGGTCAAACGTGTGTGGCACAAGGATGTGCCTGCTACACTGCAGCTTTTCACAATTGTCTCTTGACCCGCTATTGCATCATACATCTGCAGGCTAGCTGCCAGTCTATTGTTTCCAGCATCAATGCTTTGTTGCTGCTTTGTCTGACCAATTCGCGCAAGTACGTCTGTAGGAAAGCCACACTCTGGCATTACTCACAAGGTCATACGACACATACATGCATGCATGCTTACAGGGGCCAGCAGGTGGGGCGTCGCCAGAGTTAGATGGCTGGGATGTAGGTGGAAGTGCACACATGAACCTTGAGCAGGTTCCCACAGTAGACTTTGCGCCTGGATGATCAAAGACTGAGGTCACATTAAATAAACAGTGCACAAGACCATCTTTTTGAGCTGCACTAGTGATATATACATTGATGTTGGTTAGCATTGGTGGTGCTGGCACTACACGAGAGCTGATCACAGTTGCATGATTCAATGTTGCACAGTGTACACATCTTGCAGGCTTTTTGTTTGTCAATGTCAACATGACATGCTCAATGAAGGTTTGTTAGAGACGCTTTTGGTGATATGCTATGTACAAAATTTCACACGGAGTCTGACTGTGACCTTTTGAGCTAAAAAGGGAAGAATGCTTGCTCACAGTGCAAAGAAAGAGAGATTGCAAAATGGGTACATCAGCCCAAAAAAGCCTCTTACATCAAAGCTGACAAAGGCTGTGTGTCAAAGAACTGGTGACAAGCCAGTTGATAAACTCACTTGAAAGCCGGCTGGTGAACCTGCTGTGCTAAAAGGGCTTGTATGCAAGTCATCTGCAGCAGCCTGAGAGCATAGTCGCTGTCAGGTCACGGTTGTGACAGTCGGTCAAGCTCAAGCGTACGCTGTTTCAGCAATTCCGTATTGCGTAAGTGTCAAGGCGCTGCCAACACAGCATCTCCCTGCGGCGATACAGGCCTCAATCACGTGTGCTGCTGCAGATCTGCACACCATCGAGGGCCTGCTTACACCATGAGGCCTGCTGCAAGACTAGCAGGCCTCCATGAAATGGCGTGCTGCAGAGGGTGTCACCATCTGTGTGCAGAGTAGTCCCCTTGTTCAGCAACTAAGCCTGCCCCATTGCAGCTTCCATCGTGAGTGTCTTTTCTTCACTCTGGCAGGCTCTGGTACTACAATCTGTCCATGTCAATTTCTCGCATGTGTGTTTCGTTGAAAGACCAACACAAATCAGACTGTCGCATGCTGCCAGCTGGCTGTGCAATCTGCTGCTTTGACACGCTGTCTGTGCCTCTGCACATTATGTACTGCAAGGAGAAGTGTGCATCAGTCAAATACAGTGAGTCCATGCCTTGTAGAATAATCAATAGATGATACAACCAACCAGCTTTGAATTTGACCAGCTTCTATCTATGTACAACGTCCTGCCACAGTATCAAGCGGCGTGGGAAGGCAGGTTATTGCAAGTGATGACATGAGTGAGCAGAGGCAGGGCCCTCCCAAAACGGAGGTAGCAGTACTGGGAAGCAGGCAGGTACAAGCCTCCCCACATGTGGCCCGGCTACTCACTTTCACCTTCAGGTGCTGCTGAGCAGAGCTACTAAGGTGGGGCTCAAGACTCAGAAGCAAATAGTAGGAGCAGCAGCAGCCAGCTCAGCAGCAGGCTGGACTGGGAAATGCCTTTGTCCACAAACCCTGTCAGCAGGACCCCGGGCAACCAGATGCACAGCTACTCACATGGTCAGCAGCAGCAGCATCTTGACAGGTTTGATGATGCTCATGAGTGTGAGTAATCCTCAGTAATACTCAGTAATACTCATACTCACGATCTTAATCAATCCTGTCAACCTTTGTTCACAGACCCTGTCAGCAGCAAATATGGCGACCAGATGCAAAACAACCCGCGTGGACAGCAGCATTCGCATCTAGAGAGGTTTGATTATGATCATGAGTGTGAGTAACACTCAGTAATACTCATACTCATGATCATAATCAATCCTGTCAAGATGCGGCTGCTGCTGCTGCTGTCAATCACCAGGGAGACTTGAACCCAGCTCACCCCAGTGTCCAACAGCAGCATGGACATGAGACCTTTGGGTATGGGTCCCCACTGTCATACCCAAGGGTCTCATGCCATGCTGCTGCTGGACACTGGGGTGAGCTGGGTTCAAGTCTCCTCAGCGCGGTCCCCCAGGGTACACAGCTGGGCCCCAGAGCAATGGGCAGGGTTCAGACGATCCTGGGCCATCAAGCAGCCCCCCCCCCCCGCAACAGAGCAGCAGCAGTGCCAGGGGGAGGAATGGCATGAGACCCCCAGGGTATGACAGTGAGATGGGTCCCCCAGGGTTCCCAGCAGCCCCCTAAAGCAATGGGCAGGGCTCTGAGCCATCAAGCAGTAGCGCTGCCTCAGAGCAGCGTGATGATGGCATGAGGCCTCCTGGGTTTCCAGCAAACCTCAACAGAAGCATGGGCATGGCGGCAGCACCGTCTGAAAGACAGCAGCAGCCCCCATGAGGAGCAAGATGAGCCCTCCGCGGCAGCGCAGCATATGCAGCACCACCAGGAGGGGCATCATAAGCAAAGAGGAAGGCATGGTGGAAATATAGCAAGGATTTAAGACATCATCTTGTCTGATTATGTCATGAAAGCAGCCTATTTCTATTGTAGGGCAAGTGGAACAGTCCAGAGCTCTGAAAGGTCAGCAGTGGCTTGTTGCAACAATGAGCTTCTATATGTTGTATGTTCTCAGCCGGTGGACAACAAGCTGATTGTGAGGTTTCAGTGTGTAGCACGAGAATACATGTCAGATATCTATAGACATGGCTTTGGTGTCATATGCAGTGTAGATCCTGTCAGAAACGGAAATGCGCAGTACGCAGGACTCTGCCTCTGGCTTCATGATTGGCAAGTGAAATTTTCTTTAGAAAACGCTGGCGCTGGCTCCTGTTCAGACACTGCAAAGAGACCACCGTATATCAACAACTAAGACAAGTATCCAAAATAAAGGCCCAAGGCCGTATGTTGAGGACATCATGGCCACCCAGTTGTCAAGACAAATTTGAAAGCATGTATGTGATCCTGCTTCTCAAAAATAAAATAACACACAACCTGAAGACCACATTGACTGTCACGGTGCTAATTGGGTAGCCAGGCTTGTTAGGTCATGTCTGTCACAGTCATGTTGCGAAGCTGATCTGTCCACAACGACGAGGCAGCTGATCCAGGTTCACGGTGCATCAAGACACTCAAGTTCACAGGTCTGCTGCACATCGTCTATGCAATTGCTGCAAATGCAGCATGCGTGCTTGCCAAGCAGTGGCCTCGCTTGACATCACATGGCGTTAAACAGATTTTTCCGGAACAGTGCAGCAGGTCGGGTACTGTCAGATGCTGCGAGCGCATCCCTAGACACTCTGCGTCAAACCACTAAAAGTAATCCTGGGTCAGGCATACCACCCGGTATGCTTCGTTGCGCACTACGTTAAGCTATACTGGCATGCACCGCTTCCGTTACCTGACGTGATGCATTTCTTCTGTAGCGATGGCTCTCGCCAGCGCAGCTCTTCTCGGAATTGTCAGCACGTTCTCCTGGTCGAACGTCCTGAGCGCGGGCAAGTACAAAGGTAATGAACAATGTTGACCTTTTGCACAGATTTCAAGAGAGTTGCCCTGCTAAGTACGTCTTGGAAGTCTCACAGAACTTATGGAGCAGAAGCATGAGCGGCAGGAACGTGAAAGAACGCAAGATGACTCACAGGAGGCAAGCCAATGGGATCTGAGTGGTTCAGGTGCAACTGAGGTTGCTGCTGTTGCTCGAAAAGAGTTTGAAGGGTTGTTCAAACCTTCTTGAGGCATTACACATGCAATCTGGGTCAGAAAGAGCGGGCAGGCAAGCCCTGAGCAACAACACAATATCCGTTGGACTTTGCTGCAGCAGCTCCTGACTATGTGTGCCTGCTAACGAGCGGCACGAGCTCCCGCAAGACAGCTATCTGATGAGTTGAGATGCTAAACGCGCAAAATCGTGCCGAGACATGCCAGGTCTGCATGAGCCAGTCTGCCAACACAGCACAACAAGCAGCCAAAACTACAGCAGACTGACGTCGCTCTCATGCTCTGGTTGCCAAACCTTCCCAGATTCTCTGCACAACTTTTGTAAGACTGCATCATCTTTGCTCATTCTGATACCAGACGCTTGTTGCAACAGTGTACATACTTTGTAGATACAATCCACTTCATGCAGATGAATTACTTTTAGCACTGTGTTTGGTCTGCCCAACATGTTGTAGTAGATTCACAGCCAACAAAGCAAATGTGTTTCGTTTACCAATTACTGTATCACTGTTGCGCTGTGTCCATTGACATGTTTTTGCCTACAAACTGCAGTTTGTGAACAGCCTGACCCTTTTCTGGCCATGGTATGACTCACTGAGATTTGATGGTGAGGCCATCAGAAGCCTTCATAATGAATACACCAGGTTGGCTTGAAATCCTCTAAAACCATCCTGCTAGCGTAAGGCGTGTGGTGCGCCTGAGACGTTGCAAACTGCAACAATAAATTACAAAACGATTGCAGTCTCTACAACATATTCCACGCATGGTGCCAACTAGGTATTGGAAGAATGTCTGCTATCTGATGGTTCACAGAGCTACATACAAATACATTTCCTGAACAGAGTAGTGCCCTGATACAGCTACACAGTAACAAAAACTGTACATACAATGCATACCTCAAGTGGTACAATATCGTCATCATCAAACACAATGCAAATGCCAGCACTCATTGGCAATACAGCCTATCTTCGATACAAGTCATGTCATCGGCTACTAATGCACATCAAGACTGCTGAGAGGTATACACTTGCATAGATGATATGCACAGGCATTACAACACCTCTCACAGCAGCAGAGCAGTAAATTGTGAATGCCACAGCACAGCTACTGTTGATCAAGCAGCCCGTTCTCGTCACATCAAGCTGTGTATGGGGCGAAGCCATCTGCTGCTGCTGCCAAACACTGTCACTTTTACTTGTACACAATCTCATCCGATTTTTGTTTTATACAATCTCATCCAGGGCATGCTGCCGCCTTGGGACAGGCACTGTGGTCACGCCCACAACAGCAAGCTTCCACATCATGAAGCCCAAGAGGCCAGTCATCATCTGTCTGACCTCTGCAACTTGGGTTGTGGCGGTGCCCGAGCTGTCAGGGCTCCAGTTCTGGATGGCCCAGATACCAGTCAGAGCCATGGCTGTCAGGAAGCCAAATCTGAGAGAGGGATTGCCAGTGATGCGCTGTATGGCATCGGCTATTGGAACACGCTGCAGCATCCATGCAAACATTTTACCATCGTCATGACTACAACCAACGTCTGGGATGCGTATATGGACATTGTCAATCCCATGACGCCCAACAGCTGTACCCTTTCACTACAGTTGGATTTGGTTTCAGAGTGCGACAGCATTACAGCAACCAGGAGCTAGCTGCGAACAAGAGGCATGATGCACAGTGCCTATGCAAAGCCAGCACACAAGGTCTTGAGAACGTTACATTTCTGCTTGCAAATGTCTGCACAAGAAGACGCCCTTGATCATGATTGCAAAAGTTGGGGTGAAGCTGTTCAGCCTGCCTCAGTATGCACATCACAGTTGGTACAGTAACTGACATAACATGACCATACATCCCACACAGGGAGCTGCTCTGTACATACCTGTACACTGCAGAAAAGGGGCACTTGTGAAAGCAGCTCACAAGAAGGCAAATGAGATAATAGACATGTGGAGCACATCCACCAAGCCGCAAAGAATAGCTGCAAGGAACAGGTACTGACCTTGACCAGAGTCCTGCGAGGCAGCTTGCTAGGAATGGAATCTACACTTTGCTGAAGCAGCCACTGGTACCCCAAGGCTGCAGAGCCCCCCACAGCAAATGGGTAGGCAGCTTGAGACCCCCCCGCAGAGAAGGCAATGAGGCTGCCAGTGGCCACCAGGAAGGCAGTGGTGGACATAAGGCGGCTCTTCAGCTCACTGTACCCCATCATGCCCATTGCATGCAGCGCTGCTGCTTGGTCCTGCAGTGTAACATTGAGACTGATCTTTCCACTTAATGCCCAGCTCATGCAGACATCAGACATGCCTCATGCAATGCTGCATCTGTCCATCAGAGTCACTGTCAGCAGAATGTCTGAGGTTACAAGCAGTTGGCGCATGGTTCACTGCTTGCTGGCAGACTGCATTCACGTGCATAGTCACACATTGTCTACATGACTAACAGCACATTTTGCCAGAGCACTGAATGTTGGCTTTTGCAGAAGAGATGCGACAAGCCTTTCAGCAGCAGGCAGAATGCAGCAGGCTCTCATGATGGTCTGCTGCAAAGTGTACCTTAGACAGGACTACTGCTGTCTCCCCTGAACCATACACTACAGACTCTGAAGGCACAGGCATAAGGTACTCTGCGTTCTTGTCTGCTCTGTAGCCCAGCCGCTGCCGACATAGGAACCTGCAATACCATCATCTCATGCTTGGTCTGATCATGCAAACAGCCTCCATGACCAGCACAACAAGTAGATGTAGCAATCACAGCTTGCACCTCATGAGTGATATACTTTTGTGTGAGCAATGTCACAAACAGAAGGCAGCTCAAACAAAGACTCGAAAAATTACCTATCAACATGGCCTGTTCTGGAGGAGACAACAGTGATTTCATCCACCTGCCAACCCCCTTGCTCAGGTCCTATCATCAGCCCTGCTAAAGGGCCAAGCTCTGGACCTACAAACAAGGAAACAAGGCTTGAAAATGGCAAACTTGTGACTAAGGAAACAAGGCTTGATAATGAAAATCTTGTGACTGTAGATCTGCATTCACAGCTAGTGCAATTGTCATGCTTTGATGCAGAACATGTGCATATTGTGGCTGCAAGCCTGTGTGGTTACAATACGGCAGATTACAGAGTGACATCAGGCATAGGCTTGTGAGGTGTCTGTGCAAGGTGACTGTGGGTATGTCATGTGTGTTTGTGATGCTCACCGAGAAAGCAGACTTCGTCGATGGAGCCTGACTGGAACCTCTGTTTAATGACTGCCTTGCCTCTGTGCAGGCTCACGTTCTTGCAGTTAGCGCCTGTCTCCCTGTTTGCAACCTGCAATTGACGATTCAGTCAGCTCCCGTGCGCCTGGCACAACATTAGCTTCCAGAAGCTGCTGCAGACTGTCACCTGACATATCTGAATCAGCTCCTGCTCGATGACATCAGGGTCACTCAATGGCACGGCTCTATGCAAGTATGAAGATCCATCTTGACCTACAAGACCTAGCCAGACGGCTGCGCGCTGCTCTGTCATGCCTGACCCACGCGCACTGCCTGTGCACATGCGTATTGTGTACACTGTTCGTGCCGCCATAGCCTTGTCATCAGAAGCTGGCACCTGTAGCATAGCGCAGGTCAGAGCAGCTAACTGATGAGCTGACTCTGTCATCTCACAAAAACAGGCTGGTGATTGGTGTTGAATGAAGCCAAGAAGCTTTAGGACAGAACAGCCGAAGGTCAAAAGACTCCCATCAACAGAGGGACCTAAGCAAACTCATTTCACAAAACTGTCTGGGACAGCACACGAGCACGAGTATTGCCGGCGCAGGAAAACATCACAAACATCACCTTTGAGCTGACACTGCAGAGCCGTTGAGGACAAGGCAGATTTCGCGAGTAGTTTTGTTGGGGCCACTTTGGCAACTGCAAGCCATCTTCGGCGGCACATTTTATACGTCGGCAGTGTCCTCTGCCTGGGAGTCGTACTGGCAGACTCCGACTGTTGGAAGCTAGCTGAAGAACTCGACGTTCAACGTGCAGCGAGCTGTGCATAGCCGAGTCGTGTCACTTAGAGTAGCGAAGCAGCTTCAAAGTTGTCTAGAAGCTAGATATCCAGGCGCGACAATTGATACGTCTGTTGAAGATGTGACTGCTTCACGCAGCAAAGCACATTCAAGAATCGCGCGCAAAATCTTCTGCAAGATCTCGAGAACAACTGTCAGTTTGAAGGCTGACTCAATTCTGACTCATTACGCTAGTTTCGTCCACGTGAGGGAGCACATGTGCAAGCACGTGAAACTTATCGATGGCATTGCAAACATCGACATGTAGCAGGACAAAGCGTTCCTTTCAATTGCTTGCCTGGCTTGACCAGCCATGGAGCCAACAAAAGCGCCGTGGGCGCATCCACCTGCAGCTACGAACAACCAAGCACCGCCAACTAAGTTGAGGTCTCCACCTTCTCCCCTCACTGATCTCTCACCGGCCACAGGTGAGAAACAAATACGCTGCGTAGACACTGTTCAGGATTGGCATTCAACATACGTTCACCTGCGTGCCCTTACAGTCTACCTTTTCAATAGCAAAGTGCTGCAGGTCCAGTCAGCAACTTGAGAGCTACAGGACGCCCTGTTGATCTGGTTGTCAAGGCAGAGCCCAGGATGCCATCGCTTGCCACGGAGCGCATGCAAAAATCCCAGCAGTTCAAGCCTGCAGAAAGAAGGATCACTAACAAAGCTGACCTCCAAAGGTTTTTGAAGTCACAAGCTTTGAAAGACTTCATGGGATTTATACTAGCTTTGAATGAAGCTGCACAGGGCCAACCCATATCCGCACAAACAAATGCATCAGAGGCCGTCAATAGCATGGTCAGCGTGCTGGATACACTGAACAGCTGGGTGGATGAAATTCCACCAGCCAAGCAGGCACTGCGATATGGCAACCCATCCTACAGGGACTGGTTTGCAAAAGTGGATGAAAATGCTAGCGATCTTCTATTGACAGTTTTGCCTGCTGAACTGTCTGAGGCAGCCATTGAGTTGAAGCCCATGTTGCTTGATGGCTTTGGCAACCAGACTAGAATAGACTATGGCACTGGACATGAAACAACCTTCTGCGAGTTCCTCTTCTGCTTGGCCAAGCTGGGCGTGTTTCAGGACAGCGACAGATTGCCGCTTGTCACGCACGTCTTCACAAAGTATCTGCGTCTGATGCGCAAGATCCAAACAACATACTGGTGAGTCACGTGGCTTAAATGCCTGTCTGTGCCAGTTCAGTTTGTTGCCATGCACATAGTAATCCTGTGCTACAACCTTGTGTATCTACAAACACCTTTTTTTGTACATACTTGTGAAGCCGAAACGCTCATTCAGCCTCCCATCTGTGCAGACAGCCTGACACTTCAAGCTTGCAGGTTGGAGCCAGCAGGATCACATGGGGTCTGGGGGCTGGATGACTACCAATTTTTGCCATTCATCTGGGGCAGTTCCCAGCTGAATGGGCACACAGGCATCACTCCCAGCAGCATCCACAATCAAGCCGTCTTAGAAACGAATGCCGAAGACTATCTCTACCTGGGCTGCATCAAGTTCATCAAGCATGTAAGTGACGCTGTGCAAATCTGCAACCCTTCATAGCATCTGACATGTCTGTCACGAAATACCAGACATGTCACAGACGGGTCACCTGCTGCAATTGCTCACGTGCTCACTCAGCAGTACAAGTTTAGCAGTGTGAAGCAGAGCAGACTTTTGCCCTTGTCAAGAGTCTTCTGCAGTTGGCTAACTTGACAACCTTGGATGACTGTAAACAATGAGACAATGGCTTGCAGGTGAAGAAGGGGCCACTAGCTGAGACATCTCCAATGCTGAATGACATCAGTGCTGTGCCCACCTGGTCCAAGGTAGGCGCCTCAGCCAATGATTGTTATGCAAGTTTGTGGTGAGCATCTGCTGACAATAGGAAGGGTTTGCTTCTAGAGTGAGCTCCAGTACAATGCAAACTTCTCTGAGGGCTATCATGTTGTTGCAGCTTTTGCAACTGTGCATGAGTCATGACCTTGACAGGTGGCACACACCTGGCTGAGATCTGTTTGCAATGTCCAAGTGTTTAGTAAGGGCGGGTCTTGACCCTTCTCAGGACATGTATGATGTATTGCACCTATTGCTGCCTGGCTTTGCACAGACATGGTCATTTCAGACGGGGAGTACATGATGTTGTGCTGCTGTTGTCATTAGTCGCACCTATACTGCAGGTCAATTCAGGAATGATCAAGATGTACCAAGTTGAGGTACTATCAAAGTTCCCAATCATGCAGCATTTCTTGTTTGGTAATCTTTTCCCGTTCGAAGACGATGAGGCAAACTTAGATGTTCCAGCACTGTAACGGATGATCTTGAGATCTTCGGACAACTTTTCTATACACCAGGCATGATTCTGGGCTCTGCAAATTTCATTCCCTTTACAGATTCGGATGTGGAGTTCGGTCTAAGACTGCAGTCAGCTACATAACATGTGCTGCGCACCCTGATAGACTGTAAGCATGCGATAATCTCATGAGCTTTGCGTGAATGGCTGTACAGCATTGACACATAGTATACACTTACAAGCAAGCCAGGAAAGCACAGTAGGTGACACCAACAGCCTGCATGACTTGGCATTCTGGACAGGCATGAGATCTGGCGTCATGTAGCAATGCTCTGTTTTGCATCATAGCTTGGACACTTGGGAATTGCTAACAAGTAAATCATAGTGTCCAATCCCATTGAAGAGCACCTTGACTGGGTCTTTCGCTGTCTCAGCAGTGCAATTGTAAGTAGACATGACTTGCAGTCCGGTTGCTCCATTCATGTAAACCTCCACAGGCCGTTTCAAGGAATCAGGCACCACTGACAGCTCTGGTTCCCCTCCCCATGTTGATGGCTGAGACATTCCTTCAATGTACTGTTCAAAATCAACCTCAAGAAAAGGGCTGATCTCGTCTCGCTTGCTACGCATCTTTTCACACACACGCTTGCGCAGATCATCTGCAGCTTGCTGCTCTTGTGCTAGCTTGAGTGCTTCACCTGTACTGCCATCAACAGTTGCCTACATATTTGCCTAAAAACAGGAAGCTGGAGCAAATTCCAATGACATGCACCGGCATGTGCTCTGTGACTGGAGGAAATGCCATGTTTTATGTGAATGATGAAGCTGTTGGGCTCGTATCAACTAATCAAACGGAATTACAACACCAGGCTCACATCGAGTAATAAAAGGGAGTTACAACACAAGGACATTGACACTGCCAGAAGACTTAGGCCAGGATCCTTTTCTCTTTTTACCCCACTTGGTGACCTGGGTACCCTGACGGACAACCTCTGACCTGTGAACGTCCAGGAAGAAACGAAGGTCAAGTGGGGCCAAAGCAATCCAAGCAAGGACGCAACCTGCCTTTATCGAGCTGATGAGCACCCTGCACAAGTGCCCGAAACATGCATCGGCCATCGCCGCCTATTCGCCATAGCCTGAGTCCAATGGGTGCGGTGTAAGAGGAGCTGCTGCTGAGCGCAGCGACAGCAGGAAAATGGTCTGAGGTGCAGTGCAAGCGCCGTGACCAGTAGGCTGCAGACAATTGTGAATCCGTTTGCACGTTCATAGGAGCAAATGTTCAGACTTGGAACAATGCCCTCTGCCGTGCAATACCTTGCCTACCCTTGGTGCGCCTGATGTGTGGCGTGATACGATCAGGGTTGAACCCCCATGATCGGCTCTGAGGATGGGTTGTTGCAAATGTTCTACGGCTGGACCTCAGTACGCAGGATTTTATGCATGAGTGACCCAAGCTGCGGTGCATAGCAGTTGTGTCGTCAACTTTGCATATTACCTTTTTCAAGCATCACCCCTTACTTTTCCGTCTAGGTCGTTATTAGTTTGCCTGATCAGGCTTCCCAGCTCTGAACGCACTTTGACAGCTCAGAGTGCATTCATGCGGCAGGCTTGCTTTCTGCTGCACAGAACGCCTATTCTGCAAGTACCTTGTTCTCGACAGTCTCGGTCGGGCCGTCGAGTAGCACTATAGTTGTTGCTAGTGCGATCATTCTGTCAAGAAAAGACGCCTTTGCTTGAGTTGGCTGAGTCAGGTTGCTTCAAGCATCGTTTCGGCACCAAATATGGTCGCCGACCGTGTCCGACCTCGCACCGCCGCAGGGCAGCACAAATCCGGTATTCAGCAGCAACCTATGAAGAAACGCGGAGCCCCGTCCAGGTACACAACAAACGGAGTCAACTACCAGGAACGCTCTTTTCAGATGCACCAAGCAGGGCCTCCCAGAAGTCAAAGGGTGAGCACTGCCGCTGAAGCTTCGCATGAAATGCAGCCGATTGTTATGGCAGATCAGGTGATGACGACTGCTGCGCGACATGCAGTACGAAGACCCAGAGTCCTCAGAGCCTGAATTCAAAGCAGCGAAGAGAGTGCAATCAGCGGACCTGCTTTCTAAGTTGAAGGTAGGCACATCAGATATCTCCAGAACATGCACCAAAGCATCACACCGGCACAGCGTCCGATTTGCACACATCGCAGGCGTGGGGCATGACGCTACCTCTTGAGCTGTGGGTGTCACCGAGCACTACCCGCGCTAACCTTCTTGCTGTACATGATCACGCATGCTGCTACACAACGTTTGTGACGTACAAACTGCGCTCCTGGACTGCATTTCTGGCATGTTTGCAGGCTTTGGCCAAACAGTCACCCTGACCTGGATCTCTGCATATAGCTTGTCACTAACCATTGGCCTTCCTGCTACAGGTCCCCTCCCTCAAGAAGTACTGCAACGTTCACAACATATCTGTTGACGAACACCCAATCACCAGGGAGGAGCTGTTCAACCTCATTCTCAACCACTGGAAGCGTCAGGTGTGTCATGCAGCCACTGCACGCTTAAGCAACGACCGACGCTTGGGTAGCACCAGGACTTCTGAGCAGTTGCGCTGCCTTCAATAAATACAAAGCAGCTGGGGGAGAAGTATGAGTGCTGGCCATTTTCTTGGGGCACTTCCCTTGCAGCTGACATACTATGTTTTGCAGGTTGTGGATGACAAGCAAGTGCTCAGGAAGTTTGCACACACATTGCAACAGAGAAGGGAAGATCAAGAATGAGGCTATTATTCAACATGATCCATTTGTCAGATCCAGCTGCCCAAAAGTAATTCTGTCATGTCAGAGGCCTGCTGCAGAAACAGTACCAGCAAAACCCTCATTTGGATAATTGACAGTGTCCACACTTACCATGCAAGCAGCATTCCACGTGTTGTGTTTGTTCATTTTGTTTTATGCTCAGTATTTTGTGCATTACAACCTCTGACAGCGTCTGTGCTTTTCAGAAGCGCTCTTGTATCAGTAAGCAAGCAAGTGGTATGCAATATCCTGCAATACTTCATGCAGTGCTTCATGTGGTGTAAATTTCTGTATGCATATTGCTGGTATTTGTACTGCTGTTACAAACATTGACAGATCTTCCAGCTTATTGTTCAACAGAGAGGCAGCATTCATGAATTTTGATCAACCCTCTGCTGGATGTCTGCTTCCTCAGAGATTGCCTGAGGGAGCAGTGTTCTTGCAATTGCCAGTACACCCAAGCCAGATGCAGCCGCTGCAGCTAGACCAGCGGGAGAGTAACCCACAGTTTCACCCCTGCATACCAGCAGTCAGTCTGTGCAATGCAAAACCTAACAGCACACAAGACAAATACATTATGCTAGAAGTCCACCTACTAATATTTACGCACTGATGTCACAAGCCAGAAGACTGTTGGATGAGCTCCGGCAATGTTTGCAAATACGTACCAGAGACCCCACAAGCCCTGTGCATACAATACACCCCCAGTCACAGCCACTACTGTGTAGGCATTTGCCCCCCAAGGAGAAGCATCAGTGGGCAACACTCCTGCTGGTGCATTGCTTTGCTTTTGCACCTTGTCCTGCCTCTCTGGTTGCCGCTGCAGTCATCAAATGCTTTGCAGTCATGGCTGAAGTTTAATGCACAGCGCACATGAGCCGCCTCATGGTCCTGATGCCAGGGTCAGGAAGCAGAATTGACTGAGCAGCAATAGACGCTTCTGAGTTGCTTGGCATGGCAAATCAGTGGCTGACACCTTGCAGTGAACCATGAGGAGCCGCAGACAGGCAACAGCAGCACATTTGTGGATGTACCTGCCAGCCAAAGCTTGTTGATGGACTGTTTGCGTCAGACCAAGTCTGACTACTGCTGGTTTCTCCCTGGTTGCTGCTGTTACTTGGGGCAGGGCTGTCACTAGCAGCCCCAGACTCCAGCTTGTTACCGCCTGCCACGATGTTGTACACTAGACCCAGCGAAATGATTGCACTGGCAATGGTCATTATCATTGTGCCTGCATTGCATGATTGCCACTGTTCCTGCAACTTGTAAGGTGCAAATGCAGCATGTCATGTCACAACCGGCTTGTGCACCAATTGCCGCTTCCCGCTGTCACTTGTCAGCCTCTGCAATGCAAGGAAGCGCAGACTCAAGTAATGAAGATGTGCAGGTTGCAGAGCATACCTGCTACACCAACAATGGCTTTGAAGTAGTACTGTCGGGCAAGAGCAGCAGCAATGGCAGCAGATGTCAGTGTGAGCCCCCAGCCAGCATCTGTGCCCTCATATGTATTGTGATGGCTCATGGTCCCAAGTGTAAACACTAATGCACCTGCCAGGCTGGTTAGTAATCCACCCCAACCACCCTGCACTTCAATAAGACTGGAGTCACATGACATTACAGCTGTGCTGCTGCTCAACCTGAGAGCGCAAACGTTGCATGAGTGTGCAGGTACAGACAATTACCTTGAAAGCCAGGCTGACTACCCCGGCAATGCCGTTGACAATGCCAAAGGGAATCGTCAGGGTGAAGTCATTGAACAGCGCATGTCGCTGTCTAGCAGCCAGCTTGTGTGTGTTCCTTGTGCCAAGAATGGAGCTGTCTGTGCCAGAGCCCTGCATGCATACAGCTGCTCACTGAGACCCAACAGACCCAAGTAGTGCAAGTTTGCTGCAGGCTGGAGTCAGTGATGCTTTCAGCTGAAGGTCTCAGCTACTAGAGGATGGTAAAAGCAGTGTCGATACGACACCTTCTGAGCGCGGCACGCGCATCCCTGTCTTGCCCGTGAACGACAGGTTAGCTTCCTTCGGTTAAGGCCAGAAACATGTTGCGTTACGGTGAGCGGGGATTGCAAGGCGCCGGTGACCAAAGCCGCGCGATGACGTGCAAGCTGATTGTGCAGCAAGGCTGTGGTCCCAGGACAGCACGCCATGCTAATGTTGCTAAATGAGTTCGGCAAGACGTTGTTCAAGCTTTCGGTAACAACACGCGACTGTGCACATTGGACGCGCCGAGAACATGCTGGGAGCGCCTATACAGACTTTGCCGCCGCACAGCCTTCCGAAACACCCCCGGCTGTCACCTGGAACCGCAAACTCGCAAGTTGTTCCTGCATCCTACCTGGCTTTGCCTGGCATAAACGGAGTTCGAATTGCGGGGACAGCGTTGTCCCCGAGTAATTCTGTACTAGGCTTGTGTTGATTTTTGATGTGCTCAAGCCTGCTAGCCTAGCATGTCTGGTGTCCTGTGTACAGTCTGATGATGGCTACAACGGCCCAAGGAGATTGTGACTAAAGCATACCTACACATAACAACCAACTAGATATAGAAGAGTATATACTATTACTCTTCTACGTAGAATACATCGATACCAGCTGGTTGCAGAGCAATGCTTTGGAAAATTTCCCTTAGCTCTGTCAGCGGTGCATGTATGCCTCTGCTAACCTAAATGTTCTACATGACACAAGGTCCTTTGATTGCTAGCGCTAGCGCTGCTGCTGCTGCATTGCGATAGCTATATAGTACATACATTGGCTGGCAATTCAGACATGTCAACCACCAGGCAGGCTCTCGACAAGCGGCACTTGGAGGTACCGCATTGTAATCATAACTATCAGACCAGTGACTACAGATGCCATCTCACTCCATATGGAAAGCCCAAAACAGTAGTCCCTGCATGGCGTATCAGAGCTCTCACCACTGTTCCATGCACGGCCTCTGAGGACACTAGTGCTGATGCAGCATGCAGATCATTGATACAGCATTCTGCTCAAAGCGTGACAGATTGAGCTGTGCTTGAATCCCTTGCAGCATTGCAAGATAATTGATAATTGATGCGTGCTCTCCATTCACGAGCTTATCTGCCACTAGTCATTTTACGGCAATGCATCAATATGCAGCAATGCACCATTGGGTGGACCTGATGTGATCTCTGCACATGTGCAGCACCATTGAAAACATGACGCATGACAAATACTGCAAAAGCACCGAGAAAAGCAACAACAATGCTGACCAGGAGTTCCAGATGCCGCGCCAGTACAATACGACGCCTGTGATGGCAATGAGAGTGTAGAAGTTTGCACGCACGTCAAAGCGTCCATTTTCTTCGAATGCAGCTGCTACAGCTTCCTGGACTGCATCGGTCACAGTGTCTTGGACAACCTGCAGAACATTGCGCCGCTGCATCATGGCTTTCAGTCCTGAGCCATTGACTATATTTGTGAGTCAAGTTTGCCCTGGGTACAATGTTGTGCTGGTCAGCACTGCCAGACGGGGTGAATCAAGCATTCAAATCCAGATGTGGCGGTGTCCAGATCTGGGCATGCCAGCTGCATGTGCCAATATGCACAACGTCACAATGTGAGGCAGAAACAGCTCACTACTCACCTCTTGGACTGCATCTTGCACTGCCTCTTGAATAGCATCTTGGACTGCCTCTTGGGCAAAGTCTACTTCCACTCTGTTGTTGTCCTTATCACGCTCCTCAAGCTCATCCTCTGCCTGATCGGCATCGTCATCATCCGTTTGCCTGTTGACCACGATTGTAAATGCCACATCTGAGCTCTGCATGAGGCAAACGACATCACAGGATGGACTTACGTGGAGAACACAACCAGCTCAAGCTGAGGTTGGTGATCTCTTAAACGAGGCTCAGCTGTGTGAGGCCACCAACGAGGACTACGAAGCAACGGAGGTGAAGAGGGATGATGTGATATGCTGACCTCGTTATGTGAATCTGCGTCATGCGAAGATTTGAACAAATTTGAAGGGGTTCGCCTGGCCCCAAGCGTAGAGTTTCTGCTTCTAATCCGTTCAGTTGTGCTTCGACTTCGGCGTGCGCTTCTTGAATCCGGAGTGTCGCTATCGCTGTTGCTGAAAATGATGACAACGTTGTCGCCGTCCTCCAACAGAGGCGTCTCCGCTCCATCGTTGTCTTCCTTATTTATGCGCATGTCCTGGCCCAAGATCAGGCTTTAGGTCACCATCGACGGGTGGGACCAAGTGCTGCAGGTCGTCTGAAACACGCAGCAGCACCCAGCATAGTCCATACTGGCGTCAGCACACCTGCACAGGCTCTCGTCTCCCCGCTCAGTGCCTTCCTGTTACCGCCTCAGATGATAAATGCGGTGTGAAGCGTTTTGAATTGACGAGCGTTTTTAATTAGCGTTACGAATTATGTTCACCAGTTACGATCGCGTGCCATAGGGGACGATATCTTGCACATGTTAGTTACTGCACCTGCCCTAACAGCTTAGGCAAGCTGAGCAGGCCAGGTTGCACAACGTGAAGACGTATCCTCCAAGACGTATAGCAACGCATCATGCAGGCTGACCACAACAAATTGTAGGGCATACTATAGCACAATGCTAAGGCTGTCTAGCACTGTGCAAGTACGTGCAAGTACACCTGAAGTACCTTCTAAACGCTGAAGCATGCTTAGCATGTACTAAAGGCAGAAC
>JAABUK010003768.1_pt1 | contig 25292 bp, 26 predicted proteins | sample 5559141 | NCBI WGS metagenome assembly JAABUK01 (sample SAMN10711869, study PRJNA513367) | rock metagenome | isolation source: Antarctica rocks | place: Antarctica: Victoria Land, Pudding Butte nord | collected 2016-01-03 | reverse complement strand
CGCTGCTCCCATCCCCTCCCCCCTCACTACCAACACCCCAGCCCTTCGTCCTCCCCCCAAAAACACCCCAACCCACAACCAACCCCTCAATCCCTTTGGTAACCCCTATCGTTCCCTCCTCCTCCCCAGCAAAGACTCCCAACCCTTCAAACCCAACAATCCTCCCAACCCCTACCCCATCCCTGAATCCAACAACACAAGGCAACATCCTAATTCCCAGCTTCTCCACCACAAACGGCGCAGACCTTACATCCACGCTCCCGAACCGCACTTCCTCCCCACAATGTCTCGCAGCCAGCTTTCGCAAATGCTCATCCATAACCCGACATCGATCGAACTCCGGATGTGAAAAGTGAACCAGACATCTCTGGTTCTGCGTCGTGAATTTCAGCACCGAGTCATCACCACCCACTAGTTGCTGTATCACCGTGCTTTCCGAATCCGGGTGGGCGTATTGGCGTGCGTGCCGCAATTCTTCTGCTAGCTTCTGCGCGCGGGCTTCGCGGAGGTGAGAGGGAAAACCGGTGTCGGAGGATTCTTCGGCTTCGAGAGAGGCGAGGAGGGCGTCAGAGTCTTCTTCTTTTTCGACTGCTCCTGCAACAGGAGCTGAGATTGGGGCGGTGGGTATCGAAGTGGAAGGGAGGAGATTGTTGCGGTTGTGGTTGGAGGATGCCACGGTAGCCTGGTCTTGAGGTGTACTGGGTGGTGGGGACATGTTGAATAGCAGAGACGTTTTCTTTTTGATGCGGTGGATGAGTTAGGGTTGTTCTCGTCAGGTCGACAGTCTGATGACAGATTATCGTACCAAGGCGGGCGGCGAAGGAATTGAAGCGCAACAAGCCGAATTGGAAGAATGCTTCACGGCTCCGAATAGATTCGATGGGAGAGAGGGATTGACCGTCCGCGTGCTTTCAATGAGACCGAGAGAAAACTTATTGCTGACTTCTTTTACACAGGAACAATAATCGGTGGAGGAGAAATAACTAGTGGGCAACATCCATCTATGAATGCGCTATTGAAGGCGTAATCGGTGGGTGACGATGGGGACAAGGAAAGCGAAGCTGGGAGTCGGTATGGATGTGAATATATATCTTGGCGAGTCTCATGAGGATTTTCCAATGGTGCGAGGTTGGGATCCAGATCTGCTGGAACCAGGTTGTTTCGAAACGAGGTGCCATTCAGTCATACTACTACAAAGCCACTGTGATAAAAGAGGAAGAATTGATAGGCAAGTTGGTGTTCGTATTCAATCATCTTTGACTGGTATTTCTCATGCACGAGAAACATGCCCCACAGCTTGCCTCAAGCACCAGTACGTGTCTTGGGCTGGGGAGTCGAAATCCGGACTTGTACAATGAGTAAGCTGACCATGGGTGGAAGAAAAGGAAAACAAGACCAATGCTGCAACACAGTAGACATTGCGTGGCGGGAGAACGCCACAAGCAAGCAGACCAAGTCATCCTTCTCTAACCAGGATTCTGACAAGTACACACTGCTTCATAAGCTCCGTGGATATCAAATATGTACACTCTTCATCTCCTCGATCTCATCGACTCTCAGATCAGCCGCTGTCTCATTCCTCTTGTCTTGCTCGACCTCCGGCTTTGGCGTATCAGGTTTGAAATTGGGCTTATTCACATCCACCCCAACAGTCGGCGTAGGAGCATCGACCAGTTTTTCCGGTCTTACTGCCTTCATGACCTCTGGCGAGGATGCGAAATCGATGACAATGTCACCACCGGCACGAACTGGAATTGGTGCTATCACTTCCTCATGATGACGAGCGAGAGGACTGCCGATCTGTGTTCGAGGACTAGCATTCGGACCTCGTGAGAAACGGTGGGGAGACCGACCCCGTCCACCTTCATCATTGCCAACTGTTGGACTGTTGTAAGGAGACTCGCGTGGTGACTTTCCAAGATTCGTGTTGAGATTCAGTGGCCCCCTTTTCGGCCTTTGCTGACCATATTTCTGATCGGCTCTCCATCGAAGAATATCCAAATATGCAGGTTCCACATTCTGTGCCTTGAACTCACGCAATTTGAGCTCACTACTTTCCTCATCCACAAATACCTTGTCACTTTCTATATCATCTGCAACCACAGAGAGGAAGACCCCCCATGAGCGAGCAATCACATATTTGCAATCGTAGTCTCGGCCAAAGAGTATGACTTGACCCCATTTCCCCATCGGACCAGGCGCAAGATCTACTGCAATATTGTTTCCACCCCAGTCTCTTGCCAACGGGATCCAACTTGGGTGTGAGTAGGCTTTCTGAATAGCTTTCGGTGGCTGCGAATCTTGTCGATCAAGGAGCTCCTGTCGCCACATCTTGTTGGTACCATTCTGTGCCTGATTCGAAGCAGAAGAAGATGCAGTGTTCAGTCCCTTGAGAGGATAGTGTGGTTGGGGTTGTGTTCGACCACTCAAATACTCCTCGTTGACCACTTTCCAATTTTTCCATTCTTGAACGATTTCTTCACAATCAAGGAGCATGCAGCCAAAGATGATACCAGTAGGTCTGCCACCGCGCTCCTGGCCATCGTGGATTGAAAGTGAATCGCGGACGTCTTGGGGCAGCGAACAATCCAACTCGTGCTCAAGCTCATTGATATCATTCTGTGTGCATCCTTCTCCAAGCTGATCGTAGAGTTCTTCGTAATTCTTCTCCGCCCATCGGTCTATCTTCATCCACGAGTGTGAAGCCGGCGGCGCAGGTGGGCCACCGTCGGCAAAGTTCTGCATCTGGATTTCGCCAGGACTGACAACCTCATGATCAGATACCTTGGCTGATGTGCCAGTCGAGGACCGCATCCCTGGGGAGTACGGTCTAGAAGGAAATTGCGCAGATCCTGGAGATCCCGGCCAGCCATTCGTGGAGGCAGAGTGCTGCTTAGACAGTTCATCTTCGTAAGGAGAGGCAAGATCAGGTCGGGAGTCTGCCGCACTTGTTGCAATGGAGGTCAATGGAGCGTGGCGGTTTTGACTGAGAGGGACGTGTTGGCCGGTTCTGTAGGGAGAATCATGGGAAGCGTGCCGGTCATTAGATGTCATAGTATGCCAGAAGGAGCGCCAGGCCCTACCCAAGCTACAGCAGGAGTAAGTCAGTGACAACGGCCTTGGATGGTGAGGAAGCTTACGAATTGGCAGCCATGGGGGGCGGATTGGCGATGGCCGTTGGCGCCGTCGTGGAGGTTCAAGAAGAGTCGGTCAGTAGGTTAATCGGTCCGCATCGAAGTTTGGAGGCCTCTAGGAGCGTTGGATGCCACCGTAGCTGATATGGTTGATGTATGGCACCAAGACAGGAACGTCACGTTGCCCAACGGCGTGGCAGTCCGAACAGGAGCAGGCAAAGGCGCGACAAAGTTTGCGGGTGGGTGTGGAGTGGATGGGGAGAAAATGACAGAGTGAGGGAGATCTACGTAGTGTTGCGGTCCATCACCGTTTTGTTTACAGCACCTCGCTAAACACAACAACACCAACTTTGCGATTTGTGGTGTGCAGCGCACTGTTGCAAGTCTTTGCACAAGATTCGTCCAGGCACTGACCTTTAGCCTGTGCCCAAATGCTTTCCATTAGGAGTCTAGAGACGCGTCACAGCAATGCCACACTTGAGCGCTCTTCGTCGTTTTCGTGTATTCCGGTTACAGTACCGCGCAAGCGAGCTGTCGGTTTCCTTGAAAAGGGGCTTGACCAACGGCTTTGCGGCCACGACCACTCCGCGAAGTCAGCGCCTCATGCGCTTCTGTCCTTCCCAACGCCTGTCTGCTTGTTACTTGTGTGGCATGATGCGGTCTCCGGCATGGGTCGCTGTTCCCTTCATCGAGGACACTGTTCTCGCAAGATGGGCGCAGGTGGCAGCGAGATCAAGCAATGACAGCCCCGAGCGACGGTTGATGCTTGCCGGGTGTGATGTTGATATGGTCAGGATTGAGGATCTGGTACATGTCTTACACTACTCTGGGTCTGAATAATCATGCAGCGGCGGATTTCTTCCCCTGGACAATCTTTGCGTACGTCAATCGTGCCTAAAAGCAGCTAATGCAGGTCCCAGGATGAGCAACCGAGCAACGCTTTTGCCCAGGTTTTGCGCAAGGACGGATTGATATGCTTGAGGAATAAATTTTTTTTCCAGGACGTGAGATAGACGGACTGCTCTAAATCTAACCATGTATACGGCAGCATCTCGATCATCAAACGAAGAATGTCGATGGAGAATTGAACTGTTTACAAAGCCATGGTACTAAAAAGGGAAAAGTCAACGTGGAAAGTCGTCTCCAATCGCCATGAAATAATATCGAATCCGGGAGCATCTGCACAATACTAGATGGCCTTGAACTTTCTCGCAGCTACCAGGCTCATCACCACAATAGCAGCAATGACACCGAGGATGCCGAAAAACCATCCTAGGCCTTCAGACTGTCTCCCTGGCACCGGTACATTCATGCCAAACAGACCACAGATCAAGTTGAGAGGCACTAAAATGGTAGCCACCAGAGTGATCTTGCTTAAAACCTTGTTGGCCTGGTTGGCGCGCACCAGGTTGTCCACATTGAGCTGGGCGAGGTAATTTCCGTGTGAGCGGGAGAGCATCTTCTCTACATGTCCGAGGTTGGACATCATCGTGACAACATGATCCTGGATATCGCCAAGGTAGAGGCCGATGTCAGCCCGGGGTGCTGCAGAGAACTGTTCATTGCAACGTTTGGCAAATCCTTTGATGACATCTGCTTTTCCACCCAAGAGCCGCATCATGTTGAGAACTCGTTTGCGGGAAACTCCGATCTGTTTGAGGAGAGCAGCATAGTCATCTTCGCGAGCAATAAACACTTGGTCTTCGATGTCCTCCGATTCACGCTCTGCATCGCGTATGACCGGTCCAAATGAGTCAACGATGTCATCGATCAATGCGTAGCATACCCAGTCAGACCCGAGAGAAAGGTAGTCGCTCATCTTGCCGATTCTTCGTCGCACATTCCAACAGTGTGGCTGCTCAGAGTAAGAAAACGTTAGAAGCCCGTCTCTAAAAACCACAACGTAAAGGTTGATCGGATCCAGAAAATCTTCATGTTCTTTGTCCATTATGAATGTTCGGAATGTGACGAAATAGTATTGGTGGAAAAGCTCGACCTTCTCACGCGCTTCCTGTGTCTCGATATCCTCCACAGTTAAGGGATGAACTCTGAAAGCTTTGCCGATTGTAATCAGTTCATCTTTTGTCGGATTTGCAACGTCCAACCACCAAACACCTCCGCCATCGGGGGGCAACTCGAAGAGATCGCGAAAGGTGGTTCCATTACTAACAAGCCCACCGAGGTGTGAAGCATGCCGCAAAGTTTTTATTTCTGACGAAAACAAGCAGAACCTATCCGGTTCAGGAGCTGATATCGGGCCTTCCTTCAGGGAAGGTTTTTCGTCAATATCGGAGGATGTCCGAGGAGGACTCTCGGACGACGAGACATATTGGAGAGGCTCTCGGTGTGGACTTGCCGACGTCATAATAATCCGCGGTACATGATGGTGTCGCAAGTCATGGAAAACCTGAGGTTTATCATGCCTAGAGACCACACTTTGCGACGGGGTGCCATGATGGACGGCAGATGGAACCTGGCCTTGCGCACAAAGGGCAACAAATTCCTCAAGCTCTTCGAAATCAATAGTGTACGTCTTGCCTGTGTCTTCAAATTGGGGAAAGCAGACGTCCTCCCCAGGCGGACCATCGTGATCGTCTCGACGTGTATCGACACGTATAATGCTGGCGTTGCTGAGCGTTGGTCGTCTCTGCTGTGTCGCGCCAGAAAGAGCTCGCTGACGGGTCTGGTTCACTTCAACATCAGACGGTGCTCTGCTCTCAAGAGTATTCGCACGCTCTCGGCGTCGAGGGTCGGCAAATGCTTCCACAGAGTTCGGTGGTGAGCTTGAAGACGAAGACGAAGAAGAAGAGTCTCTAGAGAGATCACGCTCCCGAACAGAACGATTTGCAGAACGGCGTGAAACCGTAGGACTATGACCATTTGAGCCGCGTCTGGCGATTGGACTCAATTGGTCCTGTTTGCCACCCCCGTCATCGTCCACAATGGCATGCTCGAAGTCTCGTGGAATTGTGCCAGCGCCTCGCAAGACTTCATTGAACTGTAGCAGAGCTGGGTGATTGACTGAGCCACTTTGACCAGTCCTCCTCCACTCGTTCTGCGTCGCATTGGTGTCTGCTCTGGGGAGAGATGAGGGTTGAAGGCGATGATCGTCCAACTCAGGGACTGGAGTGCTGAAGCGAGTATCACCACGGTCGGATGTTGGAGACCCGGTAGACATCGTGATAGCCTAACCACAACGTTTCTATACAACGGATGGAGACTTGTCGCAGGCCTTTCGGACGGAAGCTGTCTCGTAACTCTCTCTTACAGCCCAGCTCCAACTATCTTTTTGGCGGCCAAATGCGCCTTTTCGAGCCTTCTCCCGCCGGCTAAAGCGGGACGTCCTCGTTGATTGGTATATAGTATTTGATAAGGATATTGTGGCTACAATAGCCAGGTTATGGAGGCCTCGTGGTGGTGCCGCAGAACACAGGAGAGGCGGTGCCCAGAAAGGGTCTGATAAGGGAGATCCGGGAAAGTTGAGGTCCCGCCAACGTGATGATGTGAAAATGAAGTTTATCGTGCGCCAGAATGGAGGTTTGTGGTAGAAAGACTGCGTGGCAGTCCTCCTATACTTCTAAGCTTGTGGAAAGAGGTGAAGTCGATGGTAGTGGTTTGACAGAAGAGAATGCTTTGGCCGAGATCCAGTTGCCAAAATTCAGGGTATGGAAGTGCTGTAATCTGCTGTTGTAGAATTAGGAACAAGGTACAAAGATTTTGATGTGGTTGATGAAGGATTTAATCGGGGGCCTTCGAACCCATCTCACCATGCCAGTGACATGGAGAAAAATGCCAAGCCGGACAGCCGCTTTTTTCCGTGCTTGTGAGGGATTAAGGAAACGAAGCATTCTTTAACCCGAATCACGACCTTACCCAAGCCTGCGAAATGGTGTTGATCCATTGCAGAGTAGCAAGAGGAAGCCATCTACGCAAACTAGCAAGGAAGAAGGAGATAGGCATATGCCGCCAAGGAGCACCTACAACAAAATCGCATGGCACAACGCTAGAATGGGAAACCTGGTATTCTCCCCAGCGCTTATTCATAAAAGCAATCGTCCACGGCAGCTATCAAAATACTTGGGACTCACTGCCTTTTATGTCCACGGCACCGATTGACTGTCATCAGACTCTTGCCCTGGGTCGTCGACAGATTTTGGCTGGCGATGATGACCAGCGTCCTGGCTCACACCTTCTCGCTTCCGTCCTTCGAAAGCTTCCTTGATTTGAGAGCATTGAAGACTACTCGGGGCAATGGGGGCAGGCCAGCGTGCTCCAACTCACCATGTCGAACTTTGGCCTTTGATCGTGTCGAGCGTCTTGCCATCCGCCTTGGAGGTTGATAGTCCTGCGATCCATCATCCTCCTCCGGTATCACGGCTCTGCTACGCTTGGCGCCAGTGGGTACATATCCCAAACCGGTAAAAGTGGGACCAATTGTCTCGACCTCAGGGCCTTGGGTTTCGGAGGTCTGATGCCATGTTGTTTCTGCCAATGGTGGATACCAATAGTCGATTCCATGGCTTTCGAGAGCCATCATGTGAAGCCACCATAATGCCAGATTGACAGTGAGAGAATTGTCGCTTGTGTTTGCTTTCGCTGCGTCGCTAGTCCATGGTATAGCTTTGAATTCCAAGGTTCCTTCTCTCCTAAGCGCCTCGATTGGATTCTTTGCGGAGCAATTCAAAGGCGTTGAGGAGGTAGCCTTCTTTGTTTTCTTGGGGCTTGGGAAAGACAATACTGAGTCTTGGCTGTCCACCGGAGTCCTCATGTCTTCCGGAGAAGATGGACGAACACGCACGACAACGAGTTCTTTCTCCGTGATAATGTAACCATAGCGCGCTTCCAATGCGTGGCAATAGGTGTATATTTGTTTGATAGGCTCAAGCCAGTCGTCTTCAAGCCAGATGTCTTCCGTATCGCCAGTCTGAATCTTGTGGCTCGACCACTTCCAGCCGACTTTCGTGTCTCCTGGCAAAATGCTGTGCGGTCGACATGGTGAGCTATCGGACCGTGGGACACCAGCCCAGTCCGGAGCAAATTGCAGAAGCCTGTTTGCTTGGCCACCTCGTACCATGTATATTTGATCGTGGGACTGGCCAGCTCCCATGCGACTCTGAGTCATCTTCAAAGCATCGGAGACGACAGACTGGTTCCACTTGATGAGAAGCGCCTCCAGAGAATTTCCATCGTGAATCTCGCGGAAGGGAAGACGTGGTATAGCCGAATGATCTGTGAAATCGATTGATTCCCGAGCAAGCGCTTCCCGCAACTGGCCGCCATAGATCGCCTCCAGCGAGCGGAAGTCAAAATCGTCCCATTGCTTGATGTATTTCGGTCGCAAGTATCGGATATTGCTCGTGTTAGCGGATTTGACTCTACTTTCTTGCGGATAATCATCTTTGTGGTAGTGGACCGCGCTGACGACGGGATTATCCAATCGAAGATAGTCTAAGACCGACTTTTTCGCGTCATACATCTTGCACAACGACGATCCCCGGTCGTAGAGACGCAAGTTTGGTATTTGCGTAGATGCAGAACAAGATTTGGAGAGTCAGAATGCTTCCGCGACAGGTTCAGACCAGAGGATTATGGTAGGAACCTAATACTATATTCCAATGTCTAGCCAGCTCTACATATACTTGTACAGAAAAACATCGTAGAGCGCTTATCGAGAAATTTGAAACGAATATAAATAGTAGCTCGTAATGCTGCAAGGATGGATATCTCTTTCCGGCCAATGAGCGGCAATTGAGGGATTTTGAAGGGTTGCAATTGGTCTTGAGAGAGATGTGCATGGGCTGCAGTTATATGCATCGCAACGTTTCAAAGACATTTTAGGAATAGTGACCGGTCATCTTACTTACTAGAGGAAAAGCCATGTTTCTCACCGTCATACCGGCCACAGCGTTGCAATGAAGACACAGAGCAGCCATCGAGGAGCTTTAGAGGATTGCGAGTCGTCGGGAATGATGTGCTTGTTCTTGAATCACAATCATCGATGCATGGCTTCCTGTCAGCATGCCTTGTGTTGCACGGCGACACGCCGCTCGCAACGTTGCAAAGAAGGTAGGAGGGAAGCCTGAGTAATGGATGTTGAGACGAGGCGGGGGGGAGATCCGAAGATGTGGTAGCGGGTTATAGTGCGCGGAAGGGAGGGACGGGTCGGAAGCTTATTGGCTCAGGAAGCGCTCGTTATGAATAGGAAGATTTTACATACGATTCCAGCCAACTATAACTATCTTCTAACTCAGTTTACTGTTCATCCTCGATGAGCAAAATCGATCTTGACATCGTAGGATCTCGCTTCTTCTGACCATGCTGGCGATCATCTTGAAGGCACATGGCAGCAGTCATTATGCCCAAAATCGTCAATCAGATGCTCTCTTCTTGCGAAGGACCCAAACTTCATCCATTCTTTGATAGAAGTTCCGATATCCAACTCATTCGTATGTTGAGCGACCTCGAGCAGGAAGGATATTCGCATGTATTCGAGGTTATTATCAATAGTCGGCATTACGCTTTGAAGATGGTGAGCTTAGCCATTTTGCTTTTGTCCGGGCAGAGCTGAAGTTATTGATAGTTCAAATTCTATAATGAACACGCAGCTACAATAGGCATGAGTAAAGAGGAGATACGCCAAATTTCAACCGAAACTATTCGCTTTTAGTTAGACTCTTTTTTTAACGAATGCCGCTCCTACGGCAGACTAATAGATTGTGGCGTAAATGATAAGGTGGTCGTACGCTGCCACGGCCACTTAACCATTTCAACTGTTATAGAGAAGGAGCTAGCTCAACGTTTTGGGGTGTATCGGTGGGATCGTTCAATAGCAGATAAGAGACGACCGCTCCGCGCAATCATTAAAGATCTCGTACATGATGAATCGGCACTTAACGAGAGAATACTCGGCAAAATGCGGAGGGACTTACTCAAAATGCGCAAATTGGGTGTCCATCCGCAAGATATGAGATGGCGAAACTATAGAGATGGTCTGCTTCTGGACTTTAGCATTGCTATCACCAAGCCTCACTGGTTCTTCCAGGTTAGCGAGCCATGGCTGATCAGGGCGATGGAGAAATAGGAGATGTAAAAGCTTTAAGCGATGATCTTTGACTCTGGTGTGAAGACTACTCTTTGTGCTGTACGAAATCGAGAATATTGTAAGAAGCTGCGGAATTGCCCCAATGATAGAGACAATAAACGGCGCAAGCGATATCCTAAATGATCTACATAGTCTTTCACCAATAACATGAGCAAGGATTATCGTGGAAAGGACGATACTGCGCAATGTGCTTGTATCTGTACTGGGTCTCGGAGCTTACGTTGCATCTATGACGAGGTACAGCATCCTCGGATGTAGCAGGAGCATACGCCCTCAGCCTAGAAATGGCTTTGGAGAGGTCTAAGACCTATGCCACGCTGAGATATATGCTGAGATATATGCGTGACAAGTCGATATGGTTTGCATTTCCTGCCGATCCTCTACAGTTATGTGTTACGGCCGTACGTTTGCCTTCAGGTTATTTGATCTTATCACGTGATCCCTGTGCTACGGGACTAGTGCCTTGGCGCCACGGACTCAGCCAGTGACCTCCCCTGTCCACTTCTTTCCTCCTTAGCTTTAGAGTTTTTAGTCAATACATACCGCTATTACCTAGACGCTGATTGACTGCGCAACGCCTGCGGCTCTGTTGTGAGAGCAGGAAGTTCTTAATAGAAGTTCAAATACAGACGTTCCCCTTGATATCTCGGTAGCGATCAGTCTTCATCTAATACACGGTCACACTGCTACATTACCTAGCGAGGCTAGTAGCAAGCGACCTTTTTGAGCTGTGTCACCCACCAGCCTAGGTGAGGCCGCGTGAATGCACGTGACGCGACTCACTCCACAAAGCGGCGAGCTCACTTGCTTAAACGGATTGGGTTGCGAGGCCTGCGCACGTACAGATTCGGGTTAAAAACAAGTTTTATTGTGTTGGGTGTGAGCCGTTTTCATACCATTATCAGTAACACCGAGATTGCCCTTATTCAGTCCTTAAACTTTGGCAGTCTGATAGAGGCTCTCATCATCTCAGAAGTTTACTTTGAAAACGATGGACAATGTTGTCAGCCAAATACAGGACGCCTTTGAAGGACCTATTGTAATCCCATCTAGCCTAACAGTCGACCCTTTCCTCACAGGCAATAGGACTTCAAAGGACAGCGCATCGCAGAGCTTATTTGTACCATACTACTGTCGGTCACAGCTGTGAGTATCACTAGTTATAGTGGTCATTCAATCACTGAACAAAGCCAGGCTGTGGCATTTGTGGTGGGCTATCTACAGCAAGATATTTACCTGACTTTGTGGATTGGTCTGACTGGGTCTGTCATGACTGTGCTGGTGGTTGTTCCTCCATGGCCTGCTTGTAACCGGCATCCTGAGTTATGGCTGAGATCTGGAAAGACTGGTACATCACAGGCAGATATTGTTGTTGCTGGAAGGAAAGTCCAATAAGCTGAAGTCCCGTCTCCACTACAGGTGCATCAATCATGAAATATCTTAACTAGTGGTTGCCATGCGCACGGCTTTCAAGCCTTCTTTGCGGTCACGACCCCGTGCCTCTGCCATATCATGCCTAACTTGCCCTTATAGCTTCCTAACCACCAGACGCCCACGCCCTGAGCCCTTAGAAAGAGTTCTCTTCCAGCCGCGGATGCCGGGCATCAGCATTGCGCACATCGTTGTGGACCTCACATCGCGTAGAGAATCCTCTCCGAGGAGTCTCAGGTGCAACATATTTGTCCCAAATGTAGTATCAACGGCCATATTTCTGGAATTCCCAATCACGATTGTCGAGTGGGCAGACTTGACGAGTCTTCAGCCATCGCGAGATACAATGAAAATGGAATGCGTGCTTGAGAGAGTGATCAGCTTCTTGGCTCAAACTCATAGCTTCAGACGTACATTGCATATACCCCAAGCGACTGTGCACTCTTCGTTGGTAGCTGAGCCTTGATTTGCCTGACACTCAATGCCTGCTCCATGTTCAGTGCTTTGCTAGTATAGCAGCGAGACCCAGGTTACGAACACAGATCCATTATGTGATTTCGACAGATGGCGCAATTGTCAACCACAATGTCCCAAGCCCATAAGGCAACAGCATTCCACTATCCAATATTAATCACAGCTACTTCAGATTGTAACGATGGGTTCAGCATGCCTTCTTGACTTCAAACCTCTTCCTGCCATCAGTCGCAGTGTCAGCTGCTCCACCTTTTGCTACTTTTGTGTTCGCCTTGACCTTTGCAGGCGCGGCTGGGCCGGCGTCAGGCATGTCCACATCTGCCATCTTGAGATATAGTGGTCACCAGAGGATTCGTGGGAGGGAGGATGTGCAGCGGAAGCTGAGTGGCGTGAAGCTAGCGGTACCAAGGGCAGAGAAGGTATGAATCAGTGTGGTCAAGCGTTTGGAGCGGTATGCTCCGTTGGGATATCGGTGGATAATGGGGCAGAAGCCGCCGCACATCTACCCGTATCAGCTAGTCCAATTGTTGACTAGTGCCAGGATCAGGCGCCGCTTAAAGCTTAGTCTCAGCCTGCTGCTGCTACTGGCATCGTGCCATCAAACCGCGCCACCCTTCACCACCCTGCCCATCTTAAGCCACGATCTACCGTCAAAACCCACTCATTTTGTTACTGGGAGTTTGCACAACATCGCTCGCACCAGAAACCAACCTGGAGAGACAGACATGCAACCTATCAGCGCATCGATCATTACCTCTTCCTCCCTCCCCCGGAGAACAAACAAATTACAACGTACACCTTCCCGTAGGCGAATGAGATAGTCCCGCTGGAACTGAAACTTGCGGCTACACATATCCTTTCGTCAACATACAACCCAGCGCTATCCGCGGAATCCGCAATCTCTGCTCACCCTGTTCCTACTGTTCCAGGGCTGCTTATTTTTAAGCCCATTGCTTGAGGCATCATTATGTCAACACCTCTTGCGAACCCTCCTCAAGAGCCTCGTCGCTCACCGAGACGGTCCAAAAGAGATCCTACTTCTGTTTCAGATCAAAATTACATGTCTAATTCAGAAATGTCCCCTCCAACGTCAGTTGGGAAGACGACTGTCACGAACCCTCCATCAGTGAATGAGGTCAACACAAAGGCTCGATCTTCCGCGCCCAAAAAGAAGTCACAAGGCTCAAAGAAGCAGAGCAATGGCCTTGAGCTACCTCGACAAACTCCACACTCAAAGACATCCTCCCAAACTGATCTGTTGTCACCTGATAAGAAAGCGACACCCTTGAAGCAGGCATACGCAGGCTCTACTTTCCATTCTTCCCCGGCTGCGTCATCCTTACCCATGCCCAGCTTCTATTCCAAATCTCTGCCGACTGTCACAGCAAGTCCTAGTTTGACTTCAACAGCCCAACTTGATGGAGAAGGACACACAGACTCTGACCCGGACACATTGATACTTGTACATTCAGTGGACTCGAGTTCGAATGCCAGAGAACCGTCGCCCTTGGATTTCATGTTTGAGGCAGCCCGCAGAGCCAGGGAATCGCCAAAGCCGCAGAGTCCAGACTTTCGAGCTGGTCGTCTCTCGCCTTTCGATGACATCCCTAGAAACAGATCTCGCACGCCTGGCGAAACATCTTCCGAATCAGTTTTTCCATTCGAACTCGATAGCAATGGAGGACGGTCATTGCCAATTGGACCTTCATTCGCCACACCATACAAAGAGCGGATGGAAGCTCTTCGATCACCAAAAGCTCAATCCATCACTTCACCTCAAAATATGGATGAGCAAGAGCGCAAGGAAAAAAGCGAAGCTCTGAAACGGTTGTTGATCAATGCATCTCCACTGCGATCACCCCACAAGTCTGATATGAATAGCTATTTCCCTGACCGAGCTGCCGAGCCTCAATCTGCTAGTCCAAAACTACAGCGTAACCGACACCAATCTGGTCCACCCACTCCCCAATCTGGGATTCACCATTCGCCTGTCCCACGAAATTACTTTCAGAACGTGCCCGGAGTGACGCAGGAGCGCGGCCCCCCAGTTCAGCGACCCGTCTCTTCCCATCTCTCGCGCGAGTACCAACCAGACAACCATTCGTCTCCAGCCGAACTCGATTCAGATTCCGGCACTCCGCCGCATATGCCAACAGCTCTGCCGAACAACCACCATTCCGTTTCTGGTCCAGTCAGCAACAATTTCGGTGGCCGGCCACTTTACTCGATTCCGAGCTCTACAATGCAGACAAGGTCATCACACAGCGCACAGAAGCTCGAAGACGATTTGCGTCGCGTTCTTAAACTTGATCTCACCTCGAGCACTTGAGCTTATTCCTCTTTCCTTGAGTTGAAGCGATCTTGATTGTTCTTAGAGGTCCGGCGCATCTGTTTTTCTTTCTTGCGTTTCTACGGGAGGGTTCCTTGCGAACATGGCGATTTGGATGCCTGCTATTTGTGCTTCTGAACCTCTGCTGCTCACGAGCATCAATAGTCCGTTCTGTGGACCAAGGTCGTGGGGGCGTCAAATTGGCATCGCTGGTTTCTGCTGCTGGGATTCAATGGTATCTTGATGCAATAGCAAGACAGACTTGATGGATAGGGCGCGACATTGCCGCACTTCCTGCTTTGCATTACACTCTTTTTGCATGGTTCCCTTTGTCCTTGGCGTTATTGAAGAGCTTGTGCTCGTATTTTTCTTGAGATAGTGATGGCAATGCATGTCTGACGACAATGAGGATGCTCGATTAGCAATTCTGCACAGTCCAAAAACCCTCCCATAGCTCAATCATCTACAGTTTCATCCTTTTGCAGGATTCACCATCCATAGACTCCTCGCTTCCAAATAGCTAGTCAAAGAGCAGAATGCAAAAAGCCTCGAAATGATGTACCGGTACCCCTTCAATCAATGATTCAATCCGTACTAGCACACCCTCTACACCCACAATTCACACACTGTATCACCTTCGCAGCACCGCTCCCTTTCAACGCCCCTCCCCCTCCCTCATCCCCGCCCTCCCCGCTCTCCTCAAACTCCTCTCCTTTCTCCAGCGTCGCCTTCGGCACCCGGCAGATACACGTACTGCTGAAATTCGTCTCCTTAGTCTGTACGCACTTCACACAGCATAGCTTCTCGTACCCCTGCTTCTTCCATTTTGCGATCAGCGCGGCGTCGGCGTATTTGTTCTTCAGGAGGTAGGCGTACAACGGTTTGGAGATGGCTGATTTGGTGTAGTAGAGGTCGTAGATGTAGCGGGAGCCTTGGATGAAACAATCAGCGTGGCACGGCCATAATCATGTGTCGAGTGGGAGAATGGTTATGGGGCATGGGGATGGAGAGAGGGAAGGGTTGGTAACACTCACGTTGGTGCGAGATCTGCATGATGGGCCAGAGGATTTCATGTCGCTTCTTTCCTTCGTGGGTCGCGGATTGGGCATCTTTCATCTTGTTGGAAAATTCGAGGAGGGTGTCCTCGACGTCCTCGAAGCCCTGGGGTGGAGGTTTGCGGTTTCCGCCTGTGCTGCGGATGGGTGGCATGATGGACACTTGATTGAGAATGTTGTGCTGCGCCAGAGGGGAGGAGGGTCTGCACTGTAGATTGGGAATAATTGAGTGAGTAGAGCCAACCTGAAAATGTAAGAGTCAGGATGGAGACATCTTCCTACTAGTTAGGTTCGTTGCTTGCGAGATGATGAACCTCCGCGGCAAAATTCTGCCGCTGCTTGCCGCCTTTCGAGGAGCTTGAATCTATTTGCGAGGTTGGTGACGCTTGGAACAAAGCTTCAAACAATCTAATCTCATTTTTATCGCTCACTTATTGTTCATAATTTGACAGAAAGGAAAACTCTTTTACCTTCAATCCTTTTCGGCTTCTCCACTCCTACGCTTCAAGATATGGAAGGAAGCCTTGATCTAGGGGGCGCCGTCTCCAAGCTGACGCCGCAAGACCAGAGAGAGCTTCAGCAGTTCGTCCAGAATGAAAGCCAGAAAAATCAAATACAAAGCAGTATGTCTGCACTTGAGAATCATTCAAGAAGACCGTGTCGCCATGTCTGTCCGATTACTGACTCTTGCGCATAGCTGTCCACGACCTCACTGAGAGATGCTTCAAACGATGTATCACGGGGACGTTGTCGGGAGGCAAACTAACGAGCAAGGAGGACGGATGCATGCAAAATTGTGTGGAGAGGTTTATGGATACAAATCTAGCCGTGCTGAAGCATTTAGAGACATTGAGAGCAGGGCAATAGACTGCAATCTGTATTGTTCATTACACATCTCTTTGAGAAGCTTCCGGGAGCGACAAAGCATTGCAAGTTTTGCAGAGAAATCCGAAGATGTAAGGAATATCAGTAAGGACGATACGGGTCCGGGGCTCACTAAGCAAAGGCGTCCCTCTTCTCTGCTTGTCAAAAAATCCTGGTTGGGCTGAACGTTCAGGTTTCATAATCAATGTTCGAATGGTGCGACCTGCGGTGTATAGAAAAGACGGTTTGACGAGCTCGAGTATTGGAGGTTCGCAACGGATTGTCCGGCATTCTGTACAGCTCAATTTGCGTCTGGTCTATTGCGAATCGTCAATGTCGCGAATAAAGCTATGCTGATCTGCAATCCCGTAATCCTCTCCTCAACGCTACACAATCGACAATTTCGTCGCCGCAATATCTAGCGCATCCACATCCGCTGTTAATCGTGCGTAAGCTTTCTTCGATCCATCCGGTCTATAAAGACAGTCAGCAATGCTTCATCAGCCGTGTCAATCGTTACCCACCTGATGAGTGTGTTGATCTTCACTGTGTCCACATCATACAACTTTTTCAGAGCCTCCTTAATCTGTCTCTTATTCGCTTTGACGTCCACAATGAAAACTAGGGTGTTGTTCTCCTCAATCTTCTTCATCGCACTCTCAGTGTTGAGAGGGTGAATGATCACCTTGTGGGCATCTAGTCGCGGTTCATGGGGAATCGATTTTCGTGGGTACTTCGGCGATCTGGAGAGTACAAGGGTCTTTGGTCGATGAAAGGTTGTGGAGAGGCGCACTTTTCTGGCTTTCTTGCCATGAACCTAAGAAAATGTTAAGAATCTCTGCGAAGGGCACATCACGTGTATCACATACGCCTTTGAGTGTGGCTTTCGCAGCTTGGTTCGCTTTGGCACCTGGTTTGGTTGGTTTCGGGCCTAGGAAGTAATATAGTCAGCAGGGACTTCTTCGATCTGACTGAGTTCCTCATGACTGTATCCCGAGCCCTCCGCGTCAATAGAGCCGAGCCCTTCGCGCGAATTTTCCACCCGTTGATTTTTTCATCAAGTTGTTCTCCTAAACCTGCGAAAGAACGAGGACCGATGATCTTACCCTTCTTGGTGTCCGATTTGGGCGCCATTCCTGGGATTGGAAGGGTGTAAATTACTTTTGTCGTCGGAGTTTCGATGCTTCAATAGTTCGAACGTGGGTAGGAAATGTTTCTGGTGCGTCATGTGATCTTGAAATTCTAAGCCACTAAGAACGGCCATGCCAAGGCTTTCCAGGCTACTGCGGCGAGTTCTGTGCTCCACTCAGTTTGTACTTCAATCCAGACGGTCACTCGATAACTGCTTATGTGATGAATTATCTACCGCAGCTTTGAATGAACGTCTTGTAACAGTCGACGGTGTGGGTATGACTGCCAAGAAGCGCAAAGTAACAAAAAATGAGTCTATAGTTCGAGGCCGACCGCCATTAGCGAAATCACATAATGCAACTTTGTCATCAAAAGCTACGAGGACTCTCATTCGATCTCACCATAACCTTCAGAAGGCTCGCACGCAAGCATTGAAAATTGGGAAGGGCTCCAGTGCGCGTGAGCTCGAAGCTGCAATCGATGCCCAAGGAGGTCTCGCGAAGTACCAACTAGCCAGCACTCAGGGACAGTCAGCCGAGAGAGGTGGAGACTCCAGTCAAGTGCTCGTACAATGGCTACATCCCGTTTTCACGGACATGAGTGGCAATGGTCAGCGCCTTAGAGTGCTTGAAGTTGGAGCTCTCAGCACCAAGAACGCATGCTCACGCGTATCATGCCTTGATGTGAGAAGAATCGACCTCAAATCGCAAGAGCCAGGTATTGAAGAGATTGATGTAATGAATATGGCGGTCCCCAACGATGGCGCGAAGTTCCATATCATAAGTTTGTCTCTAGTGCTAAACTATCTTCCTGATCCTGGATCGCGAGGCGCTATGCTGACTCGCCTGCCGGAATTCTTGGAGAATTCCTCAAGAGGAAACATGATACCGTCTCTTTTCATTGTCCTGCCACTCGCATGCGTTGCCAATTCGCGCTACCTGACAGAAGAGAGGTTATCCTATATCATGTATGCTTTGGGCTTCCACTTGTCAAAGCGAAAGACAACATCGAAGCTTTACTACTCGCTTTGGACTTCCGCGCGCACAGCCGGAAGCGTAGCCCGTTTTCAAATCAGAAAAGAAGAGCTCCGATCAGGCGCAGAAAGGAACAACTTTGCCATCACTCTGTGCAGTGGAGATCAGCGATGACAAGCTCGTCTTTTCGAACGTAAAAGTGTCTGTGCAGCAACCCTCAGCTGCTTTGGTTGGTGAGGATGAAATCGCCGTGCACGGAAAGGAAACTAAGGATAGGCAGATGCGTTGCAGACGCGTCTTTGATTCTTTTCCTTACCGCAGGAGGGTGTTTCAAACACGCCTTATGAACCATTTGCCCGGCGAGACATTATCACAATGGTAGCTCCCACGCAGGGGCCAAGGTCTTCTCGATTGATAGATACACGAAAACATGAAAGACAGACTGGGTATCGCAAAATGGAATGCTAATTGAATACTCCTATATCAATAATGAAGCATGCTGAGACTTTAAATCAAATCCATGATCGATTCTCATTTGGTAAATAGGATTTGTCAGGCACCAATAACGTGTTCATCCCTTGCAGTGGCCACTGCTCGTCTTCCTTCAAGGCAAACGACAACGCGGCACGCTCTTGCGAGGCTCGGGCATAACTATGCTCTGAAACAGGAGTTCGTGGCTCTGGGAACGATGCTCGGTAGCTCGAAGAAGGCTGCATGGTCGATGGTGTGACTGGTACAGGAGGAAGAGACTTCATTCTCTTGTCGCGAAACTTGCGCCACGATGATATTCGACGCGTAGGACTTACGAGATCTTCGAGCGGTTTGGGCCCAAGGGGAGCGGATATATGTACGGCCTCGGGGGACAATTCTTCGTTGGAATCTAGTCGGAACAGAATTTCGTGAGGGCTTGAGTCTCGATTTCGCATCTTTATCTCGATTGGGGCACCGAAAGGTTTGAGCACTCCGTCTGGCGATCGCTGAGTCAATTTCGACGGACCCGTCAAATGAAGTCTCTTTGAGCTGTTGGTAACAGGTGGATATGTGACAGATCGGGCAATGTTCTCGTCGACCCCAGGCTCTAATACCCGAGGGCTTATTCTCATTCCAATCTGGACTGTTGCACTGCTAACATTTGAGATATCGCGTTTGTGATGAGGGAAGCAAAGGGGTGCGGGCGGAACGACCGATTTGCTTTTCCGAGGGTCAAATTGGTCGCTCCCTATCACTGGTATAGTTGCTGATCGTTGTGGGAAGAGAGTGTAACTTGCATGGTTGAAGGATTGAGACGGAGAACCTGAGCGGAGCAATTGCGGAGGAATCTGGAAAGATGGGGGTGAGATGAGTAATGGGTCATTAGCATTAGGTATTGAAGGCGCACGGTACGAAGGAAGAGAGCTCATTAGAGGTTTGCTGATGATTGACTTGGGAGGTGTACGACAAGAAGACCGGGAGGCCATTATTGACCGCTTTCCGTGAGCCGTAGTAGTATCACTTGGAGTTCTCGATGAAACGGTATGAGTTTCGAAGTCGCTCTTCTCTTTCGAAGGAAGGACGAGTCCGTGAAGAATGCCGCTACGTTGTGGCCCGACTGGGTTGGTAATGTGCTTGCCTATGTCAAGATCAGGACTGCCAAATAGGCGCCATTTCTGTTTCTGTTCCCATGAAGCTGCATCGGGTCGGAATGCCATGTTGTATGAATTCGATCTGAGGATTAGGTAGAGGAGACCTGTCAGCAGGCCAAAGATATTAAAAGCGATCGTTGCGACGCGAGCTGCGTTGTTGGTCGATTTGCGTAGGACGGCAAGCGCCCAAAATGGAAGGACACCTGACTTCACAATGTTGTCAGCTCGCGAGGGGGAATCGGATTGAGGGACTGCATACCATCAGAATTACTCCAATGGCTAGGTAGTACACAGTTCTACTTGCTGCTATTCTCTCATTCCGATCAATCTTAGCAGTACGTGAGAGTTGATAGGCGATCAGGAATCCAGCGAGAAGGTAAACGAAGAGAAGAGTAGAGTTCAGAAACAAGGCAATATCGGCCCAAGGCATTGCCCACGATAGCAAGCTGGCGGTACAATCGTTCTTTGGATTTTTGTATACTTGGGATGGCACCCAAGTAGCGATCAACATCGTCAGGACGATCGACCAGCAGATCGGCACTGTGAACCTGCTGCGAGGGCAAAAGCGCTTTTTCTGGAAACCTCGGAAGGCGACCTCAATGCCAAAGACCACAAGAGTGTAAGCCACAATCCAAAACGCTATGAACGGTCAGTCAATTTCGCTCCGCGGTGAAATGGAACAAACCTGGCCAGACTATCTGCGACATAACTCGACATTGATCACTACGTAGACCGTTAAGTCCAGTGCCCTGTGCTCCAAGAAATATAATACCTTGCGCAGCGATGGCAGTGGATATGATCAATGGAAAGGTCGCGGCGGGGTGTATGTTCGATAAGAATTCGGATTTTTTTCTAGGAGAGTTAGCAGAGCGTTGAAGGAGGTGAGCAAGCCCATACGATGCTCGGAGCGCCAGCCCTCGTTTCCAGGCTTTTCTCGCGTCAAGAAAGATGCTCGCAATGACCAGAAGTGCTGCAAGAACGTTGAAACTGATCGTCACGACAGTGGTGGTACGCTGCTGAAGGCTGTTCTTCCATATCAACTCCCCCACCAAACCATCGGTTGAAGTCGTCGACGTAGGCGTAGCATCGGTTTCCTGTGCTGTCTGCCGCGTATCCAGCTTAGAAAACAATAAGTCCATTATGCAGATCTAGTAGCCTATGACAGATGGTCAAGGAGCTTCCTTCCAGTCCGATCATATATACATCGAGGACCTTTCGAGGATGGGATTCCAAGGGAGAGTAGGATTCAAGGTGGCTTAGTGTTGATGATATGATCCCTCATCCCTTCCGAATATGAAATTACAGCAAGGAGAACGAAGGAAAGTGTTCCGAAAGAAATGAAAGCAAAAGACTAGAGTGCAGTCGGTATTCGCTAGGGACATATGAAGTTTTAAGGTAGCAAAACCGAACTCGGTGGGACGAAACAGGCGTTGCATCACCTTTTCTGGAAGCCTAAGAGACCATCTGCCATCTAAAACGAGGCCGACTAACAGGCTGCTTCAATATCAATCTCTGGCCCAGTAACAGATCTGAAGGACAGGATTTCTCGGATCATTCACCATTCATATCAGCTATTTCTTTCAAAGAACCCCAGGCCAGCTTCAACATCAAGTTCCTGCCAACCTCAGCTGCAACAATAGAGGTGGATCACAGGTCAGCATAGCCTAGAAAACTTCTAGGCCTCATGGCATGGTTGGCGATTATTGACGTTTTGGGTGTCAGAGCCTGGCGGCACAGAGCTAAAAGTAGCAATGAGCAAGAGGTGGTAGTTCACAGAGGAACAGATATGGAACACTATCCAGAACATTGTATGTGTCGCGAGAGCTGGGTCCGAGACGTTGGACTGAAACTATGGAAGTTAGAGAAAACCTCTCCGGTCATGTGACAGCTCCGAGACCAAAAACTCCGCACAGCATGATCCCATCCTCAAGATGTTTGTGCAACAAGCCACCAGGCATGTCTTTCACATGGTTGTTTAAAGCCGTGATCTCAAAGGTTTGCTGAGACCAACGACGCTTCTTGTTATCTACAGCTACGTCGGAGAAGCTGAGGTTTATCCCGCGATAAGATGGCCGTCCTCGTATTACAACGGCCCAATGTCGAAGTGCCATCTTCAACAGAGATCTACCAGCAAACGGAGAGCACACTCCAAATTCCGTCGCCACTCTCCAAAGTCACAATTCCCTCCTGATCAGGGTTCAAGGGTCACTGCAACCTCGAGTGCCAGTGGTCAACTGCCTTCGCCGGCACCTTCTGCGTCAAACCATTGGGACGCAGGTTAGCAGAAGACTGCCGCAACCTTGGTGGATTGCCTGGAGACGTCCTGCCGACGCTTATCGAGATTACGTTCCGTCCGTAGTCCCGAAATTACTGCTCACTTACAGCGATGATCCTGGACAGTAGTGAAGGGCGAGAAGTGTCTTTCAGCCAGGTTGCCCGACTCATCGAGAGAATCGTCCATCCAGGGAAGGCTAATGACTTCACCATTAACCGCTGCACCAACATTCGTTCCTCTTAACTGGCTTCAGCCGGCACACCCCATCCCTAACCTCGTTCAGTGGAGCGACTCTGTCGACTGCCGCGGAGGCAGACCCTACCTATAAGGATGTGACGCGTATCCGACCCGAGGATGGCAATTACGCTGATGGAGCTCTCGAGCCGCAGGGACATAAGCCGTCTAGCGACGATGACGATACTGGTTTGAGTGAAAGCGACCGCAATCCCAGTAGCGATGATGATGGATGTTCGAGTGAGGATGAGCAAGAACATTCGAGCACGAGCAAGCGTAGCTGATGGTTGGGTCTGGACAAGCAGCGGTTTCTGGTATACAGGGATTGGATCTTTGGCAAATTTCCAGGCAGGACTCGGCAGGCAATACGTACACGGTGGAACATGATACGGCCCAGAGACGGATAGGATTTATCGGAAATTATTGATGCATTATGCGATTAGTCTCGTTGCAATTTGGTGCCATTTTACCGTACATTCTTAAGACTCTTTCTAGCAAAACAAAGCTATCGTTTAACGTTTCCATCGTGTCCCCAACCCTTTTCCATCACTCCTCCCCATACCTGCATGCACCTCACTCCAAATGATCAAGAGAGAGATGATCTACGGGTATAAGGCCGTATCCTTTCCCTATGTAGCTTCAGAATGCCTCCTTCAACGAGCTGTAAACAGTATGTACAGCGTGCTGCAAATTCCTCTGATGACATAGCTTGGGAGGAATAGTTTCGTAGATCACATTGCTGCGAGATAGATTCGGACAGCGCGGTAACGGACGGGAATCAATTGTGCCAGCAATTTTCAATGATATGGTCCAACACGGAGTTATTATCGAGTTTGGGAAATATCATTCACTGCAGCCGCTCGACAATAATTGGTCCATGATCTTTGCCGAAGTCTTGATCATCATAAACCTCCACTCCGTAATTGATGTAGTAAAATAAGGAGCCAAGTGCGAATTGTTCCGTACGAGCACCATGCTTGCCTGCAGTTCCTTCGTTTGATCCGGCTTCGTTGCCGAGGAGCCGCCCATATGGAGGTATACATGCTTCAAATTCTGAACCGATCATATTCGTACAGTCGAAATCCCCAATCTTCACACGATCTAGTTCGTCAACCAAGACATTCTCAGGTTTTAGATCGCCGTGAGCAAGTCCAAGCGATTCGAGCCAAGCAGTACCCTCAGCTAATGCTTTCATCCATGTCTTGCGCAATGGAAGTGGCTCGAGGCTTTGTATTGACAGGACTCGGGTAGATTTCAGGTCTCTGATCTGGTGACGTTGCAAGCGTTCCGAGAGAGAGAATCCTGGCATATATTCCAGGAAATTGCCATCGTCGAAACGCAGGAAACTGGTCACAAGTTCAGGGTAAGGTGGGTGTTGTGTCAGGATGTCGCAAATTCGACCCTCTTTGACGAAATCCTCGTGACCTTCAATTGTTGGACACTTCAGTATAATAAGGGAATTGACTTTGTACACGATGCTGGTGGCTCCTCTGCGGAGCTCTGGAAGGTTTGGCAAGTCTTGTGACATTTTCTAGGCTGTGGTCATAATGTAGACTATTAGAGAAGAGTCAAAGCAAAGACATTGTAGAAATTCTGGTAGTGGTGTCTCAATTTTTCTATTCATGATATTTAACTTATAGAGTGCACAATAGACTGGACTAAATGAATCTACACTAGTTGTTGTAGAGTCTTGACGCTGCGGTCTCATTATTTCTGTATTTTTGCAACTTCTAAATTCCGAGTAATTATAATTATTATAATAAGAATATAGAAAATGGAATCAGTAAGTATTAAGACTATTAGACAGATAACGCAGAGATGGGAAGACTTATACGAAGGAGCAGAGCTGACGATCTCGTGAAAGAAGACACGCGCTCTTATTCAATTAATTCTGCAAATCTATTTATATGTAGAAAACGCGATAAAAGACGCGTTAGAAGACGCGTTAAAACGCGTAAATCACTCTTCGTCTAAATAATTATCTAATTTAATAAAGATAAGATTACGCAAAATTAAAAAATCTATTATCAGACTAGAAAATTAAAATTAATAAAAAACATTCTCAATCTTATATATAAAGATAACGCGCGATATCTTAAGAAAGAAATTAATCTTTATAATTTAAATCTCTTTAAAAATAAAGATAAGAAAAATTATTATTTAAATCTTAAATAAGAAAGAGAAGATTAAAATTAATAAACTCTTAATTAAAGAGATTATAAATTAAGTTAATTAAAAATTAATAAAAATATCTTATACGCATTATATAATCGCGATAAAGAAATTTTAAAAAAAAGAAATTATATTATATATAAAGAATAATTTAAATTATATAGAATTTAAATAAAATTTAATATAAATAAAGTTGCTGAGCTTACTTATATAACTTAAAATAAGATTATATAAAGTACTGATATAAGTAATATAAATAAGATAAAAAGAAAAAGAGAAGAAGTAATTTATATAAGAATTAAAAAATAAGAATATTAGACTTATTTTAGATCTTAAAATTAAAAATCTTTAATAAATAAAAAGAAACGCGAAGATTAATATAATTATATACGCAATTCTAAAACTTTTTAATTTAAATTTAATAAATAGAATTATTTAAAAAGATCTTATTTATAAGATAGAGTTTAAGTCGATTATATAATATAATTCAATTTT